>ERZ651768.463-NODE-463-length-30722-cov-4.964236_pt1 | contig 30722 bp, 31 predicted proteins | sample MGYA00514754_ERZ651768 | MGnify/ENA metagenome assembly ERZ651768
CTTCATTAATGTTAATCAAGTATTCTTCATATACTTCAGTTATTACTTCTTCAAATCCATAATGTTTTTGGTTATATTCATCTACATGAATTGATGACTAAAATGCAATAACTAATCTTTTATTGTCATCAATATTCCATTGAACTTGCCAAGTGCGTCCATCAATAACATCAACCATTATAAAGTTGTACATATTTCCAGTAGGGTATAATTTAAATCTTCCATTCTTTTGGACACTAAAATTTTCTAGCATATACTTTAAAGTATAAGGTTTATAATATTCTTTATCTTCAACACTTACTATGGAATCTGCTTTACTATTATAGTTTTCCTCCCATTTCTTCATATCTTCATTCCATTCTTCAGTAATATCTTCTAATGTCCTTGCAAATTTTGTATCACTTAATATAGTTTCTAATTGGTCTACATCTGACTTACTTGACTTACTACCTGCTTTGGTAAGTCCAATTTGAAGTTGCCAAATTTGTCCTGTAGCAGTATCTAATAGAAGTGATGTATATAAGTTTGTAGTTTCATAAACCTTATATCTTTCAATATCCTCCTGCCCAAAAGAAACAAGTGGAATAAACACTAAAAGAAATAAAAACTTTTTCATACCTACAATTTACAAAACTTTATTTATCTACATCGGAGGTCTTGTCTATGATTTCTATTTGAAAGTTTGTAGGTGTTTCATTGATTTCTTCTGTATGTTTTAATCTTGGAACTACATATTGTAATCCTATTTGAATAAGTTTTAACCTTTCATTTTGAGTCATTGAATCTATATCAATAGTAAACATAGCGTCCATTATTACTTTACTTAATCTTTCTTTTATTTCTGAAGTCAGCTTGTTAGGACTTCCTTTAGGTCTTGGCATATTTTATAGTATTTTATTATATTTCCATAAACAACTGCCCGAAGGGCACTTTATAGTAGTCTACTCCGCACCTCATTTAAAAAAGATGTAACTCTTTTTATATGAAGAACCCTCCATCAGAATCAAGGCAGAAAACCTATTCAATTGGTGTCGATTACTACTGACACAGGAAAAACTGCTGTGCTTACCCACTCACACACTCTATCCGAGTTTATAACGTTAAACCCTTTTGGGAATCTAAAGGTCTTATGTAGAAAATATCTTGGTTCTCTAAACGTCTTAATGAATTCTATGTACCAAGTCTGAACTCGTATACTTATATAACGGATTGAGTTTTGATTTTGCATTTTGATATTAGAAAGTGCCAAATAAGTGCCAAATATTTTATAGCTTTATAGTGTAAATGCTAAATTGCTTATTGCAATTAACAGAGGGAATTACTAGTGGAGAAGATGGGACTCGAACCCACGACCTCTTGACTGCCAGTCAAGCGCTCTAGCCAGCTGAGCTACATCCCCATTTATTTTCTTAATGTAGTCGGATTTGCAAAGTCTGTAGTAACATATGCCTCTGGATTAACAGATTTTATTATTGATAAAACCTTTCTTACTTTTCTCCTTGGGACAATGCACCAACAAATAGTAACGGCGCCATCTCTTCCTTCTCCATTAATTACTGTCACCATAAAATTTTTATCTCTTAAGGCTTTTGCTACACTAGGAGAGTTTGCAGAAGAAAAAACTCTTACAACCGTGCTTCCTATTCCAATAATCCTCTCAATATATGATCCTAATAGAGTTCCTGCTGCAAAACCTAGCGCATACCCAAAAATTAAAACTGGTTCATCAATATCATTAATTACTTTAGAAACAACAATTATCCATATTGCTGACTCTGCTAAACCTATAAATGCTCCCAAAAAAGGCTTCTTGCTTACCACAAGCCCTCTTATTGTTGTTAAAGACTGATCAATTAGTCTTAGCACAAAAATCATTAATGCCGACAGGAATAAGTCCATATTTCAAAATTAATCTATTTGGAAATCTAATTAATCTTAAATTTGTTTTTTTATTAACCAAAGCCAAGATCCATTCTATTGTTATGAATTAATCCTTTGAAAAAATGTAAATTTGATGCCATAAGATGAGTAAGATAAGAATCACTAAGAAGTTCACCTTTGAAGCTGGGCATGCTTTATATGGTTACGATGGTAAATGTAAAAACGTACATGGTCATAGCTATAAATTGTATGTAACTGTTATTGGCGTGCCTATTAAAGAAAAGGATAATGTTAAATATGGGATGGTAATTGATTTTTCTGATTTGAAATCAATTGTTAAAAAAGAAGTGATTAAAAGTTTTGATCATTCAATAATATTTAACCAGAATACTCCCCATATTGAACTTGCTAAAACACTAAAGAGTCAGGGACATAAAGTTCTTCTAGCAAACTACCAGCCAACAAGTGAAGGCATGATTATTGATATAGCTAATAAAATTAATAATGCTTTGCCAGAAAATATACAGCTCCACTCCCTCAAGCTTCAAGAGACAGACACCTCTTATTCTGAGTGGTTTGCGACGGATAATTAATCTTTAAGTATATTTGAAGGCAATATAATATGAAACTTACAAAGGGCAAGAAAATCTATTTTGCATCAGACAATCATCTTGGTGCTCCAAATTTTGAAGATAGTTTAGTTCGTGAAAAAAAATTTGTTTCATGGCTAGACACAGTCAAAAAAGATGCTGATGCTATTTTTTTAGTTGGTGATATTTTTGACTTTTGGTTTGAATATAAAGAAGTGGTTCCAAAAGGATTTACAAGAACTCTTGGTAAAATTGCAGAGATTACTGATGCTGGTATTCCAATACATTTGTTTGTCGGGAATCATGATATGTGGCTTGTTGATTATTTTGAAAAAGAGCTTAATCTTATTGTTTATAAAAATCCTAAAGAGCTCAATATAAATGGTAAGGTTTTTCTTATTGGCCACGGCGATGGCCTAGGCCCAGGAGACAGCTCTTTTAAAAGAATGAAAAAAGTATTTAGGAACTCTTTCTTTCAATGGTGTTTTAGGTGGATTCATCCAGACATTGGGGTTAAATTAGGAAAATACTTGTCTAACAGTAACAAATTACTTTCAGCTAATAAAGATTTGAAATTTAACGGCAATGAAGAAGAGTGGTTGACTAAATATTGTAGATCAAAATTACAGCAAAAGCATTATGATTTTTTTGTTTTTGGGCACAGACATATTCCTTTAGAGGTTGAATTAAATGGTAATTCAAAATACATAAATCTTGGCGACTGGATCACCCAATTTACCTATGCTGTTTTTGATGGCAATCAAGCATCCCTTAAAAAGTATTAAATTCTTCTTTAATTCATGTCTTCTGTTAAATCCAGTTTTCTAAAATCTGGAAATTTAATTGATGTGAACACAACTGTTAGTATTGTCATCACACCGCCAAAGACTACTGCTGGAATTGTTCCCATTATCTTTGCTGTTAGCCCACTCTCAAAAGCTCCTAGTTCATTAGAGGATCCTACAAAAATTGAATTCACTGAGGCTACTCTTCCTCTAACTTCGTCCGGAGTTTTTAACTGCAATATGGTTTGTCTAATAATCATAGAGACTCCATCGGTAACGCCATATAAAAACAAGGCAATTACTGAAACCCAAAAAATAGAAGACACCCCAAATGCAATTATTGAAAGGCCAAAACCAAAAATTGCCAACAGTAATTTCTTGCCTGCGCTTTTGGTTAGAGGAATATAGGCTGAGGCAAACATCATAAGTACCGAGCCAACAGCAGGGGCAGCCCTTAAAATTCCAAAGCCTTCCGATCCAACCTCTAATATATCTTGAGCATAAATTGGGAGCAAGGCTATAGCTCCTCCAAATAGTACAGCTACCATGTCTAAAGTAATAGCTACCAAGATTGCTTTTGTCTTGTAAACAAAAGAAAGCCCGGCCTTTAAGCTTTGTAAAATGGGTTCGCCAATTTTTGGATTAAGTATTGGTTTCTTTTTAATAAATATTGTCAATAATAAGCCTGCAAAAATAGCGGCAAGCACAAACCCCATTGAAGCATGAACGCCAATCCAGGCAATGGAAAATCCTGCAAACGCTGGCCCTACGACAATGGCCAGTTGCCATGTGGAACTGCTCCATGTTGCTGCATTAGGATATATTCTCTTAGGGACAATAAGGGCAACTAAAGAAAAAATTATCGGACCAAAAAAGGCTCTAATAAATCCCCCTATAAAAACTAACAGATATATACCAATTAAAATTTCTTTGGAAGAGTATGTAGAATACACATAAGGGCTTGTTACAAAATAGTATCCTATAGCAACAAGAAGAAAGGCGATTATCGCATAGACAAACAATCTTTTTTTCTCATTCTGATCTACAATATGTCCGGCAAATAGTGCCATTGAAACCGCTGGAATTACTTCGGCTAATCCAATTAATCCTAAAGAGAGTGGATCTTTGGTTAAACTATAAACCTCCCATTCTACAATAATAAATTGCATAGACCAGCCAATCACTAAAATAAATCGAATAAGCAGAAATATGTTAAATTCCTTGTATCTAAGTGCTGCGTATGGATCTAGTTTGTTTTCCAAAAATTAGTTCTTTATATCTATTACTTTTAGTTGAATACTTTCTCTTCCCTTCCAATAATTTTCATCAACAGTAAATGCTGCAGTAAAAATTTTTTTATTCAAAATATTTGGATATTTTCCTGCAAGCCCAAAGCCTATTGCATTGTATATCTTTGAGCTATTTTGCTGCGTTAAATTAAATTTTAAATGTGTATTGTCCTTACCTACGACCTTTGCATAGCCCGTATCACGTAAATTCTTAGCGCTAAATATAGGTGTTTTATTCCCCGGGCCAAAAGGAGCAAACTGCTTTAGTATCCTATAAAATTTTGGAGTTATTTCCTCTAATTCTATTTCCCCTTCTAGATCAACTTTTTTGCTTGTCATGCTTTTGTCAATTGTACTGCTTACAACCTCTTGAAATTTTGTTTTAAAGTTCTTTAGCTGGGTTTTGTTTATTTTTATTCCTGCCGCATATTTATGCCCTCCAAACTCTACAACAAACTCCTTACATTTCTCAATTGCTGTATGTACATTATATCCATTTACTGACCTTGCTGAGCCCACCAAAAGGTCATTGCTAAAAGTAAATACTATCGTAGGCCTGTAGTAGGTTTCCATTAATTTTGATGCTGCTATTCCTATTACCCCTTTGTGCCAGTCAGGATTATAAACTACAGTAGCGCTAGTTTCTTCATCCTTGTTTTTTTTAATTTGATCAATGGCCTGTTGAGTTGTTTCTTTATCTAGCATCCTTCGCTCAATGTTTAGTTGATTTAATTTCTCTGCCAGCCCTATGGCCTTCTCTAAATCTTCCTCTGTTAATAATTCAACTGCTAAACTTCCTGAGTCCATTCTCCCCGCAGCATTAATTCTAGGTCCAAGATAAAAGCTCAATTCATTAATTGTTATAGTTTCTTTTTCTAGAGTATCAATTATTGCTTTTAATCCCGATCTTGGTGACTTGTTTATTTGCTCTAAGCCATAATAGCATAGTGTGCGATTCTCGCCAGTCAATGCAACAATGTCAGCGGCAATTGCAAGGGCTACTATATCTAGATACTCTTTTATATCATCTATAGTATTGCCTATAATAGTGTTTAATCCTTGTATTAGTTTAAAGCCAATTCCACAGCCACATAGTGCCTTATAAGGATAGTTGCAATCTTCTCTAAGAGGATTTAGAACAGCTATAGCTTTTGGAATTTCATTAGAGGGGGTATGATGATCACAAATAATAAAATCAATCTTTTTTTCTCTAGCATATTCAACTTGATCTAGCGCCTGTATGCCGCAATCTAGGGCAATAATTAATTTAACATTATTCGACTCAGCAAACTCAATTGATTTCATAGAAATTCCATATCCCTCGCTATATCTATCAGGTATATAGGTTAAAACTGTGTCTCTTATATGTTTATTTAAAAATGAGCTGACTAAGGCAACGGAAGTGGTTCCGTCAACATCATAGTCTCCAAAAACTAGAATTTTTTCGTTTCCCTTAATAGCCTCCTGAATTCTATCGACTGCTTTTTGCATGTCTTGCATTAAAAAAGGATCATGCAAGTCGCTCAAAGAAGGTCTAAAAAAATTTTTTGCTTTCTCAAAAGTATCTATGCCTCTATTTAATAATAGGGTAGATACTAGCTTGCTTACATTAAGCTGATCTTGTAGCGTTTTAATCTTAGACTTGTCTTGCTCTTTTTCTAATTCCCAAATCATTTTCTCTATGAATTGTAATGAATTTTTGTGGTAATTTCTGCAAATGATCGAAACATCTCCATTACTCCACAATATTTCGTAATAGATAAATTAACTGCTTTGTTAATTTTTTCTTTGTCTAGCTGTTCTCCGTAAAAATGATATTCCATTGAAACTTTGTTATAATATTTTGGGTGTTCCTGTGTCAAGCTGCCAATAGTATTGATTTTAAAGTCCTTAAGTTCAACCTTCATTTTTTCTAATATAGAAACAACATCTATTCCTGAACATGCCGCTAAAGAAGACAGCATTAATGCTTTAGGGCTAGCAACTTTTTGATTGTCTCCTTCTAATGAAGAGCCTAAAGTTAATGCCGATCCATTTGGGCCAATAGTTTGAAACTTCATTCCTTCACTCCATTTTGTGATTACTTTGTTTGTCATATATTAATTGTTAGATGCGATCACTATGACAATTTCTCCTTTTGGTTTTTTGTTGCTATAGTGGTCCTTAATTGATGATAATGTTCCACGAACTGTCTCTTCATGGATTTTAGTTAATTCTCTTGAAATGCTTGCTGCGGTTTCTCCTCCAAAATACTCACATAAATCTTCTAAAGTTTTTAGTAGCCTGTGTGGAGATTCATAGAGGATGAGTGTTTTGTTTTCCTGTGATAGTTTTAGCAGTTTCTTTGTTCTTCCTTTTTTATGTGGAAGAAATCCCTCGAAAAGAAATCTATCGCTAGGGATTCCCGACTGGATAAGCGCGGAAACAAATGCTGTGGCTCCAGGTAAACATTCAACAGGGATTTTATTTTCTATACATGCTCTTATTAATAAAAATCCTGGGTCAGAAATTCCTGGGGTTCCCGCATCACTAATAATTGCTATAATAGTTCCGCTTTTTAATTTTTCAATTATACCTTTTGTGTTTCTGTGCTCATTGTGCATATGATATGAACTCATCTGTGTAGAGATATCATAGTGTTTTAGAAGAGTTTTTGAGACTCTTGTGTCTTCTGCCAAAATTAAATCTACATCAGACAATGTCTTAACCGCTCTATAGGTTATGTCCTGCAAGTTTCCTATGGGTGTTGGGATAATATATAGCTTGCTCATTGCTTCTTAAAAAGAATTTCTTTTAATTTGGGTGAAATAGGTATTTGATTTTTATTAAATTTATTTTTTTAAATTCTAATTTATTTAAATCAACCTGTAATTTTAAAAATACAAAATGTTTCTTGAAAATACTTTGAAATATGGCAAACAATTTGGATGGATTGAGGTAGTCTCTGGATCTATGTTCTCAGGAAAAACCGAAGAATTAATTCGACGTCTAAAGAGAGCAGAATTTGCTAAACTAAAAGTCGCTATTTTCAAGCCAATTGTTGATACAAGACATAAGAAATCAAAAATTGTTTCTCACAATAAAAACAAAATTAAATGCAAAGTTGTTTCAAGTGCTAGTGAAATATATGCTCTTGCAAAAAAATGTGACGTGGTTGGAATTGATGAAGCTCAGTTTTTCGATGATGAAATAATTGAGGTTTGTAATGCATTGGCAAATAGTGGTGTTCGGGTTATAATTTCAGGTCTAGACATGGACTATACAGGGAAGCCCTTTGGGCCAATGGCAGGCCTAATGGCAACAGCAGAATATGTGACTAAAGTTCACGCAATTTGCTCAAAAACTGGGGGTCTTGCGCAATACAGTTACAGAAAAGCTAAAAATGATGACCTAATTATGCTAGGCAAAGAAGAAGAGTATGAGCCTGTTTGCAGAGCCACATTTTTTAAGCGAATGAATAAAAAGACCAAAAACATTAAAGTCTCTGAAGCGAAAAACTTCGACCCAAAAAAGAGCAAAAAATGACTAAGGTTCAACAGTCTGTTCTTGAAATTAATTTGCAATCCTTAGAGAAGAACTTTTTTCATATTAAGTCTCTACTTTCAAAAAAAACTACAAAATTAATGGCTGTTGTAAAAGCCAATGGCTATGGTAGTGACGCTTTAATTATATCAAAGAAGCTTCAAGAATTAGGTATAGATTATTTTGCTGTTGCATATGCTTCTGAGGGTGTAATTTTAAGAAAAGCAGGGATAATAACTCCTATTCTTGTATTGCTGCCCCAGGCTAGTTCAGCAGAAAAAATTGTCAAATTTGATCTAGAGCCAAGCTTATATTCCTTTAGTGTTTTGAAAAAATTTTTGGAATTTTTAAAAGAAAATGGCTTGAAAAAATATCCTATACATGTAAAGCTAAACACAGGATTAAATAGAGTTGGATTTGGTTTAGATGATTTGCCTGATGTTATTTCTAAAATCCTAAAATCTAGCAATATAGTGGTTAAAAGTATTTATTCTCACTTGGCAGCGAGTGAAGAGGCTTCTGAAATCTCATTTTCAAAAAAACAAATTGAATTGTTTAACACTATGAGCTCGAATATTATTTCTAGATTAGAATATGCTCCTATGCTGCATATTTGTAATACTTCTGGACTAATAAATTTCCCTGAAGCTCATTATGATATGGTTAGATCAGGAATAGGTTTGTATGGTTTTAGTGGGAGTCTCAAAATTAAGCTTTCCCCTGTTCATCGACTAAAATCTGTTATTTCACAAATCCATATTATAAATAAGAACGAAAGTGTTGGCTACAATCGTTCGTACTTTGCAAATGCAAAAGAAAAAATTGCAGCAATCCCTATAGGACATGCTGATGGCATTACTAGAATTTTTGGAAATAAAAAAGGGTTTGTTTTTATAAATGGCGAAAAAGCATTTATAGTAGGGAATGTCTGCATGGATGTTATAATGGTGGATGTATCAAATATTAAATGTAAAGAAGGTGATCAAGTAATTATATTTGATGATGTTCATACTGCAGAAGACTTGTGTTCCTTAGCTGGAACAATCTCATATGAGCTAGTCAGCAGTATTTCCACAAACAGAATCCCACGATCTATAATCGAATAAGTCTACTCCTTTCCTTTTTTTTCTTCTTGAGTGTTTAAATATGTTGAGCACAAAATTAGTTTTTGTATTTTTAGGCCACATTAATAGTGGTGAAAGCAAGAATTTATACAAGAGTATTGTCTTTTTTCTTTTTGTCTTGGACAGTTGTTTTTTTTAATTGTTCAATGGACGAAGAATATGTGCATATTGCTTATTCTCCAGTATATTTTAATCTTGAGGCGCTTCCCTATACTAATTTGTCAGAATATAATTTTTTTCAAGGAGAGATGAAAAATCTCACTGCTGTATATGGAGTCCTTCCTTATGAATTAATTAATCCTCTTTTTACAGACTATTCTTTGAAAGATCGTTTTGTGTGGATGCCGCAAGAGGAAAACGCTTATTACTTAGGTGATTCTGAAGTATTAAATTTCCCGACGGGAACAATTTTAATCAAAAACTTTTCATATAACGGGGTTGTTCCTTCAAATGAAAGAAAAAATATTGAAACAAGGCTAATGATTAAAAAAGCTGAGGGCTGGGGTTTTGCAAACTATATTTGGAATGATGAGCAAACTGAAGCTGTTTACAATATGGACGGGAGTACCGTTGAAATAGAGTGGACGGAAAACAGTATTACTAATACAGTTAATTACAGAATCCCTAGTGGTTCTGAGTGTATTACTTGTCATAAAGTCTATGACACTTCTGTCCCCGCGGGAGTAAAACCAAAAAATATTAATAAAGTTGTGAATTATGGAAATCATAGCATGAATCAAATTGAAAAATGGATAGATTATGGATACCTCGACAATGCTCCTGACAATATAGAGACAATGATTGACTGGGAAGATCCTTCAAATTCATTAGAATTAAGAGTGAGATCCTATATAGATATAAATTGTGCTCATTGCCACTCAGACAATACCCATTGTGAATATCGCCCTATAAGACTTGATTTTGATTCAACTGAAGATTTAACTAATTTAGGTGTCTGTCTTCCTCCTGATACAGATTTAGGAAATGGAACAGATTTAATCGTTGCTCCCGGCAATGTCATCAGATCAGTTCTCCATTTTAGAATGGCGTCTGTTGAGGAAGAATACAGAATGCCTTTACTAGGCAGAACTCTTGTACATCAAGAGGCTGTAGATTTGGTTGAGGAATGGATAACGTCATTAGACATAGATTGTAATTAAACCCTTTTTTATGAAAAAATTGATTTTTGTTTTTGCTGTATTTTTTACTTTTCTTCCTGTATACTCTCAGGGAGGCAGTGGTGATTCTTGTGCTAATCCTATCGCAATAGGACCAGGGACACATTATGTTGATTATATAAATGGCGAGAATTATTCATTAAACTGCAGCGAATATAATGCATCCAATGGAGATCTCGAATGGTATATATATACCCCGAATGACGATTATTTGACAACTATAACATCAGACCTTGAAGTTAATGATAATCTTGACACAAGATTTCATGTATATCAAGGGTCTTGTGATGATCTTAGCTGTGTCGCTGGAGATGATGACAGTGGCGCAGGATATTTATCTGTTACATCCTTCTATGTATATGCTGGAGAGAGTTATTATATTGCGTGGGATGATAGGTGGGAAAATGAAAGTTTTGAATTTCAGCTTATAGAGTCTGATCCTCCTCCTGCTCCTCCATTTGATTTTACCGTGGCTTCTGTTTCCACTGTTGGCTCTGAAAGGGGGCTTGTAGATATGAACAATGATAAATTAGATGATTTAGTTTCAATTCAAGACACAAGCATAAATATTCACTACCAATTAGAAGGTGGCGGCTTCAATCCTGTAAGTATTGAAACTTCATATGCCGATAATACTCCTAGTTGGAGCTTAGCAGCGGGTGATTTTGATGGAAATGGCTATAACGACCTCCTTTATGGTGGTGGCAGTGGTGTTACTTTTATGCAAGCTAATTCAGACGGAACTTCTTATACAGAAATCTCTGGCGGAGAATACGTTTTTTCTCAACGATCAAATTTTGTTGACATTAATAATGATGGACATCTGGATGCTTTTGTTTGTCATGATGTAGAGGCTACGGTTTATTATATTAATGATGGTAATGGTGTGTTAGAGTTTTTTCAAGGACCAGATGAAAATGGAATCACTTCTGGAGTGGGTGGAGTAGCCTATGAGCTAGCTTCATGGGACACAAATGCTCAAGAAGGCGGGAATTATGGTTCTGTATGGATTGACTATGATAATGATAGAGATATAGATATGTTTATTGCTAAATGTAGAGGGGGTAATGTACAGTGGAAAAATAATGAATTATGGAGAAATAATGGAGATGGCACCTTCTCAAATGTAGCAGATGTAACTGGATGGTATAATTCATATTATCCTGATGGGGGACATGATAATAGTTCCAATTTAGGAGACCCTGTTCAAACCTGGTCTTCAGCTTGGGGTGATTTTGACAATGATGGCTATCTAGATGTTTATGTTGGTGCTAGTGCAAGTGGTGACGGAGCACATAAATTAATGAAAAACAATGGAGATGGTACCTTTACAGATGTCGCTGCTAATTCTGGAGTGGAAGAAGCTCCATGGGGAATAGAAAACAATTCTGCAGATGTTGACAACGATGGGTATATTGATATTTTTACTAACGGAGATATTTTGTTAAACAATGGGGATTTTACTTTTTCTCTATATACTGCTGGAGTTCCAGGTCCTGGTGCTATTGGAGATGCAAATAATGATGGCTTTGTTGATATGTTTAACGGAACTAATTTATATCTAAATGATGGTAACAATAACAATTGGCTAAAAGTTACAACCACCGGCACAACCAGTAATGCAAATGGAATCGGCGCTAGGGTTGAAATTAATTCTCCTGGTGTTGGAACACAAATTAGAGATGTTGTTAGTGGTTCTGGGTTTAGATATATGTCTTCGCTTAATACTCATTTTGGAGTTGGCTCAGACTCGTCAGTTAACTCTATAACAGTATATTGGCCTTCAGGCACTGTTGATGTTATTAATAATCCTGGGATTAATACAACGATTAATATTACCGAAGGAGAAACGTTGTCTCTAGAGGATTCGTTTATAGGAGAATTTGTTCTATATCCAAACCCTGTAAAAAACAGCCTAACAATAGGCTCTTCATTTGATTTAGATCAATCTATTATTAGCGTATTTGATATAGCTGGAAGAAGAGTGCTTAATTATAAATTGGCTAATAACATTAATTCAATAGATGTGTCTAGATTAAGCGCTGGAGAATATATATTAAGAATTATTACAAAAGAAAAGCTTATAAGCTCTGAAAAATTTATCAAGCAATAATCTTAAAAAATGAAATTCAAATTTATTTGTTTTTTAGTGCTGTTATTTGCTTTTTCATGTAGCAACGATGATTCAAGCGATAATAACGATTCCTCAGATAATTCAGACAATAATAATGAAGAAGTCTCCTCATTAATTCCTATATCTATTTATGAAAGAGTCTATGGAACTACTTCTGATATATATATTGAAGAAGACTGGATCTATATAAATACCAATGGTGTTCCAGACCATCAAAGCCCATATTTTATTAATACTCAATGGGAAGACGCTATGTACATTGCTTATGATGGGTCTAATCCGTTTGTTACAAATTTTAATTTAAACCCTAATAGAATCTCTGAATTGTCAATTGCTTTTAAGATTCCTGCTTTTCCAGAACAGTCCACAGGTAATAACCCTACATCAATGGGTCCTATAGGGGTTTCATTAAATGGCGTGCCTTTTTATAATCAATATGCTGGGGGAGGATCTCCTTTAGCTCAAGAAATTAACTCTTTTGATCAGTATAATGGACATCCTGCTCCATTAGGGCCAGGACAAGAAAATAATGCTAGCGGAAGATATCACTATCATATGGAGCCGTTTTGGCTTACTTCAAATGAGGGAAAAGCAGCGTTAATTGGATTTTTGCTTGATGGATTCCCAGTTTATGGCCCGGAAGAAAATGATCAAACAATTGACAGCTCAGATCTAGATGCATACCATGGTCATTTCATAGCAACTGCTGATTTTCCAGATGGAATGTATCACTATCATGTAACAGCAGACGATCCTTATATTAATGGAAGTGGTTATTATGGAAGCCCTGGAACAGTCAGTAATTAAATTTCTTTTTCTGTTTTTTGTGGTTAGCTCTTGTGGCGGCCCAGAATATCAATGGACTCTTTATAATGAAACTGGTTTAGATATTACCAAGCGCTATGTTCAGCTTAATAAAGAGATCTATACAGGGTTTGTTCTTAAACTACAGCCTAATCAAAAAGACACTCTGTCAATATCATTCTATAATAAAGGCCTTAAAGCTGGAGTTTGGAAAAAATTCTATACTAATGGAGGTCTAATGGAGATTAGGATGTTCAAAAATGGTAAAAAAATAGGACAATATTTGGGCTACTATATGAATGGAGAAAAAGCCTTCGAATATAATTTTAAAGATGGCGAATATCATGGGAAAAGATATGAATGGAAAAAAGATGGTAGCCTTTTGCGAGAATCAAATTATGAAAATGGTTACGAAAAAGGTTCTCAAAAAATATGGTGGACTGATGGGAGAATCAAATCAAATTATGTAATTAAAAATAATCGTCGGTATGGTTTGCTGGGGATAAAAAACTGTGTTAATGTCTCGGATAGTATTTTTGCTGATTAATATATTCTCTCTTGTTTTTATAGCTGGATGTCGCACTGAAAATACGTCTATTCCCTTCTATAATTCTCCTGATTTTACTCCGTATTTTCTGTCAAATGGGGAAGAAATTGAAGAAATAATTTCTCATAAAATATCGGATTTCTCCTTTATAAATCAAAACGAAAAAATAATTAGCAACAAGGAAATAGAAGGTAAAATTCACGTTGCTAATTTTATGTTTACCGCTTGTACAAGCATCTGTCCAGACATGACTGGAAATATGAAGCTTGTAGAAGATGCTTTTTCTAATGACCCTAGGGTTGTGATTTTGTCATATAGTGTTACCCCTTGGATTGATACTCCTGATAAGCTTGCAGACTATGTTGAATTTAATGACATCAAAACAAATAATTGGCATTTTTTAACAGGGAATAAAAGTGAAATTTATTCGCTTGCTAGAGAGTCTTATTTTGCAGAAGAAACTATGGGGTTTTCTAAGGACAGTACTGATTTTCTGCACACAGAATATTTTATCTTAGTAGATAGAACTAAAAGAATACGTGGGATTTATAATGGTACGTTAATGCTTGAAGCTCTGCAGGTTGTTGAAGATATAAGCGCTCTTTTAAAAGAGTAGTTTTTTATAAAAACTGTTTTTGTGTATTATAAATTACTTTTCTGTCCTTTAAATATTTGTTAATCTCATTGAAATAATCGCCTAAAAATTCTGGTGGGGATATGCCTTTTCTATCATATTTCCCTTCTATAACCAAGTCTGAAACAGCAGTGCAAGTATATCCTGTTGTTCTTGCCATTGAAATTGTTTTGTCCTGGTATTTGTCCAACAAATTATAGGTGTAACAAACTTTTTTTCCTGCCTCATCTCCAATAATTTTAATTCTCATTACTGTATAGTCCTCGTCTCCTTCTTTCATTTCCCACATTGGAAACAAAAGTTTTGAGGTTAAATCAATTGGCCTAATTTTATTTCCGTTTATCTCTATGGGCTCATAAGAAAAATACCCGCATGCTCTTAATACTTTTAAATACTCTACACATCCAGGATATCTCAATGTTTTTTCAATCATATTTGGAACATGATTCATTGTTTTGATCAATGTTCGCAATCCATCAGAATTCCAGCTCTCTAGTGTTCCTATATTTTCAAAATCAACAAGCTCAGCGTCTGATAATGCTTCTCTTGTTACAATCTGAGTGTTTTGTACATATCTTGCTGGACGAATGTATTCCTCTATTACATCTATAGGAGAAAATACTGCTTGATACTCAAAAGGCCATTCTCTTTTTTTTGGCAATCCGCCAACCAAGCACTCATATTCAGCAATGTTCATTGTTTTATTGTGATGCCCAAAAATAATGTTTCCCATTCCTGGTGCTACCCCACAATCCATTACAGCGACAACATTGTTCTCTTTAGCTATTTTGTCTAGGCCAAAAGGATCTTCAGGATAAAAAGAAATATCTACAATATTTTTTTTTGCTTCAATAACTCTCTTCATTGTGTTGTAGCCCATAAACCCTGGAAGAGCTCCCACAACCAAATCAAAATCTTTAATTAAATTCTCTAAAACATCTTTTTCTAATACATCTGCACAGATTTTATTTATTTTTTCTGAATGAATTTTATCCAAATTCTTCTTTGAAATATCTACAGATGTAACCTCATACTTTTTTGCAAGATCAGTAGCCATAACACTGCCTACAAGACCTGAGCCTAATACTATAATTTTTTTCATTTATTTAATTCTCTTGTTCCATTACAAAATCCTCCATAAATCTTGTTGTGTAGTTTCCGTCGTTGTAGGAAGGGTCATCCATTAGCTTTCTGTGAAAAGGAATTGTTGTTTTCACTCCCTCTATTATAAACTCATCTAATGCTCTTTTCATTTTATTTATTGCCTCTTCTCTGTTCTGGGCAGTTGAAATAATTTTAGCAATCATTGAGTCGTAGTTTGGAGGAATCGTATACCCTGCATAAACATGTGTGTCTAATCTAATGCCATGTCCTCCAGGCATATGCAAAGTTGTTATTTTTCCCGGAGAAGGTCTGAAGTCGTTATAAGGGTCCTCCGCGTTTATTCTACATTCAATAGAGTGTAGCTGAGGCATATAGTTTTTTCCAGAAATTGGTTCTCCTGCAGCAACTAAAATCTGTTCGCGTATCAAATCATAATTAATTACCTGCTCAGTAATTGGATGCTCTACCTGAATTCTTGTGTTCATTTCCATAAAATAAAACGCTCTGTTTTTATCAACCAAAAATTCAACTGTGCCAACGCCTTCATAACTAATAAACTCAGCGGCCTTTATCGCTGCTCTTCCCATTTTCCTTCTTAGCTCCGGTGTCATAAATGGGGACGGGACTTCCTCGGTTAATTTTTGATGCCTTCTTTGAATTGAGCAATCCCTTTCAGAAAGATGACATGCCTTCCCCCTAGAATCTCCTACAATTTGTATTTCAATGTGTCGTGGTTCTTCAATGAGTTTTTCCATATACATGTCATCATTGCCAAAAGCGGCTTTTGATTCCTGCTTTGCTGAATTCCAGGCTTCTTTAAGTTGTTTTTTGTTCCAAACAGCTCTCATTCCTTTTCCTCCTCCTCCTGCAGAGGCTTTTAGCATTACTGGGTAGCCTACTGATTTTGCAATTGTTTCACATTCCTTTAAGTCTTTTATAATTCCCTCGCTTCCTGGCACACAGGGGACTCCGGCTTTTAACATTGTGGTCTTAGCGTTGGATTTGTCTCCCATTTTTAATATCATCTCCGCGGAAGCTCCAATAAATTTTATATTATGCTCGTCACATATTTTTGAGAACTTTGCGTTCTCTGAAAGAAAGCCATATCCAGGGTGGATAGCATCAGAGTTTGTGATTTCGGCAGCAGATATAATGTTTGAAATTCTTAAATATGATTCGCTGCTTGACGCAGGACCTATACAAACGGCCTCATCTGCAAATTTTACATGAATGCTCTCTGCATCAGCAATAGAATAAACAGCAACTGTTTTGATTCCCATTTCCTTGCATGTTCGAATTACTCTAAGGGCAATTTCGCCTCTATTAGCAACTAATATCTTTTTAAACATATTCCTTTGTTTATGATAGCTTAAGACGGGTCAATTAAAAATAGCGGTTGATCAAATTCAACAGGCATGGAATCCTCAACTAAAACTTTTACAATTTTTCCAGAAACCTCCGATTCAATTTCATTAAATAGCTTCATCGCTTCAATTACGCAAAGAACACTTCCTTCAGAAACAGAGTCTCCTGTCTCAACAAAAGCAGGTTTGTCTGGAGAGGGTTTTCTGTAAAATGTTCCAATAATTGGTGCCTTTACTGTAAGATATTTAGATTCCTCCTCAGAAGCAACGTCCTGTTGTTTTTCTGGTGGCGGTTGTGCTGGCTGTTTAAGTTCAGCTATAACAGGAGGCTGAACAATAGGGGCTGCCTGTTGAACAACTGTTTTGTCTCCGGTTTTTATTGTAATTTTCATTTTTTCCATTTCTAGCCTGACTTCTCTTGCCCCAGACTTAGCAACAAACTTGATTAGGTTTTGAATTTCTTTAATTCTCATAATTAGATTTTTTATAGTCTAAACATAGTGTTTGTTCAAAAATCGCTAAAAATGAGCAAAAAACAACAAAAAATGGTGAAAAATGAGCAAAAAACAGTCAAAAATGACCAAAAAACAGTCAAAAATGACCAAAAATGAGTTAAAAACGGTAAAAAAGAAAAACTAATAGCTTACAGAGATGCGCTCTACAGTCATTTTTCCATTTGATTCCCTTATAATAAATAAGCTTGAGTTGTCGTTATCACGCATTTGTTCAAATTTTTGATCTCCCAATATAGCATTTACAAGTTTTGGTGTCGTATTGCTGTGACCAACAACAAGAACTAGCTTCCCTAGGTTTTGCTTCATAAATGTTTTAATATTTAGCTCACTTGGGCTATAAATTATAATGGGAAGGTTTTTGTCATCTGCTACCGGCTGAGCTGTAGAAATTGTTCTTATATAATTTGTAGAATATATAGCCTCTAAAGGGATTTCTCTAAAAAAATACGCCCAGTTTAATGCTCTTAATTTCCCTTCCCTGTTTAATTCAGGGTTTCTTTCTTTAGGATTAGATCTGTTCTTTTCAGCATGTCTAATAAAATAGTAGCCTGTTTCGTCTAGTTTGATTTCTTTGTTTTGTGATTGTGAAAAAGACGCTTGGCAACAAACAAGAAACAATAATATATACCTTGCTTTCATACAGTGTTTTTTTAAATTTTAAACTATAAAACAAGCTAAGTGGCTTGCAAATTCTTTGAAATTTTATTCTTCTGCAGTTGTTTCGTCTAAGAGAATTTTTCCACGATAATATAGCTTTCCTTCATGCCAGTAAGCCCTATGATATAAATGAGGCTCTCCGGTGGTAGAACAAATTGCCAATTGTCTCTCCTTGGCTTTATAGTGTGTTCTTCTCTTGTCTCTTCTTGTTGTTGATGTTTTTCTTTTAGGATGAGCCATTATAAGCTTTATTTATTTGTTACTATCTTTTTTAACTTCTCCCACCTAGGGTCAACAGTTTTTTTGTTTTCTTTTGGTTTAAGGTCCTCTAATATATTTAAAATTTCTGATTTTAACGATCCGTCTATAACTCCAGGGTGAATTCTTTTTGCTGGCACTGATAAAACAATCAGCTCGTAAATATATTGGGCTAAGTTTATCTTGTGTTCTCCATGAGGTATTATTAGAATCTCATCATCCTCATTATTAAACTCGTTCCCAAATTTTACAACCAGATCAATATTGTTGTCAATTGGCTGATCATAAGGCTCATTTGTTAGGTCACATTTTGTCCTAACATTTCCTCTAGCTACAATATTGAATTCCATAATTGTAGTTTTTTTTATCAGCGCTACGTCAATATTAATTTCGGCATGGCTAAAATCACAATAACTATAATCATTAAAGAACGTTTCGCTTATATCAAAATCAAAATTATGATGCCCTAGCTTTAGTCCTGCAAATTCAATATTAAAATCATTGTGAGGCCTCATGGTTTCTGATTTTAAAGCGAGCAAATATAAAACAATTATTTTGTTTTAGTTAGGTTTTCCTCTTTTATTGCTCCTTTGATTAATTCTTGATGTTCTGTTCTGTTTCTATAAGTTAAAATTGCTAAAAAAACAGCCTCTTTAAATGACGTTTCGTCTGCTATTCCTTTTCCTGCAATTGAATATGCTGTTCCGTGGTCAGGAGAAGTTCTAATTTTCTCTAGACCTGCAGTAAAATTAACTCCCTGTCCAAATGACAGAGTTTTAAAAGGAATAAGCCCTTGATCATGATATGCAGCAATGACTGCATCAAAAGGCTCATGCTCTCCTGAGCCAAAAAAACTATCTGCCGAATAAGGTCCAAATGCCAATATGTTGTTTTCGCGCATTCGTTCTACTGTAGGGGTTAATACTGTTTTTTCTTCTGATCCTATTACTCCATCATCTCCTGAGTGCGGATTAATTCCAAGTATTGCAATTTTTGGTTTAGAGATATTAAAATCTTCAACTAGTGTTTTGTGAATTGTGTTTATTTTATTCTCTACCAATTCCTTTGTTATACTTTCTGATATTTTGCTTACTGGGATGTGGTCTGTTAAAAGGCCTATTCTTAAGTTTCCTGAAACCATAAGCATTAGTGCGCTTCCTTCTATTTGATTGTCTAAATAATCCGTATGTCCTGGAAAATTAAAATCGTCTGACTGAATGCTGTCCTTGTTAATCGGGGCTGTGACAATGGCGTCTACATAGCCTTGTTTAAGGTCTGAAGTTGCAGCCTTTAAAGAAATTATAGCATGCTTGCCTATGTTCTTGTCCTTAGTTCCAAAATTTATCTGTGGCGCTTCGCTCCAACAATTTACTACGTTAACCTTGTTGTCTTCTGCTTGAGCAGAAGATTTAATGCCATTAAAATCAATGTTGGATTTAAAATGTTTTTTAACAAACTCAAGGGTTCTGGTTGATGAATATATGATTGGTGTGCAAAACTCTAACATTCTTTTGTCAGCAAAAGTTTTTAAAATAATTTCTGGGCCAACGCCGTTCATGTCGCCAATAGTAATTCCTATTTTAAGCATTTTATTTTCTTGCATCTCCTTGTTTAGTATTGCAATAATATTCTGTAAATTTAGTCAAATATTAAAAACCCTGTTATGTTTAGCGGAATTGTTGAAGCCATAGGTGTTGTTGAGCAAATAACTGAAAAAAAAGACAACATAGAATTAAAGATTTGTAGTCTGATTAGTGGCGAATTACAGGTGGATCAAAGCGTTTCCCATAACGGCGTGTGTTTAACTGTAACCAAAGTTTTAGATAATGCTCATTTTGTTACAGCAATAAAAGAAACATTGAGAAACTCAAATCTCTTAAAAGTCGTTGAAGGCGATTCTATAAATCTAGAAAGAAGTCTTAAGCTAGGTGAGAGAATTGACGGACATCTAGTTCAAGGACATGTAGATCAAACTGGTAGGTGTGTAAATATATTGGATGAAAATGGTAGCTGGGTTTTTACTTTTCAGTATCAAAAGCCTGAAGTTGGAGCAGTTATTCACAAGGGGGCTGTTGCAATAAACGGTGTTAGTCTTACTGTCTCTAGCTCAAAAGCCAATGAGCTTAGTGTTGCCGTAATTCCTTATACTTATGAAAATACTACATTTGAGAAAATAACAGTTGGCAGCATAGTAAACATTGAGTTTGATGTTTTAGGAAAATACATGCTTGAGCTCAAAAATGAGCAAAAAATGAGCAAAAATGAGCAAAAAACAGTCAAAAATGAGCAAAAATGAACAAAAAATGACCGAAAATGGTCAAAATTGAGCAAAAAACTATAAAAAATGATAAAAAAACAAAACCCACTTACAACTACCCTTGGTGGCGTAATAACAATTTTAATAATTGGATTAACTTTAATTATTATAATGTTTAAATCTCAATCCGTTCCTTCAAAAAAAATTGTGCTTATGGGGAATTCTATCACTGAGTCGTGGAGCAGCTATAGTCCAGATTTTTTTTCAAACAACTCATATTTAATTAACAAAGGAGTTAGTGGAGAAACTACCCCTCAAATGCTTAACAGGTTTGATGCTGACGTTCTCAGCCTAACCCCAAAGGCCGTAATAATTCTTGCAGGAATAAATGATATTGCTCAAAATACTGGTTATATCAGTGTTTCTGAAATCTTTAATAATATAGTTCTTATGGTTAATTTGGCTAAAAATAACAACATAAACCCTGTTTTGTGCTCGGTGCTTCCTGCTAATGAGTTAACTTGGAAGCCTGAGATAAAGCCTGCAGAGCTTGTTATTGAGCTTAATCAAAAACTTAGCGCCTACTGCAAAACCAACAATTTGGTTTATATAGATTATTTTTCGTCAATGGTTGGAAAAAACAAAGAGCTTAGATCAGAGTTAACATATGACGGAATTCACCCAAATAAAGAGGGTTATATTATAATGGAGCGGGTTGTTTTAGATGCTGTTTCAAAAATAATTTTTTAATTTTAGCCAATGAGGTCTTTTTTTAGTTTTTTATTGTTTTGCTTTATTTTCCAAGCATATTCACAAGACTCTATAATGGGCATTGAAGAATATAGCCCTGTCTCTTCATTAAAGGTTCCTGAAAATAAGATTTATAAGGCAAAGTATCCCTTTGTTGATGTGCACAACCATCAATGGAATATGCCCAAAAAAGATTTAAAGCCATTAGTTGAAGAGATGAATGATTTAAACATGGCTTTTATGATAAACCTTAGTGGTTCTGGATGGGGAGCACAGGCAGAAAAGGATGCTTATTTTGAAGCTTCAATGAAAAAAATAAACGAGAATTACCCAAATCGTTTTGGTTTGTTTGTTAATGTTGCTTTTGAATCAATTGATGATATTGACTATGCAAAAATTCAAACACAAATAATTAGAGATGCCGTCAAAAAAGGAGCGATTGGTCTTAAAATCTACAAGTCACTAGGGCTTAGGTATAAAGATAAATTTGGGGACAGAATAGCTGTTAATGACTCGAGGCTAGACCCTGTATGGGCTGTCTGCGGGGAGCTAAATATCCCTGTGTTAATCCATACCGCTGAGCCTGCTCTTTTTTGGGAGGCAAAAGACAAATACAATGAAAGATGGCTTGAGCTAAAACAAAAGCCTGGAAGATACCGAGGGGGCTCTGATTTCTATCCTTCATTTGAAGAATTAATTGGAGAACAGCATGGTGTTTTTAGGAAACATCCTAACACTATATTTATTAATGCGCATATGGGCTGGATGGCTAATGACTTGAATAGAATGGGAGAACACTTGGATGAGTTCCCTAATGTATACACAGAAATAGGGGCCGTATTGGCTGAGTTAGGAAGACAGCCTTTGAGGGCGCGCAAATTCATGATTGAATATCAAGACCGAGTAATGTTTGGAAAAGATCTTTATAATAAGAGCGAATACTATGTTTATTTCAGGGTGTTAGAGACTAGTGATGAGTATTTTGACTATTACAGAAAAAGACATGCCTTCTGGAAAATGTATGGAATGAATCTTCCTGATTCTGTGCTAAAGAAGCTCTACTACGAAAATGCTCTGAAGCTTTTTCCAACAATATCAAAAGACTTGTTTAAATAGTTCTTCTTTTTTGATTTTTTTTTCTAGCTGTTCTTAAAATTTCCGAAATTAATAGCGATGTTGGATTATTAGAAAAAACAGCTCTAGTGTCTCTTTTAAATGATTTCATTTTTGTTTTATTTACAGTTCTTTTTGTTTACAAAATCTATGCCAATCTTATAGAAAAGCCACATATTTTAAATTATAGTTTGCTTTTTTCAAATATTTTTTAACTTTATGTCATAGAGGACTAACAAATTAACTTAATAACATTATGAAAAATCTGAAACTTTACATGGTTTCTATTGTGCTGCTTTTCTCCTATTTTGTGAGTGTGGCTCAAGGACCAAGAGGCCCGGGAGGCCCAGAAGGCCCAGAAGGCCAATTTGATAAAAATCAAGAAAAATCAGGCATTGCTTCTGCTTTAAGCGGATTCCAATTTAGAAGCATTGGACCAGCATTTATGTCTGGAAGAATCTCTGATATTGCTATTGATCCAGAAAATGAAAACGTTTGGTATGTTGCTGTTGCTTCTGGTGGGACGTGGAAAACTGAAAACGCTGGAACAACCTGGCGTCCATTAACTGATAATCAGCCTTTCTTTGTGACAGGTTGTGTCACAATTGATCCTAATAATTCTGCTTCCATTTGGCTTGGAACCGGAGAAAATGTCGCAGGAAGACACATCGGTATTGGTCATGGAATTTATCACAGTATGGATGGCGGTAAATCTTGGAAAGATATGGGTCTGAAAAAATCAGAACATATTTCAAAAATAATAGTACATCCTGACAACTCAAATGTTATCTGGGTTGCTTCACAGGGGCCTCAATGGAGCTCTGGAGGAGATCGAGGATTATATAAAAGTGTTAACGGAGGTAAGACTTGGAAAAACACCTTAGAGATTAATGAGTGGACAGGTGTTACTGATTTGGTTATTGATCCAACAAATCCTGATGTTTTATACGCTGCTAGCTGGCAAAAACACAGAAATGTAGCCGCTCTAATAGATGGCGGCCCAGGAACAGGACTATATAAAAGTGTTGACGGGGGAGAAACTTGGTCAAAAATGAAAAAAGGGCTTCCAAGATCTAATATGGGGAAAATTGGGCTTGCTATGTCTCCAATGGACCCAACAGTCTTATATGCTGCTATTGAACTAGACCGTAGAAAAGGCGCTGTTTATCGTTCTTCTAACAGTGGGGGGAGCTGGTCAAAAATGTCAGATACTGTTTCTGGCGGAACAGGGCCTCATTACTATCAGGAATTGGTTGCTTCACCGTACAAATTTGATATGATATATTTAATGAATGTTCGTGTTCTAGTTTCTGAAGATGGCGGAAAAACATTTTATACTATGACTGAATCAAACAAACATTCAGACAATCACTCCTTAACATTTAAAGCAAATGATCCAAATTATCTTCTAATGGGAACTGACGGTGGAATTTATGAGTCTTTTGACAACTCTAAAACCTGGAAATATGTTGCAAACCTTCCTTTGACTCAGTTTTATAAACTGGCCCTAGATGATGCTGAGCCTTTCTATAACATATATGGAGGAACACAAGACAATAATACTCAAGGAGGGCCTTCTAGAACTTTTAAAAGAAATGGTATAACTAACAGTGATTGGTATGTTGTTCTTGGTGGTGACGGGCATCAGCCTGCAACAGAGCCAGGCAATCCTGATATAGTGTATGCACAGTCCCAGCAAGGATATATTAATAGGATAGACAGAACTAATGGTGAGTCTGTAAGCATAAGACCACAAGAAGGAATTGATGAGCCTTATGAAAGATTTAATTGGGACTCTCCTATTCTTGTAAGCCAGCATGATCCTAAGCGTCTTTATTTCGGAACACAAAGAGTTTGGCGTTCTGAGAATAGAGGAGATAGTTGGTCTACGATTTCTACAGATTTAACCAAAAACGAGGAGAGGCTTAGCCTGCCAATAATGGGCAAGGTTCAAAGTTTTGACAATGCTTTGGACGTCTCTGCAATGTCTACTTACAACACAATAACCTCTCTTGCTGAGTCTAATGTTGATGAAAATGTTTTGTATGCTGGAACGGATGATGGAATAATTCAATATACAAAAGACGGGGGAATGACGTGGACAAAAATGACCGTTGATAAGCTTCCTGGCGTTCCTGCTTCTGGGTTTGTAAATGACATAAAAGCAGATCTGCATGATGTTAATACAGCATATGTTGCTCTAGATAATCATAAGTTCGGCGATTACAGTCCATACCTATATAAAACTACTAATGGTGGAAAAAAATGGACCTCCATAGTAAATGGTATCCCAGATGGAACTTTAATCTGGCGCTTAGTGCAAGACCATGTTAATCCTAATCTTTTATTTTTAGGAACTGAGTATGGTGTATATGTTAGTTTGAATCAAGGAGAAAAATGGCATAAATTTTCAAATGGTTTGCCAACAATCTCTATAAGAGATCTTGCTATTCAAAAACGTGAAAATGATTTAGTTTTGGCAACTTTTGGTAGAAGTTTTTATGTAATGGATGATTACAGTCCGCTTAGAGACATTTCTCCGCAAACATTACAAAAACAAGCTCACTTATTTGCTCCAAGAAAAGCTCTTCAATATAGTCCTATAATGGGGGGCACTGGAAGCTCTGGGGCTGCATCTTTTTCAGCACAAAACCCTAGATACGGAGCAACAATCACATATTATTTGTCTAAAGGGCACAGCAGTATGAAGTCTAAGCGACAAAAAAGTGAAAAAAAGCTTAAAAAAGAAGACGTTCCCTTCCCTGGATGGGACGCCTTAGACAAAGAAATGACTGAGGCTGGGGCTGAGGCAGTATTAATGATAAGAAATAGTGCTGGGGATTTAGTAGATGTGGTTTCTAGCCCTCTTAGAAAAGGACTTCACAGGGTAAACTGGGGCTTACGTTCTTCTGTTTCAACAACAACAACCGTTTCTTCTTCGGTGCCGAGCAGGGGTAGATGGGGTGGTTATGGCTCTCGTGGTGGTGGTGGAATGTCTGCCAATGTTGATCCTGGAACATATCAGGTTTCTTTGTATAAAAGAGTTGGCGGGGACTTAACTGAGCTCGCAGGACCTGTTAGTTTAGAAGTTGAACGTATTCGTGAAAGCGTCTTAACTAATCCTCTTGCAGACAAACACAAAGAGTATAACAAGGCGCTTGCTGATCTGAACACAAAAGTTAGTGTTTATCAACATAAGTTTAAAAAAGCAACTGCTAGGGTTTCAACCTATGAAAGAAACTTGAAAAACCTAAAATCAAATCGTGCTGAGCTTACAAAAGCTCTTTACGCTCTTCGCGATGAGATGAATGCTCTTGAAAGAGAGTTTGGGGGAAGTGCTGCCAAGGCAGAAGTTGGAGAGAAAGACAGGCTTACTTTAATGGACCGTCTTTCAAATGCCAGAGGAGGCTGGTCTGGAAACTCATATGGGCCAACAGAGCTTCATATGCAAAGCTTTGATATGGCAAAAGAAATGTTTAACAGAGCTAAGCCAAAAATGGATTCCTTTATTTCTAGGGTTAATTCATTAGGAAAAGATCTAGAAGAAGCTGGAGCTCCAGTGTTTCTAGATTAAACATTATTTAAAAACTATTAAAGGCCTAGGGCTATAGAGTATTTTATTGCTCTATATATCCTGGGCCTTTTACATATCTTCCTGTAAACTTGTTTGTATGTTTGCTGTTTAGTAGCACGGGGGTCCCATTTACAACAACATGGGCCACCCCGGTTGAAAACTGAAGTGGTTCGTCAAAGGTTGCGCTGTCATTAACCTTGTTTGCATCAAACATCACTACATCAGCAAAATATCCCTCTTTAAGCAGGCCTCTCTCTTTAATTTTAAGGTTTTTTGCTGGAAATCCGCTAAGCCTCCTTACTGCTTCTGCTAAAGAAATCAACTTTTCATCTCTAGAGTATTTTCCTAAAACTCTTATAAAGCTTCCGAAGGCTCTGGGGTGAGTTCTGAAGCTTTTTGAAATATCAGAATAAGATCCAGCGTCTGAACAAAAAGAGACCCATGGTAGTTGAATTTTTTTTCTGATATTCTCTTCAGACATACTGAAATATATGCATTGTATTCTGCTGTCATCTTCAATAACCATGTCAACTATCGCTTCTTCAGGGCTTTGTCCTCTTGTACTGGCTGCTTCTGCTATGGTTTTTGCTAAATATTTTTTTGACATTTCAGGATTGTTGAATCCAACCATTAATATGCCTTCTGGGGGTTGTTCTGCAAGCTGTTTTCTAATGTCATTTAATAGTCGCGGACGAATTTTTGGGTCTTTCATTCTGTTTATCCATGCCCTATGGCCTCCTTCTTGAACCCATGTTGGGATAACTCCTGTAAGCCCCGTCGAGCTTGCGTTATAAGTATAAATATCCGCTGTGATTTCTAGGCCTTCTTCTCTAACCTGCTCAACTCTTTTTATAAGAGAATCAAGCAGATGCCAGTTTGCCTCTCTTGAGGCTTTTAGGTGATAAATTTCTGCAGGAATATCTGCCTCTCTAGAGATAGTTATCAGCTCTTCTAAGGCTTCCATAAGTAAATTATCCTCATTTCTCATGTGAGAAATATACATCCCTCCTTTTTCCGATGCAACCTTACATAGTTCAACCAGCTCTTGTGTTGGGGCATAGTCTGCTGGAGCATAAATTAGTGATGACCCAATGCCCATTGCCCCCTCCTCCATAGACTGCTTAACCATTTTCCTCATTTTTTGCATTTCATTGTCTGTTGCAGGCCTGTTTTCAAAGCCAACCTCCATCATTCGTGCTGTGGTAGCTCCAAGAAACGAAGCTATGTTGGTTGAAACTCCGCTGTTTTCTAAAGCCTCCATTGCCTCTTTGAAAGAGTGGCGCTCTCCGTCCTTTACATATGGTCCTGGAGAAGCTCCTTCCCCAAAAACCTCAAGAGTCACTCCTTGTTTTAAATCGCTTAAGGACCTTCCGTCTTCCATCAAAGAAGAGTATGCCCAGCTTAGCATATTTATAAAGCCTGGAGAGACAGAAAGAGCTGTTGCGTCAATAATTGTATCTGCCTCAAATCTTGTGTTTTTTCCTACATATATAATTTTGTCATCAGTAATGCCTACTGAGCCAACATATGGGTTGTTTCCTGATCCGTCATAGATTGTTCCGTTGTATATTAAAAGGTCGCACACAACGGGCTCGTTCTGGCAGGTAAAAAAAAGAAAAGAAATTAATGCCAGCAGTTTATAGTTTAAAAAAATTCTCATAATGTCTTAGGGTTTGGTGTCTTACAGCTAAAGTAGCTAAAAAATTTATTATGTTTTTGATTAATATTTTTTGTTGTTATTCTGCCTGAATATTGAATATATTTGTTTAATATGAAAATTTCTGGCAAAGCTGTTGTTTTAACTAACGGGTTGTTTGACACAAAATCTGCAAAGACTGCTCACGGCCTAATTCGTGCTTCTATGCGGTTTTCAATAGTTGCTGTTATAGATAAAAAGTTTTCTGGAAATTTCGTTTCATTAGATAAAAATGAAAAAATCATTCTAGACGATAATCCTTCAAAAATTCCTATATACAAGGACATGAAATCTTTTGTTGAGTCCTCTTTAGAGGCAAGTTTTTGTGTTATTGGTGTTGCTTCTGCTGGCGGAGTTCTCCCTGATGAAATGAGAGCAGATCTTGTTTTGGCAATAAAAAATAAGATGTCAATAATTAATGGACTTCACTCAATGTTAAGCAAAGATCCTGAGCTTAGCAGTTGCGCTAAAACAAATTCTGTTACAATCTATGATATAAGAAAAATCGTGCCAAGAGAAAAGCTAAGTTTCTGGTCAGGGGAAATTTCTGCTGTAAAGTCAACTAAAATTGTTGTAATGGGGACAGATTGCGGTCTAGGAAAACGAACTACTGCAAAGATGATTGTTGAGGCTCTGCAAACAAAAGGAAGCAGTGCAGATATGATATACACAGGGCAAACAGGCTGGATGCAGGGCTGGGATTATGGTTTTGTTTTTGATTCGACAGTGAATGATTTTGTTTCTGGAGAACTAGAAAAATCTATTGTTTGTTGTTATAAAGAAAAAAATCCGGACTTTATTATAGTTGAAGGCCAGGCCTCTCTTCGAAATCCGTCAGGGCCTTGTGGTGGGGAGTTTTTAATCTCGTGTTCTGTTGATGGAGTTGTTTTACAGCACTCCCCTAAAAGAAAATATTACGATGGCTGGGAGCATGTCGGCGCCCTTATGCCAAGTATTGCCTCAGAAGTTGCTTTAATTGGGGCTTATGGAAAACGCGTAGTTGCAATTGCTTTAACTACCTCAAAAATGAGTGAAGAAGAAATGCAGGGCTATAAAAAGTCTCTTTCTAAAGAATTAAACATTCCTGTATTTTTACCTTTAGAAGAAGGTGTCCTTGAGCTAGCAGAAATTCTTAAAAAACTACGAGATGATAATTGACGCCATAGACGTTTCCCTAGAAGAGATTGCTCTTACAAGGCCTTATTCAATTTCTTACAAAACTACATCTTCAATAAAAAATCTTGTTGTAAAAATTGTTTTAAATAATGGCGTCTATGGGCTAGGTGCTGCTAGTGTTTCTAAATATGTTGTAGGAATAGACACTGAAGGTTCTTATAAAAATGCTATTGCTTATAAAGGTGGGCTGGTAGGAAAAAACATCTCTAGCTTTTTCCAAACCATTGATCTAATTGAAAAAGAGCTTTTAAAAGATCCGGGCTCTAGGGCAGCGTTCAATATTGCCTTGCATGATGCTTTTTGCAAAAGCTCAAATATTTCTTTGGCTGAGTTTCTTGGAAGAAAAATTACACCTCTTCCAACTTCGGTCACCGTTGGTATAAAGGGAGTGGAAGAAACAATAGAAGAAATAGAAGAATATTGTAGTGTCGGATTTAAGTATATAAAGATAAAACTAGGGCAACAAATAGATCAAGACATTGAACGAATGCTAAAAACACAAGAAAGGTTTAAGAATTCTATTGTTATTAGAGTTGATGCAAATCAGGGCTGGTCCTTTGATGATACTGTGCGGTTTTTTAAGTCTGTTAATAATATTGAACTAATTGAACAGCCGCTAAAAGTTGCTAATTCAAATGAATATTTAGATTTTCCAAAAGAACTAAAAAAAATCATCGCCTTAGATGAATCTATAGTAACTCCTGAAGATGCTGTTAAGTTCTCCTTACAAGACTACGCTGGTATTTTTAACATTAAGCTAATGAAGTGTGGAGGCATTTCTGCTGCTCGCGAAATTGCTTCTACCGCCCTTGCTAAGGGAATTGATTTAATGTGGGGCTGTAACGACGAAAGCATTATTAGTATTTCTGCAGCACTTAATGTGGCAATGTCTTACCCAAATACAAAATACTTAGACCTAGATGGAAGTTTTGATCTTGCAAAAGATGTTGTGGTGGGCGGCTTTAAGATTAATAAAGGAGTTATGATTCCTGCTGCTGGCTTGGGCTTGGGAGTCAGTGCTCTTTAAGCAAAGTTATAGGTTTAGTTGTAGAATAATCTTTCTGTATAAAACACAAAAAGCCCTTCTTTTCAGAAAGGCTTTTTTATTTGAACAAATATTATTATTTATTGTTTAACAACTTTTATTGGTTGTCCTTTTTCTCCTAACCAAGAAACCATAAAAACCAAGTCCTCTGAACCTTGGTTTGACGAAACATGCCAGGTGTTTGATACTGCTAAAAATGATTCTCCAGCCTTATATACGCTTTGGGCGGTTGATGTTTTTCCAGAACTCAAATCGTCAAGAGAGCTCTCGTTGTCAAAATCAACTGTTAGCTCGCCCTGAATTACAACCACTGGGCCAGAATACGGGTGGTAGTGCCAAGGTGACTCAAAGTCTGGTTCCCAGACGTTCATTGTTGTTGTTACAGAGGGTTCTCCTTCTGGATAAGCCAGTGAAGCTCCAAATGGACCAACAGAAACATCTGTCATTAAGTTTCCGCTTTTGAACATCGTTTTCTTTGTCTTCGTTTCATTTACGCAGCCTAAAATCAAAGCTGACATCAAAAACATTGTTATTGTTTTTTTCATTTTATTTGTTTTTTAATGTTATTGTGATGATTAAGATACTTATTTTTTTATTCTTTTTGCTTTTGTTTTATTGACATTCTAATATCCATAACTTTTTGGGGGATTTTTTCAAAATTTGCTCTATCTTAACCCCCAATAATAACCCCAACTTAAATGAGAACTCCTTTTTTATTTTTCTTT
>ERZ651768.464-NODE-464-length-30719-cov-2.548887_pt1 | contig 30719 bp, 30 predicted proteins | sample MGYA00514754_ERZ651768 | MGnify/ENA metagenome assembly ERZ651768
CGTCAGGATCGTGATGGAATTGGATATGCTTGTTCTGTAAGAATTTCCACTCACTTGGACGAAGGAAGGTATGTATCATAAACACTATGAAATCATACATTTCACCCCAATCAAATTGAAACAGGAATGTCTTGTGATATCCTGTAATCATCTTATCGAATTTATCCAAATCGGTTGGCGGATTATCCCTTAAATCTCTACACGCATCTAATAATCGTTTGTATTCTTCTGGTGAGAACCATGGTCTAGGATTTTCAATTCTTTTAACTGTAGGCAAACTAGGAATATAATTTATTGTTCCTTCACGTTCTGCTTCCCTAAGCACCTTGCGTATCAGAACTACATATTGCTTTAGAGTTGATTGGGATAAGTCTCTTTCTGTCCTCAATTCATCAATGAAATTATCAACGATACCGTAATCAATCTTTGTTATGCTCATCTCACCAAGATAAGGAAGAACATCCTTCTCAAGTTTTTGCTTATCCTCAACCAACATTCTCTCAGACAGTTCACCCCTATTGATTTGCCTCTTTTGTGTTCGTTGTAACTTTTCAGCAAATGCAGAGAAGGAAAACTCTCTTATGGATCGGTAAGTCCTTTTTTCGACAATACGTTCTTCATACCAATTCACAGCAAAGTCTTTTGCATCATTTAAGTGCAGGCATCTGGTAGATTTCTTTACGAAACCCCTACCAGTGATATACATCCCAACATACCAAAACTTTGATGCTGGCATCTTGAATACTTTGAGTGTGTCTGGATATGAACGTCCAAGAGAGTGCTGTTCGTTGGGTGTATGTCTTGATCTAACTACCCTCATACATGCCATTATGTTGGACACATGTTGGACAGTCAATGGGTATTAAAATACTGTTTATTTTCAATTGATTATTATTGTTGCAACGGTTTTCGAGACCGCCCCGTTCGACCACTCCGGCACCTCTCCTTCTTTGATATACAATGGAATTGTGGAGGAACGTATATCCCTCTCTAAAGTGTTTCCAATCCAAATCCAGCTAATTTCCATAATTTAACTAACCTTGCTAGGATCAGCAGTGGGAGGCATCTTATATGTAAGCCAGAGTTTTAACCAAGCGCGATCAAACAGCGACCAATGCATTTTGTCAGATTGCACACGAGTGACAATTTCAGGCTTATCTTTGTTCCTGAGACCTTTTTCGATACAGACGCTCGTTTCCGCAGTTCCGGCCTCAGGAAAATATAGTTCTTTTGGTAAAAAGCGCCCATTCTGACCGCCCAATATTCCATAGCTTTTCAAGATTGTGATCTTCTTCACATCGCTTTTCTGGGCAAGATATTCGCATAATTCATCCACGTTTATAACCACATAGGGCATCCAATATTTGCTGTAATGGGCCTGGCAAGACAACTCAGGATCTAGACAGGTAGCACCGACGTCACGTGTCTTCATACGCATGATCAATGAACCCTTTGTCAGTTCGATCAATGAGTCCAAAAATCCCCAGACGTTGGTTTGATGTATAACCACATCACGACTGAATACAATATCTGCCTGGCCGTATTCTTTAAATATTTGCCTCGTATTCTCTTCGATACAATAGAAATTTCCCTTTGGAAATTTTTTCTTAGCTGCATTGATTGCATTCGCAGAAATATCGAAACCACGATATTGACAATCATGTTGCCTTCTCTTCAGATACCGAAAAACCTCTCCCGTAGCACAACCCACCTCAAACATAGATTTCTCTTTTGCCCCGTTCACTTGAAAATATTCTTTCAATAGACGGACCTCATTAAAATATTCAAACTGCTTCAAGAAAAGAGGTGTCGGAAAATACGAAAACCAATCGAAAAGTCTGACATGCTCGTCGTCTTCCCAACCTTGAAAAAACGAACTTGAGTGCTCAACCATGTTCTTTGCTCCTGATTTACGTCGATACAGGGACACGATATTTAATTCTGACCTATTTAAGGACAATCGGCGACTTGAAATGGCTAATCCCAAAATTTTGCGCAGTCAAATAAAAAACATTTAAACTCTAGATTACTCCCAAGACGCAGAGTACCCTGTTAATGACAACTCCATAAGATGAGCCTAAACCTAGTTTTAGGCCAAAAAAGAAAATTTTTTTCGGCTTGTATCCCATTCCAAACTGTTGAGAATCTTGGCTCATCGTTACCTTTATGATCATAAAACCTAATAGCGAATATTAAATATTTGAGGTTCTAAATATTGATAAGGAGATTAATCTTTCCTTCAATTAGAGTTTCAAATTGGTGACAAAGGGAAATAACGCAAAAAATGTTGTTTGATGAAGATATACTTGTAGCCCTTGAGAAGGCAGCCGACAAATCTGAAAGGACCCGCTCTTCCTTTTGGGAAACTGAACTAGAAGACTTCTCTTTCACTGCAAAAGGGGAAATGACAGGGCTAATTTGCGTGGGTAGCATTTCAAAAAAATACAGCCAGATCCATAAAGCTGCTCACTGGCTACTGCAGTGGCCCTACCGATATATCGTTAGAAAAAGCCAAAACTTTGGTGAGTGTTACGATTTAGCTAAATTTATAGCGGAAGGCCAAAAGCGGGCCGTGACATTAGATATGGTGCACCAAACTTTAGGTCTGGCGGTAATCAAGGATAATTTAGACGTTAAGGGATTGGAAGGAATAAACCTGGTAATTGGCGATGGTTACGGCGTAATGACTTCTCTCCTCAAACTATCCTACTCCGAAACCAAGATAGTTACCGTTAATTTGACAACTCCACTACTGATGGATCTTGTATATGCACGAAAAGCCATTCCTAGTTTAAGAATAGCATTACCCACGAATCAAGTCGAAATGATGGATGCGTTGAACCAAAATGATATCGACGTAATCGCCATTCAAGCAGACAATTCAAAGTTAATTGCTGAAGCAAATGTCGGATTAGCTGTCGCCCTCCATTCCATGCAAGAAATGACTAATAGTGTAATCAAATCTTATTTTGACCTTTTAAGGGGCAACAAGAATGACCGCACGGCCTTCTATTGTTTGAACAGAATTTATAAACAATTATATGATGGTGAGGAGATCAAATTTTTTGATTTTCCGTGGAGCCTAAATGATACTGTTCTGTTTGACGAAGTTTGCCGTTGGGATAACTTTGAATACAATTCTAGACCTCCATTCTGGTCTCGTAACCCAAACCAGAAACAACACCGACTGGTAATTTTGGAAAAACCCAGATAAATGAGATGTCCGAAAAGTTAATTTATCCAGACACAATTGTTTTCGATCTCGATGGAACATTGATAGACAGTCTCCCCGCGATCAGAGTTGCCCTAAATCAAGTTTTGTCAGCAGAAGGCATTATAAAATTAACTACTGAGGAAGTTAAAGAAGTTGTCGGCTTTGGCGCCAAGTGGATGATCAATCGAGTACATGAAGATTTCGGCCAGCCCATTAAACCCGAAAAGCTCAAAATTCTAATGGATCGATACCTCAATGCTTACATGGAGAACTCCGTCGAGTATACACTTGTTTATGACGGCGTTTATGAAGTGTTAGCGGAGCTGAAAAATGCCGGCGTAAGGATGGGGATTTGCACAAATAAGCCTGGCTTAAGCACCCGCCCAGTCCTCCAGTCTCTGAAGCTGGACCAATTTTTTGGCGCGATAATTACAGAAGACGACGTCGAAAACCGGAAACCACATCGTCAACATGTACTTGAAACAATCAGAGCTGTAAATGGAGACGTCTCGAAATCTATGTTCGTTGGAGACAGCGAAACTGATATGGCAGCCGCTAAAAATGCCGGCATTCCCGCCATATGTGTTACCTATGGTTATTGCCACGTACCCTATGAAGACCTGAAGGTTAAGGCACTATTAAGTGATTTTCATCACCTTCCAAAAGTACTAAATGAACTGCAAGTTTCAAGTTAGGGTTGGTTATTCCGGCTTAATTTCTGAAATAATACACGACCACCCAATAAATTTCCCAGAAAACAATTCTAACCGAGATTTCTTTGGCCACGGTTCGCGATAAACAGGAATTCCGCCTGGTCGAACACCAACATGTCCAATCTGCCAGTCCTATTAACAATTGTTATCGGGAGAGTTGCCGGTCGACATCATTTTATAAAGAACCCCCTAATTTCTTTATTTCTCACTGAATGGTGTCTTGAGACATCAATTATTTTACCCTAGCCTCCCCGAAGCAATTCACATCCGAGATCTCTGGGTAAAACAAAGAAGCAGTCGATCTCAAATTCAAGCTTCAGTTTTGTAATGATCAGGCTTACCATTGACACGCAAGATTTGAATTTCAAAAAGATATGTAAATCAATAGAGTGTATTGCCTAACAATAAGCATCTTATTTTTGTATCCCTTCTTTGATTTGGATTTTTTTGTATCATTTTAAACTGTCAACTCATAACTTTTCGGATGCCTTAAAATGAAAATTTTTGGTTTTGTTCCGGCCCGTATGGCCGCTTCCCGTTTCCCTGGAAAACCACTCCATCCAATATTAGGTCGCCCGATGATTGAACATTGCTTCGAGCGTGCAAAATTATTTGATCACTGGGAATTACTGGCGTTAGCAACATGCGATGAAGAAATACGCTTATTTGGCGAATCAAAAAATTATACGGTTTTGATGACTTCCAATAAGCATTCTCGAGCGCTAGACAGGGTAGCCGAAGCCGTGACAATCTGTAATTACGCTGTTGCAGAAAACGATATTGTGGTCTGTGTGCAGGGTGATGAACCTCTTCTCGGTCCAGATCTTATCGAAGTGGTTATAAAACCATTCCACGATGATCCAGATGTTGATGGAACAATTCTTACTGTTCCGATTGTTGATGAAGAAACCTACCGCAATCCGAACATAGTAAAATTAGTCCACAATTTACGAGGCGATGTATTATATACATCAAGAAGCCCAATTCCTTACACTAATGGTTTTAGTTTGGATCTTGGAGCAAAACGAGTAGGCGGAATTTTTGGGTTCAAGTGGAGCTTCCTGAGTTGGTTTACAAGCTTGCAAGCGTCGCCACTTGAAATAAAGGAGTCCTGCGACAGCAACCGGATCTATGATCATGGATTTACACAGCGTATTGCACCCATGGCACCTCGACCCTATCAATCGGTAGATAGCCCGGAAGACGTCGCTCTCGTGGAAGAGGTCATAAGGAGTGATCCCTATTGGGGTAAATATTAATGTAACTGTTGAAATTCTGGAATGAAAGAAAATCCAAACCATGAAAACTGGCAAGGACAAAATTGAAAAGAAACCACCTGGCGGTGTTCCAACCGCGCATAGAGATACCTATGCAAGAGATTTACTGCCGGATACCAACCTACAGCCTGAATATGACTATTCAGGAGTTCCCGAATTAACAACCTACGCAGACCATCAGAATGCTGGTGTTGAACTTCTCGATAAGATGGTGGCTAGGGGTTTTGGTGGGTTGGCAGTATTACATTACGAGGATAAAAGTTGGACCTATAATGAATTGCTTAAGCTTAGCAATCGTCTTGCACGGGTTTTGATAGAAGACTGTAGTCTGGTTACCGGTGGAAGGGTTTTACTGAGGGCAGGGAATACACCGATGCTAGTCGCCTGTTGGTTTGCTGTTCTGAAAGCCGGCGGCATTTGTGTCACCACTATGCCCCTTCTCCGCAGCAGAGAGCTTTCATATATATTAGATAGAGCAGGTGTAACGATAGCGCTTTGCGATACAAACCTTGACACAGATTTGGAAGAAGCTGCAGCCACATCTGCGGAACTAAAACACCTACTTTACTTCACTACCATGGCAGAGGGCGGTAACGTAGCAACTTTAGAAAAAGCGGCCGAGGGAAAATCCTCAGATCTAAAGAATGCCGATACAGCTGCTGACGATGTGGCGCTTATAGCATTTACTTCTGGTACCACCGGTCAACCAAAAGGAACAATTCACTTTCACCGAGATATTATGGCCATAACGGATTGCTTCCCCCGTTATGTGGGTAAAATCACACCGGACGACGTTATCTCGGGAACCCCTCCCTTAGCCTTTACCTTCGGTCTAGGTGGCGTCACCTTATTTCCAATGCGTTTTGGCGCTTCAACTCGTTTCTTTCCGGGAACAGGACCCGAAGCTCTGACGGAAACCATCAGCAACTATCAAGTAACCCAAGTATATACGGCACCAACCGTATTCCGCTCCATGGCAGATTTGACAGGAAAATTTAACTTATCAAGCTTGCGACAAGGCATCTCAGCTGGTGAGACGTTACCAAAGGCTACGTGGGAGGCTTTTCATGAGGCGACCGGCATCAAACTCATCGACGGACTAGGTTCGACGGAAATGCTACATATTTTTGTTTCTGCAGCACCCAACGAAATGCTACCCGGCTATACGGGTAAAGCTATCCCCGGTTATCAAGCCAAAGTGATGGACGAAAAGGGGTCAGAAGTTCCTTCCGGCACGCCGGGACTGCTAGCGGTTAAAGGCCCAACAGGCTGCCGGTATATGGATGACCCGCGCCAATCTGACTATGTGCGGAACGGCTGGAACTATCCTGGAGACATTTATGAAACTAATGAGGAGGGTTATTTTCGATATGTTGCACGCGCCGACGACATGATAATTTCGTCAGGCTATAATATCTCAGGTCCCGAAATAGAAGGTGTGTTATTAGAACACATCGAAGTTGCAGAATGTGCCGTCATCGGTTCACCCGATCCCGAACGTACCCAAATCGTAAAAGCTTTCATTGTGTTGAGGGATGAAAATAAAAGGGGCGATGATCTTACCAAAACCCTGCAGGACTTCGTCAAAAATAAAATTGCACCTTATAAGTACCCACGCGCCATTCAGTATGTTGATAAACTCCCCAAGACTGCCACTGGAAAATTACAAAGGTTTCGTCTCCGCCAAGAAGAGGAATCAATATCGACTTAACCATGAATTTAAGAAACACGCCGCTTCGGGGACTGCAAACAGAACCTATCTTGACGTAAATGAATCAGGCTCCCAATGCCACCGACTTGGAAAAGAATAAAAATTTTCTATTTGCTACTATAGTATTTTCGACTTTCCGCATGTGTCATTAGGTTGCCGTCCTTATCATGTAACGGAAACGCCTTTATCGTGCGCATAAAAACCTGTAATCCATAATGGAAAGCAATGAATGCACCAAGCTCCATGATTTCCGCCTCAGAATAATAGGTCTTACCCTTTTGGTAAAAACCCTTATTTACTTTTTTCGGCTCCGTGTACATCAATTTGGCATAGCTTAGGGCCCACTTTTCCGCTTCATTAAAACGTTTATCTCCCTCAAAATCACCACAACCAGCCTCAATGATCTCCTCGGTTAGCCCTGCGTCAATGGCGATTTCAGAACGCAAATTGGAAAAATATTGATCTCCGGCTAAACGAGCTAAACGGATACGGATAATCTCTTTCAACTTATGATCTACATTGCCCTCCATATGGGAACGATGCAGGGCATCAAAGAGGGCTTCAGTGTAACCCGGCACATGGGCGAATATCTGAAAAAATAGGGGGTCAGGTATTTTCTGATCGCGCACTTTATCTATTAAAGAACGCAAGGGCGATTGCGCAATAGTTTCCAGCGGAACTGTGTCAACCATAACCATAATTCATGATCCTTAACGCAGAATGATCTATTCTGCAGCTGTACTAAATATTTCTTGCTCCGAGGTGCCTTTCAGATGAGAGACCGGGGTATCCCCATAAATTTCCCGGGAAGTTTTCTGATCAACCAACTTTCCATCGGGGGTAAACATTGGATAAAAATCCAGCGTTCCAAAAAACCGATGGTAGCCAACGTTGAACCCGATATAAATACCAAGCTCTATGATTTCCTCGGTCGTATAATGTTTAGCTAATTCTGAGTAAAACTTCTCATCTATTTTTTCCGGGCACGTATCCATTAGTTCACTGTATCGGAGAGCCACTTTTTCCGCTTCAGTAAAATTATGGGAAGATTCATAATTATCGATGCCCTCATCGATCTTCGCTTCTGTCAAACCTTGCTGCTTCGCCGAAGCAGACCTGACATTACCTCAATAATTACAGTCAACCGCTCGGGATAACTTAACGCGAATAATTTCTTTTAATTTATGATCTACCCTGCCCGTTTGGAACACGGTTCCCCAAGCAACATACATTGATTTCGCCAATTCAGGATTATGGCCCATTATCGCATGAAAAGCGGGATCTGGAGCTTTGCTCTCAAGGGCTTTTTTTATAAATGGGGCTAATTCCGTTTTTTCCAATTCCGCTATCTCAAGCATACTAATATTAGACATAATAGATCCAATTGTAATAGTTCAAAAACGATGTTTAAGAGTAACCCGAAAGAACTGCCAAGCAAATAATATATTTATAAAAAAAAATGGAATTATCTTTCCTGACCATTACTGACTGATTATCGCAATCAATTTATGAAATAGCTCGTGATTGTTTTTAGAGAAGGCATCTAATGCTGTAAAATGGTTACAACCTTTTATTTCGTAATATTCAGCTTCTATACCATTAGCTTGGCATAGGGTCACATAGCTAACTGATTGCTGGCGGAAACCTTCAGGCTCCAGTTCACCAACAGCCACGATAATAGGTGCCTTGATGGTAGGCGGGCTGGCTAAAACATTGTTTCGCTGCGCCATTTCTAAATTAAGTCGTACGTCCTCGTTAATCGAGGTGTGGATGACCGCTTCAGGCTCAAATACCGGGGATAGCGGTAAAGCTCCTTTGAGCACATCTGCAGGCAAACCATGCAAAACCCAATTTTCCTTTAGCATCATTCCCGTGAGATGTCCGCCGGCAGAGTGACCAGACAAAAACAAACGATCTCTATCAACACCCAGTTTGGCGGAATTTTTATAAATAAAAATAATGGCGTTTCGAATCTCATCAACAATATCGTCCAAAGTGACCTCTGGGCAGAGGTCATAATTTAGAGAGATGTGCGTAACTCCACTCTGCACCATATCAGAGGCTACATGACTGTGATCACTCTTATCCATCATACGCCAGTATCCACCATGGATAAAAATCAGTGCAGGGGGTGGATCGCCCATAACTTCCGTTGTGGCTGGAAAAATATCTAGGGTTTCCTTCGGCCTTTTGCCGTAACGAATATCAATAGACCCATCGAGGCTCATACGCGCCGATGCAGCAATATCGGGCATGGCCTGGAGGAGATCCATTGCATCCGGAATAGTCAGCCTGGGATTAAAATGATACTCAATGGTTTCGTCGTCGTGGTTTCTCCAATTAAATGCCATATTTAACCCCTTCCCTAATTTACACTAATTATATCTTCAGCACGAAGGATTGAAAGTTCATTGAGAATAATTGAAAGTAAGTAATATAGATCTAAAATTCTCTTTTACAGACTAGGGGATCTAAATATGATCAAGAAAATCGAAAACCTACACTGGCCTGACGCACCGGATATGTGGATGCCTTACGCCCCAGCCATCAAGGTAACGGGCGGCTCAATGATCTTTTGTGCCGGGGTGACCGCGGCACCCGTATACCATCACCACCCTCACCGCCCAGAGGAGTTTGATGCCATGCCCGATAACATGGAAGGCCAGGCACGGATTGCTCTTGAACAACTTGACAAGGGGCTCTCTGCAGCCGGGGCTAGCTTTAATGATGTCATCTCGGCAGATAGATTTCTTACCAACATGGACGAGCAGGACGATCTCAATAGGGTCTGGGCTGAGTTTTTCGGTGAGGCTAAACCTGCAACCACCACTGTCCAGGTAGTTCGTATGGCAACAGATCCAAGATGCAAAATTGAGATCAATGCGATTGCCGTTGTGGATTAAATAGAAGAATTTTTGGAGTTAAATCAAATATGTCTTCAGTGCTTATTACCGGTGCGAACAGGGGACTGGGTTTGGAGTTTACCCGGCAATATTTAAAGGATGGATGGGAAGTCCACGCTTTCTGTCGCCAGCCAGATAAAGCTGCAGAGTTGAGGGCGATGGTTGCTGATAGCCGCGGTAATATCCATCTCAGACAAATGGATATTGGTAACAAAGAACAGATAGAAGCCGCTGCAAAGGAATTAAAGAACCTGCCAATAGACCTACTAATAAACAATGCTGGTATTGCCGATGGTTATGGGCGCGGTGTTTATGAAATGAAAGAAGACCCCGACATTCAAAATTATGACTTCGCCTTTTGGGAGGAGATGATGCGCATCAATACGCTCGCACCGGCCAAAATAATTGGCGCATTCCTGGAGAATATCAGAGCGGGTGGACAAAAGAAAATCGCCAGCCTTTCCTCAGGATTGGGGTCCATTACAAACCTCGCATGGGCCGGTAAATACGGCTATTGCGCTAGCAAGGCCGGTCTAAACATGGTGTCCAAAGGACTGGCAGAATGGCTCAAACCAGAGAATATTATGGTAATCTCCCTCTCCCCAGGTTGGACACGAACTGCCATGGGCGGTCCACATGCGACAAACAGTGCAGAAGAATCAGTTTCAGGAATGCGTCATGTCATCTCTGGCCTAACCCTAGCAGAGACCGGCCGGTTTTGGAATTTCGACGGAGAGGAATTACCCTGGTAAGCATTGGGAGGAGATTTAAGGTCCAATTTACAAATATTTGCGATGCCCCCGTCATTAGTTTTTTTCATCTCCAACTGTATTACGTAGCGTGCCGATACCACCTACTTCAACCTCTACCACATCGCCCGGCACCAGCCATTTAGGTGGATCAAAAAATGTCCCTGCACCCGTTGGCGTGCCCGTAGCTATCACGTCCCCCGGTTTCAGCTCCATAAAGGTCGAAAGGTATGGTAACAAATATTCAAAATCAAATACCATGTTTTCGGTACTGTCATATTGACGAACTTCCCCATTAACTCGTGTTTCTAGGCTAATCTTCCCGAAATCAGGAAACTCTTCTGTCGTAACCATCCAAGGTCCTATCGCACCAGTCGATGCAAAGTTTTTCCCCTGTGTGACATTAAATTTAGCGTGCCGCAACCAATCGCGGATCGTACCTTCGTTCATGATAGTGAGACCTGCGATATGCTCACGGACGTTCTCCTTTTTTATTCTTCGGCCAGATTTTCCAATGATAATTACAATCTCACCTTCATAGTCTAACTGCTCCGATTCAGGAGGTCGCACAATCTGGGCACCGTGCCCAACGAGGGAATCTGGAGTTCGCACAAATATACTTGGATATTTGGGTGCATCCGAGCCATCCTTATATTCAGCATTTCGATTTGTATAATTAACACCGACACAAAATATTTTCTCAGGGAATGGAACAGGTCTCAATAGCTTCACTTTATCCAATTTCACATCCGCAGAAGCACCCGCAATTACTTCAGCGACCTCTGCCAAAGCTTCTGCCCTCAATAGCTCCAATACGCCATTATACTTATCACCAATTCGTCGACCTAAATCTACGATAGCATCGCCAACAACAACGCCAAACGATTGTTTCCCTTCTTGTTCGTAAGTGGCAATTCTCATTTATTCAATTCCCTATAAATATCCTGCACGCTGAAGTACGTCGTCTAGGCGTTTTTCCAATTCAGGAGAGGCCGGTAGCATGGGCAGCCGGTGCTCATTAGCGGGAATTATACCAAGGCGTTTCATCATATACTTAATTGGTATTGGGTTAGTATCGTAAAATACGGCCTGGTTGAGTTCAAAAAGTTTTTGATGAAGTTCCCGTCCCTTCGAAAGATCATTATCCCACACTGATTGGCACATATCGACTAGTACATCGGGTCGCAGATTTCCCACCGCATTCATCAGACCCACGGCGCCAATGGCCATTTCAGGGAAGCTCAATTCTTCGAGACCCACAAATATTAGATAATCAGGGAAGGCGTCGAGACACTCCGAGACAAATCCCAAATCATTAACCGCATGCTTCATGCCGACAAAGGTTGGGGAACGGTCTCGTAATTGTTTGATCGTATCCAAAGTCACTGACACCGCAGCTCTTCCGGGAATATGATAGATCATCCACGGAATGTTTTGACCCTCTGTAACCTCAAGGTAATATTCGATCAAACCCTGCTGAGAAGGGCGGATATAATAAGGAGTTACAATTAAGACAGCATCGGCCCCCGCTTTTTCAGCATAGTTCGTCAACGTTTTTGTCTCGGACAAGGACTGAGATCCCGAAGCAACTACTATTGGTACTTGGCCTTGATTGATTTCAATGGCCACGTCAACAACCTTATTCCGTTCTTCAATTGTTAATGTTGAAGGCTCTGAAGTCGTGCCATTTACCAGAATCCCGTGAGAACCTCTCTCAATCTGAAATTTTACAAGACTGGCATAGGTATCATAATCAACTTCCCCACCCTTAAAAGGGGTGATTAAAGGAGGCATGGAACCTTTCAATTTGTCTAATGCTAACAGGATATCCACCTCTGGTAATTTATCTTTAAGTTAAAGACGATTGACACTATTTTATAAGCTGACTAACTCGTTAAATAATAATTTATAATTGTCAACGTTTACCGTTGATGTTGGCGAGATAACCATTAAAATTTGGGAGGGAGAATTTTTTCGATGGCCCATGCTATTGTAGAATATTCGGCTAACTTGGAAGAAAAGATTGATTTGAAAGGTTTAGTCGATGAGGTACATGACGCATGCATTAAGACTGGCGTCTTCCCTTTATCAGGCATGCGCACCAGAGCTGCGCGTCGAGAAACATATAAGATAGCAGATGGCAATTTGGATGCCTGTTTTGTACACCTCCAGTTGAAACTTGGACCTGGCCGAGAAGAGGCCATCAAAAAAAAAGCTATGGAAGAAATTTTTGAATCACTAACCTTGTACGTAAAATCTCTCTATGACACATCGCCAGTGGCGCTTTCGATCGAAATATTCGAATTGCCCCCTGTACTACGTATCAACAAACATAACTTAAATAATTACATTGCCAAATCCTAAGACTAGAAAACTAAAAATGTCGGGTCACCTCCCAACTATTGAGAAGCAACCGGATTTGGAGAGAACCAAGACTCAGATAGGTTTTTAATCTATTACGAACCTCATGTTTATTCGCGTTTAACTTTATAAATTCTGAAGCTAGACACTTCCCAATAATTAGACGGGTTCCACCATGAGCCTCTATTCCGTCCAAAAATTGATATACAATTTAAACCGAGATCCCAGCCTAGTTGAGCGGTTTAAGATTGATATTGATTCGGTGCTTGCGGAATATGAACTCACGGAAGAAGAACTCTCAGCAATTAGCAAGCCGGACATTGGCTTGTTATATGTACTCGGTGTCAATGGACAACTTTTAATGCACTATGCTGCACTGTGGGAATTCGAGTGGGATGATTATATTCAGGCAATGAAGGATGGAATCGAAGAACATGGAGAAGTGCGTGCAGGTATGTATGTACGAACTGGAGGGGGGTATTTATGAGTTTGGTTTTTGCCGGAGTGTGCTCCCACGCACCAGGTATCACAGGCCGGGCAGAACGGGCGGACCCTGCCCTCCGTGATGAACTCTATGAAAATTTCGGTAGAATGCGTGCATCTATTGAGAAATCGGGAGCAGAAGCGTTAGTAGTAATAGCCGCCGAACATTTTGCCAATTTCTTTATGGATAATATGCCAGCATTTTGTATGGGGATGGCTGATCACTACGACGGGCCAATCGAAGATGAAGAATGGCTTGGGATCAAGCGTCATCGCATTCCAGGTAATCCTGACCTAGCAGAGCGTCTCATCACGGATATCATGCAAGATGTTGACCTGGCCTACGCCCAGGAGTGGAAGTTTGACCACGGTATCATGGTGCCGCTACATTTTCTGACCCCCCGTTATGACCTGGACGTCATTCCCGTAAATATAAACTGCCAAGGTCCACCACTAACGCCCCTACATAGGGTCTGGGCCTTCGGTAAGGCTCTCCGTAAGGCCTGTGACGCTGCCCCAGAGAAGATTGCTATCGTTGGTACTGGCGGTGTCTCCCACTGGCCTGCTACACCCGACTCAGGAAAAATTAATGAAACTTGGGACAGAGATTTTCTTCAAAAATGGGCAGGTAACCGAAAAGAAGACCTCCTCGCCTATACAGATGACCAAACTTACGCAGAAGGCGGACAAGGTGGCTTTGAAATCCGCACCTTCATTGCTATCGCCGCAGCATGCGAGGGGAACATAGGACAAATTTGGTTCTACGCCCCCATTCCCATTTTTGCTGTAGGATGCACCATTGCAACAATGCAGGTTAGTTAGAAAAACTTGCCGACAAAAATCCGTTTTTTGAGTTCCGGTGGTTTGGATTTGGGAATTCTACTTTAAATCCAAATTGAAGAGTTTAATCGCATTGTTTCGCCCTATGGCAAGCCGTTCCGGCTCTGTGAGCACCGCATCGTCAAACCAAACACATGCGTCTTCGGTGGTCTCGAACGGGTAATCCACGGAAAACATTATTCGCTCCACACCGACTTCGTGCATGGTTAAATGGAGTGGGGGGTCATAAAATTGGCCGCTGGTAGTAAGATGAACGTTATTCCGCATGTATTCCCGCATGGTTTTTTTTGCTGGAATACCCTGCGGTGATTTTTTTAACCGATGGTCTAAGCGCCACAGGTCAAATGGAATTCGCTCGCCTAGATGCCCCATCACCAACTGCAATTTGGGGTATTCGTCGAAAAGACCTGAACCCATTAGCCGCAATGCATGCATGGCCGTCTCCAACGCAAAGGCCCAAGGCGAGTTAGTGAACCAGGGGTGCCCGTCAAAAAACGGCATCTGATCAGTCAGCGGATTTCTCGGATGAAGGTAAAAAGGTATCTCCAATTCTTCCACTACGGCCCAAAATGGACGAAATTCAGGCACATCATAATAGACGAGACTATTCTGGTTCTCTCTTTGACTAAATCCATTTACATTAACTCCAACAAAACCGAGGTCTTTGATGCAGCGCTTCATTTCTTCAGCAGCTGCCTCAGGATCTTGCATCGGCAAAGCCGCAAAACCAGCCAACCGGTCAGGGCGCTTCACTACCTCATTTGCCAATACGTCATTTGCTCTTTGGGCAAGAGTAATAGCCTCTGTAACATTGGGGACCGCCTGCACGGCAGGTGAGTTCAAGGATTGGACAGCAAACTCTATGCCAAATTGGTCCATTTCTCTTAAGCGATCACCCTGAAGATCCATTAATCGGTGACGAAGGTCCTCCCCCATTCCCTTTTTGGAAAAACGTGTGGTACTCGTAAATGTTTCAGGGAGGGCAAAGTGCTCTTCCAGAGTGATTTTGCCTTTCATGGGGGCACCCTTTCTATTCCCATTAAAGATTCGCAACAATTAGCTTAATTCGACACGCTAAATTCTAAAATTCCCACTTTATACAGTTCTAGACAACAGTGTTGCCAGTAAACGCATCTCTCAGAATGAAGGGCCAAGGAGACACCTCACTACCAGTCTCCAAAATAACTTCAATGACTGCGGGCTCATCTTTTACCACGGCCACACGAAGCACTTCCCGCAAACCATCTGCATCTTGTGTTTGATAACCTTGGACGCCATAAGCACGAGCCAACGCTAGGAAGTCAGGGTTCACTAAATCGGCACCGATTACTCGTCCGCCAAATCGAGTTTCCTGATCACGACGAACATTTCCATATGCTGAATTATTAAACACAATTGTGATCAGGTTAATATTAAATTGCTTTGCTGTGGCTAATTCTTGGATTGCGAATTGGAACCCACCATCGCCAGTTATTGAAATTACGACCTTATCTGGGTTCGCAACTTTAACCCCGAGGGCTGTTGGGAAACCATATCCTAGAGTATCCTGATGTCCGCAGGTAACATAGGTTCGAGGCTCATAAACTGGAAATGCAACTTGAGAAGTAAAGCCAACTTGGGTCATTTCGCCCGTGATAAATCCATCCCTTGGTAGTATCTCCCTAATTACTTCCAATAATGCAATTTGTGGCTGTACAGAATTTATAGCTTCGCAAACTCTTGATTTGGCCTTGGAAATCCTCTCGGTTTGATTTTCATACCTTACACCACGCTTATCTAATTCCGCCGCAAGCGCCCCAACAGTCGGCTTTGCATCCCCAACTACAGCTTGATCGGGAGGCCAATATTTCATCTCCTTTGGATCGATATCGATACGGATGACTTTTGGTTCTCTTGGACGTTCCTGCCATTGCATCATGTTCCAACGCATGTAGAGACCCTCTAACCGTGACCCGACCCCAATGACCAGATCAGTTTCTTCCCACAACTCTGCAGCAACCGGCAACATAACAGTTAAGGGATGATCATCACTGACGACACCACGTCCCGAACGGAAGGACGCCACTGGCGCTCCTATAATTTCTGCTAACCTTATAACCTCTTCTCCAGCATGTAAGGCACCGCCTCCTACGTAGATCATCGGCATTTTAGACTGGCTTATTAATTCTGCTGCTGCCCTAATCTCAGAACGAGTAGCAGAAATCCTTGGAATCTTAATAGGATCAAGCAAATCCACTTCACCCGTAGCACCTAAGGTATCCCAAGGAATTTGCAAGGATACCGGTCCCGGTCGTCCACTTTGCATCTGAACAAAAGCTTCATTAACCATCGCCGGAGCATCTTGCGGTTGATCAATTTGCTCCGCCCATTTTAGGAGTGATCGCAGGGAACCCAATTGATCTGGTAATTCGTGCAAGTGCCGACGTCCCTTTCCAATGAAATCCGATGGCACTTCCGATGTAAGGCAAAGTAATGGTTGGTTGGCACCGTGGGCAGTACAAAGCGCCGCCATAGTGTTTAGTACACCAGGACCGGGCACGACACAAAATACGCCAACCTTGCCAGTAGAACGCGCATAACCAAATGCCATATAAGCCGCTGCCTGTTCGTGCCTTACAAGAATAACCCTAATTTTTTTACGCGCCTCATAAAACGCGTCAAAAAGATCGTAAGTCTGGGCACCCGGCATTCCGAAGACAGTATCAACACCATGTCGTATCAACGACTCAACGACAGCCTGACTAGTACTAATATGTGCCAAATTTTTCTCCTAATGTGACGTTAAAGTAATTCCTCCATTACCATGGTATAGCCCATAAAAGGTTTTAATCTCAAAATATCCATTTTTTCCTGGGGTGTTGAGGACATAAACGCGACGGCGATGATAAAACAGGTAATCATACAAAGTCAGCCAAAAAATCTTTATCACTCACAAAATCCAAATTTGCCCAACACTACATCAGCCTTTTAGTATCCTCCCAATTGCGAATTTGAACACTATGGAACTTAGTAAATGTGACATTCCCTGCAATGTTGAACTTGTAAAAAGCCTTAATTTTCAAAGATAAAGAGATTGACAGTCTACTCGAGGAACTGTAATTTCCGCGCCTTCTGTCTATCCCTGAATAAGGGGTACAGTGGTTCTACATAGAAAAGAAGAAAAATCAATGTTCGCAGTCGTGAAAACCGGCGGTAAGCAGTATCGGGTAACCCCTGGAGATGTCGTCGTTGTAGAAAAGCTTTTGGGCGCCCCAGGCGATAAAATTAAGCTGGACCATGTCCTAATGGTTGGCGAAGACGGTCAGTCTCCTGAGATTGGTTCCCCTCTTGTTGGAAATAATGCCGTCAATTGCATTATTTTAGAACAATCCCGATCTGCCAAAATTCTAGTATTCAAGAAAAAGCGCCGTAAAGGCTATAAGCGTACGAAGGGGCATCGCCAAGACCATACCGTCCTTCGGGTATTAGATATTAACGGTAAAGGTATGGTGAAGCAAAAATCTAAGGCAAAAACAACTAAAGAGTCAAAACCCAAAGAAAGTGGGCAAACAGCCGCTAAAAATTTAGCAGAAGCACCAAACGAAGAAGCTGCTTCTAAAAAGAAAAATACCTCGACAAAGAAAAAGGCAACGGCTAAGAAAAAGGCAACGGCTAAGAAAAAGGCAGCTGTTAAGAAAAAAGCGTCCACTAAAAAGTCGACAGCAAAAAAAAATTAAGCGTTTAAAGGAAATTTGAATGGCACACAAAAAAGCAGGGGGCTCCTCCCGAAATGGACGAGATACAGCCGGCAGGAGGTTAGGCGTAAAAAAATATGGTGGTGAACCTGTTGTTTCTGGAAATATTTTAGTCCGCCAACGTGGAACCAAGTATCACCCAGGTGATAATGTTGGCATGGGAAGGGATCACACGTTATTTTCTTTAACTTCGGGTAAAGTGAAATTTGATAAGAAACACGCGGGCAGGACGTTTGTTACCGTGGAGCCGACCATCTGAAAAATCAGACCCTTTCACGAATTTTGGGGGACTGGTTATTCGTCCCCCTTTTTTGCATCTAAGGCTAAGACGTTATTAAGGACAAATTTGGTAGACTGGTTCCATGAAGTTCCTGGATCAGCAGAAGATTTTTATTAAAAGCGGTGACGGTGGTGCCGGCTGCGTGGGTTTTCGTCGTGAGAAATATATAGAATTTGGTGGTCCTGATGGTGGCGACGGCGGCCGCGGTGGTGACGTAGTAGCTGAATGTGTGGCAAACCTTAATACCCTAATTGATTTTAGATACCAACAGCATTTTAAGGCAAAACGCGGCTCTCACGGAATGGGGAAAAACCGCTCTGGCAAAAGCGGTGCAGATCAGATACTTAAGGTCCCCATAGGCACCCAAATTATCGATGAAAATAACGATCAAATCATTGCTGATCTGACCGAGCCAGGTCAAAAGATTGTTCTTGCGGTCGGAGGTGATGGTGGTTTTGGAAATGCTCATTACAAATCCCCTACTAACCAGGCCCCACGAAAAGCAGGTGATGGCTTTCCAGGACAGGAAAAGTGGCTTTGGCTACGCCTAAAGCTCATCGCAGATGCTGGGTTAATTGGCCTCCCCAATGCCGGAAAATCGACGTTCTTAGCCGCGGTAACACGCGCTCGACCAAAGATTGCAGATTACCCCTTTACAACTCTTCATCCTAATCTGGGAGTAGGCTTTGTGGACAATGAAGAGGTAGTAATTGCAGATATTCCTGGACTTATTGAAGGAGCTCATGAAGGCGCTGGACTTGGCGATCGTTTTTTAGGGCATGTCGAGCGTTGTGGTGTGCTTCTGCATTTAGTAGATGGCACCGAAAATAACCCAGCTTCTAATTACCGAACGGTGCGCCGTGAGCTCGATGCATACGGAGGGGGTCTGCCCGAAAAGAGAGAATTAGTTGCTCTAAACAAATGTGACGCGCTCAGTAATCAGTTGATTAAGGACATTAAACGCTCGCTGGAAGACGAGACCGAGAAACCTGTTTTAGTTACTTCAAGTATAGCCGGTACCGGCCTGAATGAGGTGCTTCGTCAATTGGTGTCCGAAGTCGTACGACACCGGGCTGATGAGGAATGCCTTCAATGAAAAGTACTTTAAATAAAGCCCGCATAGCTGAGGCTAAACGGATAGTTGTTAAAATTGGTTCGGTACTGTTAGTTGATGACAATTCCGGCACACTCCACAATGCCTGGCTTAATTCTCTAGGGAAAGACGTTGCCGCTCTGCGGGATCGCGGCCACGAAGTAATCCTGGTTTCCTCCGGTGCAATTGCCTTGGGACGCCGTTATTTGGGGCTGAAGACAGGGGAATTAAAACTGGAGGAAAAACAAGCCGCTGCCGCAGTCGGTATGGTTCGCCTTGCCCAGTCATATCAGGAAACTCTCAATAAATTTGACCTGTCGGTGGCACAAATTCTGCTCACGCTAGATGATAGTGAAAACCGGAGACGCTATCTCAATGCACGTTCAACCATTATGACACTTTTACGAGTTGGTGTTGTTCCCCTCATAAATGAAAACGATACAATAGCGACAGACGAGATACGTTTTGGAGACAACGATCGATTGGCAGCTCGAGTAGCCTCCATGGTAAGTGCAGATCTACTAATTCTACTATCAAATATCAATGGCCTCTACACCGCGGATCCCGCCCAAGATAAAGCTGCAAAGCTGGTGCCGACTGTTACGGAGATTACGCATGAGATTGAAGCAATGGCCAGTAACACCGTTACTTCTGACTCGTCTGGAGGAATGCCTACCAAACTCGCTGCCGCCAAACAATGTTTGGGAGCTGGTTGCAGAATGATCATCTGTGAAGGACGCGGAATGTTTCCCTTGAAATCCCTAGAGAACGGCGGCGACTGCACTTGGTTTATTCCATCCGGCAATCCTCAAACTGCTCGCAAAAGATGGATTTCAGGGTCCCTTCAGTCCCTTGGATCTGTTATCGTTGACGACGGAGCGGTCGCTGCGCTTGAGCGAGGGCGCAGCCTACTGCCAGCGGGTATTTTGCGGATTGAAGGAACTTTTCAACGAGGTGACGCAATTACAATTATGAAAAAGGATGGCAGCGAATTTGGGCGAGGCTTAATTGCCTATTCGTCGAAAGATGCCACGCAAATCATAGGACACAAAACAGGCGAGATTGAAGACTTATTAGGCTACCGTGGGCGCGACGAAATAATTCATCGAGATGATTTAGTAATTTTCTAAATTTGTTGAATTGCTACATTAGTTTTAAAATACAAGGCTGACAGATGGATACTAAAGACATTATGGAGGAAATTGGGGTCAACGCGAAAGCTGCAGCTCACACTCTCGCCAACGTCGACGGCGAAGCAAAAAATAGAGGCCTTAGAGAAATTTCCTCGTCACTGCGTAAACATTCCGGAGAGATTATTGCGGCTAATAATATAGACATGGACACTAGTGCTAAACAAAGCTTGGCCCCTTCAATGCTAGATAGATTAAATATAAACGAAGACCGGATTGACGCGATGGCAGAAGGTCTGGAGGAAATTGCAAGTTTTGATGATCCTGTTGGAGTGGTCACAGATACATGGGAACGACCCAATGGGCTTAAGATATTCCGTGTCCGTGTTCCATTAGGTGTCATCGGGGTAATATACGAATCCCGACCCAATGTGACCGTTGACGCTGGTGGACTGTGTTTAAAAGCAGGAAACGCCGTAATACTTCGTGGAGGATCCGAGAGCTTTTATTCCTCGTCAGCAATTATCAACTCCATGCGAGAAGGCATAGAAAAAGCTGATCTACCTGCAAATACTGTCCAGATGGTGCCTACGACAGATCGTTCAGCCGTGGGAAATATGCTTACCATGAGTGACTATATCGACGTTATCGTGCCCAGAGGTGGAAAGGATCTGGTAGAACGCGTCCAGAAGGAGGCTACGGTTCCTGTCTTTGCGCATTTGGAAGGCATCTGTCATACATACGTAAATGAAAATTCCGATCCCAATATGGCTCGGGATATTGTGGTGAACGCTAAGATGCGTCGGACGGGCATCTGCGGAGCGACTGAAACTTTGTTGATTGACAGAAATGCCGTATCGAGCCATCTACCTCGAATTCTGGAAAGCCTGACACATGCCGGCTGCGAAGTGCGAGGTGACAAAGCCACGCAATTATTCGACGATCGTATAAAGCCCGCAACCGATGAGGACTGGGACACGGAGTACCTAGATTCTATAATTTCCATAAAACAGGTGGCCAACCCCCAGGAAGCTATAGATCATGTGAATACACATGGTAGCCAGCATACCGATGCTATCGTCACAGATGATCGAGAAGTAGCAGAAACTTTTCTGAACGGTGTTAATAGTGCTATTGCACTTCATAACGCCTCAACCCAGTTTGCCGATGGTGGAGAATTTGGCATGGGTGCCGAAATCGGTATTGCAACGGGAAAACTTCATGCGAGAGGACCGGTTGGAATCGAACAACTCACAACATTTAAATATGTTGTCCGTGGAACCGGTCAAGTACGCCCCTAAAAAAGCTTTCTAAACCAAATAGGAAATTTTCAACTTTGTACGAGGGAAAACGCGTCGGCCTTTTGGGGGGATCATTCAACCCAGCCCACAAGGGACACCTGCACATTAGCCGAGGAGCTTTGTCACGCCTAAATCTTGACGAGGTCTGGTGGATGGTATCACCTCAAAACCCCCTCAAAAGCACAAGTGATATGAATGACTTTAATTCCCGAAAGACCTCGGCGGAAGCTATTGCGGATGATTCTCGAATCCTTGTTTCGGAGATAGAGTTAGAGCTTGGAACATTGTTTACCGTCGATACGCTTCAAGCTCTAAGAAAAAAGTTTCCCGAACATCGCTTTGTTTGGCTGATGGGAGCTGACAACCTAAGACAAATTCCAAAATGGAAGGGCTGGCGACAAATCTTTCGCATGATCCCCATTGCGATTTTTCCGCGCCCTGCATACTCTGGAAGAGCACTTGCCGGGAAAGCTTCCCGCAGGTTCAAGAGGTTTCGAGTTAAATCAACCCGCGGGCCAAGGTTGCCCAACATGCGCCCACCTGCTTGGATTTTTCTTCGGACAAAACCGGATACTACCTCGGCAACGCGGATACGCGCCAAACTTGCGAGAAAAAAATAGGCCTAGTATAAAGGAAAACAACGCAGTCCTTCAGTGCAAAGCTACACAAAGAGCATCAAAGGTTTTGATTGAAACTATCCAAGTCTCACTAAATGATGACAAAGCAAAAGACATAGCCGTCATTAACCTAATCGGCAAAGCCAGCTTTGCCGATTACATGGTAATTGCAACAGGCACCTCCCAACGACAAGTCACTACCATGGCTAACCATCTATGTAAAAAATTGAAAGCCCAAGGATTGAAAAGCGTTTCAACTGAGGGATTATCCCTGGGAAATTGGGTATTAATCGATGGCGGTGATGTTGTGATCCATCTATTTAGACAGGAATTTCGGACATTTTATGACCTTGATAAACTTTGGGGCAATCCCCTACCTCGACCAGATCAAGCTGCTTAAGAAAAAAATTGGAACCCGAAAAGTTTAACCACATAAATGAAATGACCTGACGTGAACATCACTATAACCGCTGTTGGGCGAATGAAGTCTAGGCCAGAGCGAATACTATGGGATGAATACCTGCGTCGAATAAAGTGGCCAGTGACCCTGCATGAAGTTGAAGAGCGTAAGGCGCTCAAACCCAAAACATTAATTGCACGGGAAGCAGAACTGCTATCTAGGGCCATCCCGCGTGGCGCCTTTGTGGTCGCCTTAGACAAATCAGGAAAACCCCTTTCCAGCCGCTCTTTTGCGCAGCTCTTCCAAGACTGGATTAACGAAAAACGCAAGTATATTACCTTTGTAATTGGGGGGCCGGAAGGACTAGACAACACCATTTTAAGCGAAGTCGACCTAAAGTTAAACATGGGAGACCAGACATGGCCGCACCTACTCGTGCGTTGCATGCTACTGGAACAAATTTATCGGGCACAATGTATCTTGACGAATCACCCATATCATCGTTAACGGTATAAAATTAAACCACATTGACATTAAATCATGACCAATGATCAAATCCCTAAGCCATTAATTCTGTGCATATTAGACGGCTGGGGTGAACGACACGTAGGCGAAGACAACGCTATTCTGAAAGGAGACACACCCACTTGGGATCGGATGAAAGAGACTTATCCCATTTCTCAACTTCAAGCGTCTGCACTAGAAGTAGGGCTTCCCTCGGGACAAATGGGCAATTCTGAAGTAGGACATTTGAGCTTAGGCGCGGGTCGGGTTGTAATGCAGGATTTACCGCGTATCAACAATTCCATAGCAGACGGCTCCATTCGCGACAGATTACCCCTAAAAAAAATGGTTTCTGCCCTAAAAGCAAGCGGCGGAATTTGCCATATAATGGGTCTAATTTCACCAGGTGGGGTGCACTCTCATCAGGACCATATAACCGCACTCGCAAAAATCCTTGAAAATGAAGGCATTACTGTTTGTCTCCATGCATTTCTAGATGGTCGTGACACACCGCCTTCCAGCGCCACGAATTTCATCGAGTTGACCCTATTTCAGACGAGGGCACTAAAGAATTTTTCCATCGGCACAGTCATCGGGCGCTACTACGCAATGGACCGGGATAACAATTGGGACAGGGTGGAACAAGCCTACCTGGCAATTGTCGATGGTAAAGGTAAAACTGCTTTTGATGCTTCGAACGCTATAAAACAGAACTACGCCAAAGGCGTCACGGACGAATTCATTCCACCCACGGTACTAGATGGCTATATCGGAATGAAAGATGGTGACGCAATCTTAATGTCTAATTTTAGGGCAGACCGTGTACGTCAAATCCTTACTTCACTTGTCGATCCATTATTTAAAAATTTTTATCGCCCGAGGAAAGTTTCTTTTTCAGCTTGCACCGGGCTTTCCGTGTATTCTTCTAAATTAAATCAGTTTTTTAGCGCGGTTTTTCCCCAAAAACAACTTAAAGGAATACTGGGCGAAATCGTTTCAGATGCAGGATTAAAACAGTTACGGATCGCGGAAACGGAAAAATACGCACATGTTACTTTCTTTTTCAACGGTGGCAAGGAAAGCAAATTCCCCGGAGAGAATCGTATCCTCATCCCTTCACCAAAGGTCACAACGTATGACTTAAAGCCTGAAATGTCAGCCTTGGAAATAACGGACGAGCTAATAACATCGATCGAAAATCAAGCATATGATTTAATCGTCGTTAACTACGCCAACGGTGATATGGTGGGTCATACAGGAGTTATGGAAGCCGCCGTCAGGGCTGCAGAGACAATTGATCAGTGTCTTGGGCGACTAGAAAATGCACTTCTTAAAGTCGGTGGTACTATGTTGATCACTGCGGATCACGGTAATTTGGAGAAGATGTCGGACGAAACAACTGGGCAAGCCCATACAGCCCATACTTTATCACCTGTGCCGATCATTTTAGTCAATGCTCCTGCAAACGTTGCAGATCTTAAGAACGGTGTCCTTTCTGATGTCGCACCAACACTTGTTAGAATTTTAGGATTAACCCAACCTGTGGAAATGACTGGTTCTTCTTTAATACTTGAAAATAAAATAGCACCGGTCGCGGCGGCCAATGCGAAAAAGTAAAGGACTGTTTACAGCTGTTTTAGCATGCTCCACAATCTTTACAGTTCAACATGTAACTTCTGGATTTGCTCAACAATCTAGCCCCGCCATAGAAAACCAGCTTAAGGCGGTAAAGAAGAAAATTAGAGAAGGTAAAAAAATATCCTCAAATTTAACCCGTACTGCTGAAAAAATCCGAATGGAGTTACTGAAGTTACAACGTAAAAAAGTTAAAATTGCCTCCGCCGTTCGTAAGTCAGAGTCAGATATTTTTGATTTAGAAAACGAAATACATACGCTAAATGAAAACCAAACAAAAAAACTAGCCCTTCTAGGGGATCGCTGGAAACAGGTTTCTCAGATAAACTCTGCCTTAATAAAGCTCTCCCTACTGCCACCACTATCTATGATCGCATACCCAACGGGTGCATCTAATTGGGTCAGAACTGGCATACTCTTTGGAGGCACTGTGCCGCAAATCGAAAAACGAGCTCATCGATTGCGAGAAGACTTAATTTCTCTAGACCAAACCAAATCCCAAATTACCAAACGAAAAAAAGACTTAGCAAAGGCAACTGATATTTTGGAAAAAAGGCAAAAAAAGCTGGAGCAAATCCTAATTCTTAAAATCGGTACCCGACACAAGACACTGGCTGCCCGGCAAGTTGAAGCAACCCGACTGCGGCGCTTAACAAGAGAAGCGCGAAACCTTCGTGAGTTATTTGATCACCTAAAGAAAGAACGCCTTAATCGAGAATTACCGAATAGGTCAGCCTCTGAAAAAAGGGCTAGTAAGTCCAAAAGACGTAATATGCCTCGAAGATTGGATCCCAATGGTACTAAAGACCAAACGTCTCCGCTGCAGACAGGCTCCATAACAACAGCACGGGGAGAGTTGACATTTCCGGTAATCGGTAAGATCAATGGACAATATGGCAAACGTCAGCAAGTTGGAGGTGCTAGGAAGGGAATAAATATTGAATCGAGTCCTGGCGCCCAGGTCGTGGCTCCTTTTAACGGACAAATAGTCTTTGCAGGACCATTTAGAGGATATGGGCGTCTATTGATAATCGAACATGGTAAAGGATATCATAGTTTATTAGCGGGCATGGCTCGCATTAATGGCTCAGTTGGTCAGTGGTTACTATCAGGTGAGCCAGTGGCGGTTATGGGAGAGCCATTGACTGGCAGGCCAACCCTTTACATGGAGCTACGTGTAAATGGTCAGCCAGTCAATCCGAACCCATGGCTGGCTGTAGCAAAAGGTAAGATAAACGGATGAAAAAAACCATTGTGAGCACTGCAGCTAGTGCAATTATTCTGTTGTTTTTTGGGACTGCAATTGCCAAGGCGGACGAAGCAAAAAAAAAGAACCAGGACACATATCGCCTACTCAGCCTATTTGGCGATGTATTTGAGCGTGTTCGTGCCAGCTATGTGAAAGACATTACGGATAAAAAATTAATCGAATCCGCCATCAACGGCATGTTGAATTCTCTCGATCCGCATTCGAACTATCTGAACAAGGAAAGCTTTAAAAAAATGCAGGTCCAGACACGAGGTAAGTTTGGAGGCCTTGGTATAGAGGTTACCATGGAGAATGGTTTTGTGAGGGTAGTCTCGCCAATCGACGGGACACCGGCGTTTAAGTCTGGGGTACAGGCAGGTGACTTGATTACTCACTTAGATGGAAAACCAGTCCAGGGGCTCTCACTGTCAGAAGCAGTCAAACTTATGAGAGGTAAAGTAGGCACTGAAATCAAGCTCACTATCCGCCGTGTTTCTACGCAACCCTTTGACGTCACCATCATCCGCGCAGTTATTCCTATCCGCACGGTACGTTCACGTATCGAGGGTGATATCGGATATGTAAGAATTTCATCGTTCAGCCAACCCACTGAAGGTGGGCTAAAAAAAGCTATGAACAAAATAAATCGCGAACTTAAAGATAGAATGAAAGGGCTTATAATTGACCTCCGCAATAATCCAGGGGGACTTCTGGATCAGGCAGTCGCTGTTTCCGATGCTTTCCTAGAAAAGGGTGAGATTGTTTCAACGCGTACCCGTGAGAAACGTGACCACCAAAGGTTTAACGCCCGCAAGGGTGACCTTGCGCATGGCAAACCCATAATTATTCTGTTAAATGGCGGTTCGGCATCGGCGTCGGAGATTGTCGCTGGGGCTTTACAAGATCAAAAACGGGCGATCATCCTTGGCACCAAATCCTTTGGCAAAGGCTCCGTTCAGACGATAATCCCACTTGGCAATAACGGCGCCATGCGGTTGACGACAGCCCTCTATTTTACTCCCTCTGGACGCTCCATCCAAAAGATTGGTATTGAACCTGACATCGTAGTAGAACAGGCGCGGATCGAGGCCATCGATAAAAACCACAGACAACGCGAGGCGGACCTACGCGGAGCCTTAAATAATGGTGAAACCAGCGGTCAACCTAAGAGGCAAAAATCCGACCAAAGCCAAAATTCAAAGCGTAATCAAGGTTCAGGAGAAGGGCAAAAAGAAAAAGAGCAAAGCCGTCAGGATTTCCAACTCCAGAGAGCTCTCGATTTATTGCGAGGCTTTTCAATTCTAAAAATGAATCGGGGTTAGACGGAGTACCTATTAAAGGCATTAGACATGGCCGATAACGACCTTTCAGGTAATGACGAAATTAGTCCTAAAGAGGAAGAAAAGGAACGTCTCGTAGAAGATGAAAATAGTGATGGTGCGGAGGAAGACCAAGATGGAAGTTCTGAAGAATTAGAGGAAGACGAACTAGAACACGAGGATGAAACACTTGGATCTGATGAAAAACTAACGGAGGCTGCGCCATTAGAAGATGATACTGAGCCTCCGGAAGAACCTACAAAAAAATCCCATAAGAAACTAATCACGATTAGCAGTGTTCTTTTGGGTGTTCTCATTTTACTAACGGCCGGTGTTATAATATTATTTGGTGATAATTCTGCGGAGCAGAAAACGGCTGATGGGATTATGACACCACCCTCTGGCTATTTAGCCAGAATCTCTATCCCCCCGAGGAAAAGAAAAAGAATGAAGACCGGGCTAGAACTGAGTGAAGAACGGTCGAGTTCAGAAAGTAGCTCACCATCAGCGTTTTCGAACCCCAATTTAACCAAACCAGAACCACCAATCAGCGCGGCATTTGAATCGGATGATAAATTGACGACAAACCCATCTGTGCCTGGCGCCGCTGATACCAAACTGTTAACGGCTCGGGTTATCGGCGCTCGGACTGTGCCAGGAAAAGGCCTTGTTATGCCGTCTGTGACCGCTGCCGCTTACAACGCTATTCCACTGAAACAGAAATCAGACCCTGTTACCGCTCCCGACGAAAGTCTTATGGAGACAATTGACGATAAGGTAGTACCCAAGCTATCAAGCAACGGCAAAGGCTCCTGGCAAACTTACAATCATCCTTTTACCCCCACCCTTCAACAAATCAAAACAGGTGAAGGAGATGAAACCACAACGATTCCGTATGCCCGCGTAAGTATTATCATCCGTGGTGTCGGCCTCAACCGAAATGCTACATTAGCAGCTATCAACAAACTCCCCGCAGCCATAAGTCTCGCCTTCAGTCCATATGGCAAGGGGATAGAAGAGTGGGCCAGCCTAGCACGTGGCGCAGGTCACGAAACACTTATGTCATTACCCATGGAACCGGTTGATTTTCCTTCCTTAGACCCTGGACCGTTGTCTCTTTTGACCGACTTCAAATCTGAAACAAATGTAGCCCGCCTATACTCAATCATGAACTTATCCCAAGCATATGTGGGTTTTATTCAACATATGGGCTCTCGCTTCACTACCTCAGAAGCTGCATTCAAACCAATTATAAAGATTTTAAAAGACCGCGGACTTTTGTTCGTAGATGACGGGCTGGTTAAAGGCGGACTAGGCATTCGTTTAGCTGCCGATTTTTCTCTACCGCATGCCCGTAGTGACATGATTATCGATGACGATGCATCGGGTGTAAAAATTGCGCAAAACCTTCTTCAGCTTGAAAAAATAGCAAAAAAAAATCAATCCTCGATCGGTTTGGCAAAAAAAAATCAATCCGCCATTGGAATAGGAGAAGCTTATCCAGCAACAATAATGCAAATTGCACGATGGGCAAAAACACTTAAGGGCAAAATGATTGATCTAGCGCCAATCAGCGCTGTCGTGCGAGACGAATTCCTGCAGTCACCAGAAAACCCTGCCGAAAAAACTAAAGTAAAACAGTAGTTAGGGTATCCAGATTGACAATTACTAAATTTGAGAGACGGCCATATAGACGTTGTGTTGGTATCACCTTGTTTAATAAGAAAGGACAGGTATTTGTTGCCCAACGTCTTGATCAAAAGGAAAATGCCTGGCAAATGCCCCAAGGTGGGATGGAAAAAACAGAAACTCCTAGCGAAGCCGCTATAAGGGAACTAGAAGAGGAAATAGGCACAGCTGACGTGAAAATCCTGGCAGAATCAAAAGACTGGCATCGTTACGATCTTCCATCGTACTTGGCTGATAAAATCTGGGATGGCCGGTTCCGCGGACAAACACAGAAATGGTTTGCCATGGAATTTCTAGGCGAAGACAGCGCCATTAAACCTTCCGACGTAGACAAACCAGAATTTTCTGAATGGCGATGGGTGGAGCTTGAGACTATTCCCTCGCTAGCAGTTTCCTTTAAAAAAGAAATCTACCAATCGATCGCCGACGAATTTGCTGCATTAGGTAATACTTTACGTGCAAATAATTTTTAAATATTGCGGCCCTTTAGTTAAATATTCAGAATGTTAACAATTGAGTGTATTTTTTTGGATAATTACAGTTTACGGTCGTCACATTGAATGATAATACAGTGGTCTCTTCAGCTTGTAATTCCGGAGCTAATAATACTTCAAAAATGTCATAAATATGTTATGGCCGTGAGCCCCGGCAAAGCTATCTGTGTGTTCGTAATTTGAACTGTGTAAAGTGTCTCGTGGTTTAACGGTGAAATACGGCCACAAGAGATCCTAGGAGAATAAAACGAATGGAAGGCGCAACTACCCTATCGGTTGATAAGCCTGTCAGAAAAGAATTAGAAGATGTCGTGGTTCGATTTGCGGGCGATTCAGGTGATGGCGTACAGATTACCGGCGGTCAATTTACCCTGACAACGGCCTTAGCAGGTAACGATTTAACCACGTTTCCAGATTTTCCGGCTGAAATCAGGGCACCCGCGGGTACAACCTTCGGCGTATCGGCATTTCAAATTCATTTTGGATCTCGTGAAATCCGAACTGCCGGAGATGCTCCCGATGTTTTAGTTGCCCTTAATCCAGCGGCGTTAAAAGTGAGTATAGGTGACTTAGATAAGGGCGGCTTGATAATTGCTGACATCGGAGCCTTCACCGAACGAAACCTTAAGAAGGCTGGCTACGACACAAACCCGATTGCAAACGATAACCTAGGTGGCCACAGGGTTATAGCTATAGATATCACGAAAGCTACCCTAGAAGCTGTTAAGGAATATGGTCTTAGTCAAAAAGAAGCTGTTCGTTGCAAGAATATGTGGACACTGGGTCTAGTCTATTGGCTCTATGACCGAGATCGCCAGCCGACTATTGACTGGCTCAATCAAAAGTTTAAAAACCGGCAGGATATTTCCAAATCAAACGTGGCAGCTTTAAACGCTGGTCACGCTTACGGCGAAACAATGGAGATCTCAGGTGAGCGCAGCGCTTACACTGTGTCTGAGGCGGATATTCCGCCAGGCCTCTACCGGACAGTTACAGGGATAGAAGCCTTATCTTGGGGATTGA
>ERZ651768.465-NODE-465-length-30706-cov-7.627118_pt1 | contig 30706 bp, 26 predicted proteins | sample MGYA00514754_ERZ651768 | MGnify/ENA metagenome assembly ERZ651768
TAATCGATGCTATTGAGTAGACAAAAACTGGTTGTCGGGGAGGTCCTGTTATGTTTAGTCGCACTTTGATTGACTATAACAAGTCTAAAGCCATTAAGTCTTGGTAAGTTTCCCTTTTTCTTATTATTCGGGAATTTCCATCTGAAACCATTACAATTTCGGGCCGGGGGTTCATGTTGTAATTACTCGACATGGCTATGCAATAGGCCCCTGAGGCTGGTATTGCTACTAGGTCACCTGAATCCAGTATCGGGAGACAAACATCTTTCACGAGAATATCGCCTGTTTCACAATATTTCCCGGCTAGCGTCACAGTTTCAAAGTCAGTATTAGACATTTTATTTGCTGCAACTGCTTCATATTGAGCTTCATATAAAGCAGGTCTAATGTTATCCCCCATTCCGCCATCTAATGACACATAAGTTCGAACGTTTGGAATTACCTTTGTTACACCCACTGTGTAAATAGCTACCCCGGCTCGTCCGACTATCGACCTGCCAGGTTCTATTATCAATTCGGGGTAGTTAATTCCTAAATCGTCACATTTGTTTTTTAGCATGGATGTAATAACTTCCGCATAGTCGCCTATGGGTGGTGGCAACTGTTGCTGTAAGTATCCGATGGCGAAGCCCCCGCCGGGGCTAAACTTTTTCAGATCCAGACCTTGCCTAAAAAATGGTCTTAAAGAATCAAACACAGTGTCTATGGCAGTGGAATACGGTTCTAAATCGAAGATGGGTGAACCAAGGTGAAAATGAATCCCTTGAAGTGTAAGGTTGGTGGAACCTAAAGCCTGCTTAATAGCTATGCTGCTTTCCCCCGTCTCTATAGAGAAGCCGAATTTAACATCCAATATACCCGTAGTTGTATGTGCATGGGTGTGGGCATCAACAGAAGGAGACAATCTGAGCATTATCCCTTGATTTGCATTTTTAGATTTCGCGATAGTATTTAAGATATCCAGTTCTTGAAACCCATCTACCACGATGGTTCCTACCCCTAAATCAATGGCTTCGGAAAGTTCTTGAGGGGTTTTGTTATTTCCATGGAAATACATTTTGTTTCTGGGAAATCCTGCAGCGTGAGCCACTGCTATTTCTCCTCCAGAAACCACGTCGAGAGAAAGATTTTCTTCATTGGCTATTTTTGCCATTGAAAGATTAAGAAACGCCTTTGAGGCATAAGCAACCGAGGTTTCAGGATATCTGGAAGTAAATTCACCGACAAAGGTTTGGGCCATGCTTCTTATTGTTTTTTCGTCGTATACATAGAGTGGAGTACCGTGAGCTTTTGCGAGGGCAACCATGTCACAGCCGCCTATTTCGAGTACCCCTGCTGAATTTATTTTTGTGCCCATAGGAAAAACGTCGATATTTGAGAAATTCATAGAGTGTCTCCGATTTACTGAACTATTCGGTAAATGTTACCGGTTTGTTCGATTCTTTTCTCTTCGACCAGTTTATTTATATGGGCCTGTATCTGTCTTCTGGCTGTATTATGAAGACCGGGGTGTATGTCCTTGTATATTGCATTGAATATGTCGTCCATAGAATCTTTTCCGGAAGTAATTAACTCTAACATTTGTATTTCACGTTGGTGTCTATGCTCAATTAATTCGTGAATCTTTTCATTTGGAGTATCTATTTCGGGGCCATGACCTGGGCATATCTTTTCTATGTCGTAGTTCAGCATTTTATGTAGGGATTTTATATAGGATGCCATATCACCTTCGTCCGGCGAAATGACGGTTGTTCCAAGACCTAATATATTGTCCCCAGTGAAAAGAACTTTATCTTCTTGCAGGTACACACACAGGCTGCCCATGGTATGACCAGGGGTGTGTACGAAATTTAAAGTACTATCCCCCAGTTGTAGTGTTGCACCATCATTCGGGGTGATATTAACGACAGCCGATGATTCATTTTCAATTGCTGTCTTTTCCACAGCTGTAGATATCACAGGTGCACCAATATGTTTGCTTAACTCAGCGGCGCCACCAATGTGATCGCCATGCCTGTGAGTTAGTATGATGCCAGCTATTTCAGGCTTGCCTTCTGATTCCCACACGGAAAGATGTTTTTGAATTTCTTCGGGTTTACCGTGTGCTGTATCTATGAAAACAGATTTATCCTTTCCACTTACCAAAAAAACGTTTGGAGGATACACCCCACCATATTTAAAAGGATCTGGTTTATTTTCCCCGACTACAATTTTCCTTATTCGGTCATTAACTTTCAATGTACGTCCTTTAATGCTTAATTTGGTAGTGGCACAGTGCATACCTTACGAGTTTCAGCGCAGCAGAACCATATGTTGCCCTCATGTAGGGTCATGCCATGTATCTCTGGTTCTGAAATGTGTATTTCATCCAATACTTCCCCGTTGTCCGGGTTGATTTTATGTATCTGACACTTTTGGGTGTCGGCAAGCCACATATTCCCATTATCCATGAAAAGCCCATGGGGTCTTACTCCGGGAGTGGGAATAGATCTTTTCACCGTCATATTGGATGGGTTCATTAAAAAGACTTGTTGAGCAGGAGGAACTGCAACCCACATATTATTTTCGTCTACCCACTCCATTCCATGAGCCCCCGTGACCTGTGGATTCGCATTGGATCCGTATTCAGTAACAACACCCTTCCCAGGTGTATCAAAAATATCAGCAGTGCTTCCGTCTAAATTTAATTTGAACAGCTCAGCTGTGTATGTAGAAGCAACCCACAAGTAGCCTCCGCCCTTGGTTATACCGCTTGATTTGGAAGTTTCAGTATTTAAATCCTCTATGATTGAACCGTCTTCGTAGGACAATTTATATAAATGATCGTTACCTTGATCAATTGCCCACAGACCATCAGAATCACATTGCAAACCGTTTGGCTGGGGTCCAGGGTGAACCCATTTCATTTCTGCTTGCATAATCGCCTCCTTTACAGTACTTCACTAATTTCCTTTGCGAGCCAGGCTGGATGATATTTTAGTATTGATTACGGAGTTTGTTAAATTATTGACATAGATAGGAAGCAATGCTAATCTCGACCTATATGATTACCTAGGGAAATTGTACCTATTTGCTCAAAATAAGGAGTGGAGGGAAATATGTCTGATTCGACAGTTTATTACATGGACGCACATTCAGAGTCTACTGAGACTGCGTTGGCAGCAAAAATGATCACAGTTTTTGATGCCGCGGGTTTAGATGAGATGATAAAGCCAAACGATATTGTGGCTATAAAAGTCCACTGCGGAGAATGGAATAACTCTGCATATTTGAGACCTCTTTATGCTCGACAGTTGGCCGATAGGATAAAAGAGTTGGGTGGTCGCCCATTTGTCTGCGACACAACTACTTCCTCCTACTCACCATGGGGCTCAAGGACTTCTGAGATAGATATATTGCTGACAGCAGAAAGGAACGGTTATAGCTCAGCCACATTAGGCTGCCCTTTCATATGTGCTGATGGCTTTATCGGTACTAGTGATTTTGTCGTTGATATACCAGAGGGCTACCTCCTTAAAGAGGCTTATGTTGCACAAGCCATTGCAGCTGCCGATGCGCTAATTGCACTAACCCACTTCAAAGGACATAGCATGGGAGTCATTGGTGGCGCCCTAAAGAACTTAGGTATTGGAGCACAATCCAAGAGAGGTAAATTCAATGTCCATATGGGTGGCCACCCAACCTATGGATTAGGGGCAGCTGGAGTTTTCCATCCGGAGAACTTCAAAGGAAAGGCAAATACGCCAGATTGGGAAATTTTGGAAGATTGCTGTCCTTTCAATCTCTATCACATAAACGAAAATGATGAATTGGAATGGGAAGGCGATAAGTGTGCAAACTGCCTGGGTTGTTTCGGAGTTATGGGACCTAGGGGATTGATGGATATTCCTCCTGTTCAGTTTGATGCTGTTGACGCAGCTATTGCCGATGCCTGTCTAGGGGTGGAGAAAGCAGTAGGTAGAGATAAAGTAGGTTATATAAATATGGCCTTGGATGTATCGCCTCGCTGCGACTGTGCAAATCATGCCGATGTCCCTATTGTTCCCCATCTTGGCGTTTTCGCTAGTAAGGATGCTGTAGCAATAGATATGGCTTGTGTAGACAAGGCTAGGGAAGCTGAAGGCATAAAGGGGTCTGCGGCTGAAATGATGGAAGCTCATCATGCCGGAGATAAAAAATTTGAGGCTGCTGCTGCAACGTTCCATGGCCAAAGTGAAGTTACCAGCATTAATACGGGGCATGAGATAGGACTAGGTAGTAGGGAATATGAACTAATTGAATGTGAACCAGATAGCCCAGAGCGATTCAGGTTCCCTTACGATACAAGGCCAAGCAGGCAAAGGTTCGGCGAAAGATTTGAAAAGTTCCAGGTGTTCCCTTACGACAAGTACGATGGGAAAGGGTTCAACCGATTGGATGTTGTTGACCTGGACAAAGTGAAGCATCACTATGAAGATTCACCGGAAATAACTGAAGTAAGTGAATCGATTCATGCTGATGGCGACGACTAAGGTATCTCACTGCCTTTAGGAGTTGAATACGGAAAGGGCGACCACTTAGTGGTCGCCCTTTAATATTTAGATAATATGTTCATATTAGGAGGGATTCTGTAAATGCCGCAATCAGGACAAGAAATGCTTGATGAAACAATATCCGCTTGCAAATCTATTGCAGATGGACTTGGTGCCCAAAATCAAGATTGGGAAAATTCAGTTGCTGAAATAGTGGAGAAATTTGAAGAGGTAAGTGGAACTTTTTTCTTTAAAACAATGCCAAGCGTTCCAGTTACTCGTACAACCATGAGAGACGCTGCATCGGCCTTGGAATTAAAAAATGCTAGCGAATGGGATGGTATGGGTATTGCACTGGAAACTTTGATAGCTAGCTCCCAAAATCTGATTGAGAAAGCTGGTATGAAAGGAACGACCCTAACTTGAGCGAGCCGGTATTGATAACAGGTGGAGCTGGAAGTGTAGGAAGACAACTGGCTGGTATGTTTTTGGCTGAAGGAAGACCTGTTCGCATATTTGACCTGCCATTTATGGATTTTTCAGGACTGGAAGATGAACCAAATGTGGAGATAGTTAAAGGGGACATCACTGATAAAGAATCCGTATACGAGGCTTTGCGCAATGTGGGAGGAATTCTCCATTTGGCCGCACTTCTCCCGCCGGCTAGTGAACGAGATAGAGATAAGACATTTGCGGTGAACGTGGAAGGTACTAGGAATATAGTTGAGGCTTTGAAGTCTCATGGATCGAAGGCTACTTTAGTTTTCACCTCTTCGATAAGTACATACGGGGATACTTCTAAGGAATCTGATCCAATTAAAATCACACAGCCACAAAACGCAATAGATATATACGCGGAGAGTAAAATTGCAGGGGAAAAGATTCTTATTGGATCGGGTGTTAATTTTGTGGTACTACGTATAGCCAGTATTGCGGTACCGGCCTTTTTAGAGCCTCCCGAGCCTTGGCCCTTTACGTCTGATCAAAGAGTCGAAATGGTTCATAGGGATGATGTGGCTGATGCTATAAAGTCTTCAGTGGGTACGGCAGAGGCTGTTGGGAATGTATTTAACATTGCTGGAGGTTCTACTTGGCGTTTAGCCGGGAAAGATTATGTTGAAGATTTCTTTGATTTTATGGGAGCTCCAGTTGAAATGGCGGTGTATCGAGAAGAACCGGGTTGGAATGATTGGTATGATACTGTAGAGTCCCAGAAGATACTAAATTATCAGAATAGATCTTATGATTTTTATTCAGGTGAGATGAAGGCAATCGTGGAAGAAATGATGGCTGAGTAGCATCTAAGTAAAGTGAGGATTGGTATGGTGCAGATAACTGAAAAATCTGTTGAGGAAAAAAGACAGCAGTTGGTAGACATCATAAAAGAAATGGGTAGTGTTATCGTCGCTTATTCTGGCGGTGTGGACAGTGCCCTTTTAGCTGCGATCGCCTATGAAGTTTTGGATGAAAAGGCTTTGGCTGTCACCGCAAACTCTCCCAGCCTGGCTCCAAGCGAATTGGAAGGTGCAATTGGCCTTGCTACAGATCTCGGAATTCATTACCAAATTATTGAAACAAAAGAAACAGAACGTGAAGATTATCAGGCTAACAACCCGAATAGGTGTTTTTTTTGCAAGGATGAATTGTATTCTCACCTGGTTAAATATGCCGATACTCAAGGGTATGCAGTTATAACCAACGGAACTAACGTAGACGATTTGGGAGATTATAGACCTGGTCTCGAGGCTGCAAAGCAGTATGGTGTTAGAAGCCCACTGGTGGAAGCGAATCTCACCAAACAAGATATAAGAGATTTATCTAAAAAAATGGGATTGCCTACGTGGGATAAGCCTGCACAAGCTTGCCTTTCTTCACGCATACCGTATGGAACTATGGTGACGGTGGAAGCTCTTACTAGGATAGCGAAAGCAGAACACTTTCTCAGATCCAAAGGCTTTAAGCAGTTGAGGGTAAGGCATCACGATACTATAGCTCGTATAGAAATCGAACCTAAGGATTTTCTAGCCTTGCTAGATGATTCGGTCAGAGATGAAATTACAGAATATTTCAAATCAATTGGGTATTCATACGTAACAATGGATATGAACGGGTTTAGGTCCGGTAGTCTTAACGAGATTTTGACCACTTTTAAGAAAAAGAAATAAATCTGCTCTAGGTGTCCTGGGCCACTTCCCGGGCAATTGAGATAAATCTGCTTGCTCAAACAACCTTAGCTATTGAGGGTATAAACATGTCTGGTATCGTCCAAAAAGAGATAGAAAAGTATGTGGCAAGGACTCCCGGGTCCTACAAAAGACAAAAAGAGGCAGAGAAGGTTTTACCAGGGGGCAGCTCAAGAGGGACTGCTTATTTCGAACCCTACCCTCATTTTATTGAAAGTGGGCATGATCATTATATTGTTGATGTCGATGGCAATGAATATCTAGATTTTATGATTAATGCAACAAGCCTAATACTTGGTCATGCAAACGCCAACGTGGCTCATGTAATCAAGGATCAAGCAGACAAAGGTGTAGCGTTTAGCGGACCCACTGATTCGCAAATAAGCCTGGCTAAGATACTAACAAACCGCATACCATCGGTTGACACTATACGATTCACTAATTCCGGTACCGAAGGTACCTTGATGGCCATCAGGGCTGCGCGGCAATTTACGGGTAGAGAGAAAATCGTAAAAATTGAAGGCGGATACCACGGGTCACATGAATATGTTGCAGTCAGTGTATATCCCAGTAAGAATAGTTTGGACCCTGATAAAACTACTGCCATACCAGAGTATTCGAACCAACCTGATTCAGTTTTAGCGGACGTGATAGTCGTACCATATAACGACATTGAAGAGACAACCCGGATGATTGAAGAAAATTCAGAAACGGTGGCATGTGTGATTATGGAACCGATAGTCTCCTCATTTGGATATACTCCAGCGAACTTAGACTACTTGGAGTTTGTCAGAGAAATTACGACGAGACTAGGTATTATACTGATTTATGATGAAGTACAAAGCTTCAGGGTTGCTCCAGGGGGAGCACAGGAATTGTTTGGGGTTGTTCCAGATATGACCACTTTGGGTAAAATAATAGGTGGCGGTATGCCTGTGGGAGCTTTTGGAGGACGGAGAGACATAATGGACTTATTTGATCCCACAAATGGAGGAGCGGACATAGCGCATGCTGGAACTTTTAATGCCAATCCAGTTACTATGAGGGCAGGTGAAGTGGTCATGAATGCTTTAACGCCTGATGTTTATGAAGCTATGAACAACTTAGGTGAAAAACTGAGGAATCAGCTCAGGGCTGTATTTGATGAGTTGGAAGTGGATGCGCAGGTGACCGGGGTTGGGTCGCTTTTTGGCATACACTTCACCCAGGATAGCATACGCAATTATAGAGATGTGATTAATGCCGATTCAGATATGAAGCGGGCTTTTTTCGTAGGCATGCTGAATGAAGGAATTTTGTTGCAGTCGGGAGCAGCAGGAGCCTTAAATGTGTTTTCTGATGAAAATCATGTTAATCACCTTGTGAACTCTGCAAGGAAGGTAGTTCAGCGAATACGTTAATGCCTATACCTATTGAAGAGATTTCCAAATTTCCCCTGCCGGGACTGGATTTTCCTAGTAGTTTTTCCTTTAGTCCTGATGGAAAGTATCTGACCTATCTAAAATCAGTAGATTCATCAGGATACAAAGCTTTATATGGGTTAGGTTTAACTGATAAATCGGAATTCCTGATTGCTGATAATTTAGGTGACTTTTCTGCTAAAGAAACTCTGGAAGAACAGCTCCGTAGGCAAAGGTTGCGTCAAATGTCTGGCGGAATTTCCCAATATTTTTGGACAAAAGATTCAAAAATATTAATACCTCATCAAGGAAATATATATTGGCTGGATGATCCTTTTTCAGCTCCAGAGCTCTTAGTGTCTGCTTCGGATCATCCATGTTTAGATGTTAAGGCTTCTCCAAATGGAAATTTTATTTCCTTTGTCCGCAACGGTGATATTCATTTGCTAGAAGTTACATCCAGGACCTCTTTTAAGTTGACCGATGGAGAGGATGATTCAACTCGAGGTTTGGCAGACTATATAGCTCAAGAGGAGATGGGTAGGAGTACTGGGTACTGGTGGTCTCCTGACAGTTGTTATGTGGCATTCACAGAAGTTACTGAGAAACATATACCTGAGTTTCTTATAACTCATGTTGGTTCCGATTTGGTAGGAACCGATGCAATCGAATCTCATCGATATCCCTTCGCGGGACAGGACAATCCTAGGGTTAAAGTGGGCATTGCAGAAGTAGATTCAAAAGAGTGTGTGTGGGTGGAATCCACTGAAGATGAATACATAGCCAGAGTAGACTGGTTCCCGGATAATTCATTGGCGCTTCAAACTGAATCACGTGACCAACAGCACCTCAAAGTCCGTAAATTTTCAATGGAAGATTCTACATTAACTACGGTGTTGGAGGAGAATTCAGAGACCTGGATTAATTTACATAACATGCTGAGACCTCTGTCCTCAGGTAGGTTCTTATGGGCTAGTGAAAGAACGGGATTCAATCACATTTATCTTTTTTATGAAGGGGATCTACTAGCGTTAACCAAAGGGGAATGGCAGGTGGATTCAATTGAATCTGTGGATGAGTCTGGAGGTACAATTTTTTTTACGGGAACCAAAGACGGCCACACAGAAAAACATCTCTATAAAATGTCCCTAGAAGGAGAATCCGTAGAAAAGGTTACATCTGAAAGCGGTATTCATAACGTATTGATCAATGTTAAGGCTAATTTGTTCGTAGATGTTTTCAATTCTTTGTCATCTCCGCCAAAAGTTGTTTTGCGCTCATTGGGAAACAACTATGAGGTGGAAGTGGTAATACATGAATCTAAAGATGAAAGAATCGATAGATATCAATTGGAACCGCCGGAAATTTTCGGATTAAGACTTCAAGATGGAACTGAACTTTCGGGGGCAATATATTATCCAAATTCAGGGGAATTTAAAGCCCCATATCCCACGGTGTTAAGTGTGTATGGTGGACCACATGTTCAGTTGGTTACTAATTCATGGATTATGACGGCTTCATTGAGGGCTCAGTATTTAAGGAATAAAGGATATTTGGTTGTAGTAGTTGATAGCAGAGGTAGTTCAAGAAGGGGGTTAAAATTTGAATCGCCAATCAAAAACTTTATGGGAAATGTGGAAGTTGAGGATCAATCCTTTGCTCTGAATTATCTAATAGAGAAGGGAATTGCGGATAAAGAAAGGTTAGGAGTCTATGGGTGGAGTTATGGGGGCTATATGTCTTTAATGTGTTTAGCCAAGCGGCCAGATTTGTTTAAAGCCGCAGTCGCAGGGGCACCGGTGACTAGTTGGGACGGTTATGATACTCATTACACTGAAAGATATATGGGAATGCCTGAAGAGAACGTAGCAGGCTATACGAAAAGTAGTGTTATGTCATATGTCTCTGAAATTGAAGGAAAGCTTTTGCTGGTTCATGGTCTCGTGGATGAGAATGTTCATTTTAGGCATACTGCTCGACTAATAAATTCTCTTAATGAGGCCGGTAAAGATTATGATCTGCTGGTTTTTCCAGAGGAAAGACATATGCCGCGTCGTCTTGAAGACAGAGCATACATGGAGAGGCGTATTTTGGAATTTATACAGGATAACGTCTAAAACTTATATCAGCCCCTAATCTTGTCTATCTACCCTTGAAATTAGGAGGTCTGCGAGATATGAAAGCCTCTTTGCCTTCTTGAAAATCGGCACTATCAAAATTAGTGAATGGGAGCTCTTGATCTAATCCATCTAACGATTGGTTATTAATTACATTTTGCAAAATGATTTTGTGCCTCTCTTGAGAAAGAGGAGCAAGCGGTGTAATCTCGTTGGCCAAATTTAAGACAGTTTCCTCAAGTTCAGAATCTTCTACTAGCTGTGTTATCAAGCCCATACGGAATGCTTCTGCGCTATCAATTAACCTTCCACTCAGAAGAATATATGAGGCATTGCCAGGTCCAACCAAATTCACAAGTCTTTTCATTTCTCTATAGCCAACTAAAATACCCAATTTTGCTACAGGGATACCAAACCTGCTTCTATTAGATGCTATGCGGATGTCAGTTGCCATAGATAGCTCACAGCCTCCACCGACACATATACCACGAATCATGGAAATAGTGGGCACCGATAGAGCTTCGATAGCATCGAGAGCTCCATCAAAAGCTGTTGAATAAGTTTTAGCGGTTTTTGAATCCCTCCGATGTGTTTCAAAATCTTTGATATCAGCTCCAGCTGAAAAGGCCTTTTCTCCCCCACCGGAGAATACTACTGACCGGATTGATGAATCTTCTTCTATTTTGTTAACAATTTCTATTAATTTCAACCAGCCGTCATAGCTGATAACGTTATGTTGTTCGGGTCTGTTAAAAGTCACTCGAGCAATCTGATTTTCGATATTAAATTTAATTGGTTCTGACATTGGTTACCTTTATAAAGGGTTAGAAAGATGTATATCCGCCATCTACTGGGATAGAGACACCTGTTACATAGTTGGAAGCATCGCTTGCCAGAAAGACGGCTGTACCTGATAAATCACTCGGTTCTCCCCAACGGCCTTCAGGAATTCGGGATAGTATGTGGTCATATCTATTTTGGAAATTATCCTTGATGGCTTGTGTAAGATCTGTGTGAATCCATCCAGGTAATATAGAGTTGGCCTGTATCCCATCCTTTGCCCATGATACAGCCAACGTTTTGGTAAGCTGCACGATACCCCCTTTACTAGAGGCGTATGCGACGGCCCAGTCTAAGCCAAATATCGAGGTCATTGATCCAATATTTATTATTTTCCCTGAACCTCGGGTCTTCATATTTGGATAAACTGCTTTTGAACAGAGGAAGGCACCGGTCAAATTTATGTCAATTACTTTGTTCCAATCTTCTAGAGGATATTCGTGAGGTAAATTTCGTATTCCAATTCCCGCGTTGTTGACCAATATGTCGATTCGTCCAAAAGCCTCCAAGGTATTCCCAATCATGTCTTGTACTGACTCTTGGTCGGCTACATCAACTTCTATGCCAATTGCGGATGTATTTCGCTCCCGGAAATTTGCAACCACTTCTTCGGTTTTTGTAGTATTTCTGCCTGCTATTGCTATGTTCGCACCTGATTCAGCGAAGCCTTTGGCTATCCCTAATCCGATGCCACCGTTACCACCCGTAATTAAAGCTGTCCTACCATGTAAGTCAAATAAGTTTTTCGACATCGCTTCTCCTCACGACAATATGTATTTGGCGATTATAACCGTTGCCTTAGTGGCCCGTTGGGTCTGTATTGATCAAGTATTGATTTCGTTCGGTTACTAAGTTTTTCTCCCCTTTGTTCTGTGGCAGATAATAAGTCGAGGGCAAGTTCAGATAAAGTTCCGATGGGTTTGGTTTCATCAGGGAGGAATCTAAGGCATTTCCTTATGGAAACCTTGGAAGGTCTTTGGGTTTTGGTGCTACATTTTCTTGAAAACGGACAAAGGTAAGAGTAGCAAGTGATAACAGTTTGATGGTGTTTACTAGTATCACCCTGTGAGTTCAATAGGGGATTGGAGAGATATTGGTCAAGTCGCCCTTTTAATCCAGGCTTGTAGTTTCTATTATTCAAATGCAACTCTCGTTGGTAACTAACATGTAGAGCCGCAGTTTCAGAAAACCGATTTAGCATTCATACAGAGGGGTAGATTGATACTACAATAAACAGGTTACTAAAGATATATTTTTAGATTCGGTTATAGCGGTTATTTAACGATATCTTTGATCTGCAGGTTGAACTTCATACAAGGCTCCATCTCTTATTTCTTTTACCTCGTCTGCCATGGACAACAATGAAGAATCATGTGTTGCAGCAATGATAGTCATTCCTCGCTCAACCACCATGTCTTTAAATAAACCAAAGATGGATTCAGCGTTTGTTGAGTCAAGTTCCCCAGTCGGTTCATCGGCTAAAATTATGGCTGGTTTGGTTACAATGGCCCTGGCAATTGACACCCTTTGCTGTTCACCTCCAGAAAGCTCATAGGGCCTATGGTTAGATCGGGGATTGAGGCCCACTATTTCGAGGGCTTCTTTTGTTCTATTAAATCGCTCATTGTGCTCCACTCCAGATATTCTCAATGGGAGTTCCACGTTTTCAAAAGCAGAAAGCAGGGGAAGTAATCCAAAGGATTGGAATATGAAACCGATTGTAGTTCTCCTAATTTCAGTTAATGAATTTTCGTCCATTGTGGTTATATTTGATCCTTGAATCAAAATATCTCCGATCGTGGGTTTGTCTAATCCTGCCATGATATTCAGAAGGGTTGTTTTCCCCGATCCAGACCTCCCGACGACGGCAATGAATTGCCCTTCATAGATTTTTAAATTAATGTCTCTTAGAGGATTTATCTCTTCCGATTCTGAAACATACGATTTGGATACATTTACTAATTCTAGGAGTGGTTTTTGATAAGTCATTAGATATTCTATTCAGCAGGTAGTTCTTCTGAAGGTTGTATTCTTATCGAGGCATTTTCAGCAATTGCTTTGACTTTATTGGTAATGCCGGTAGTCTGCAACAATTCTCTGGGTAGTTGAACTCTCCCGTTAGAATCTATCAATAAAGATTCTTCTAGAGGTTTTGTTTTGTCCATTTCACCACTGATTTGGCTGTCCAAATCCCGGCGATAGATTTCGGAGGAAGTTTTACCATCTTTGATTACAACGACTCTGCCCACCTTATAGGCTATGTCTGGGTCATGGGTAACAATGACAATTGTTGTTTTACTTTCTTGGTTTACTTTCCCAAATAAATCCAAAATTTCTGAGGCAGTCCTGTCATCGAGTTCTCCAGTTGGTTCATCAGCTAAGATCAGAGGCGGGTCATTTGCCATTCCTACCGCTATTGCTACTCTTTGTTGTTCCCCCCCAGAGAGTTGGTCTGGAATATGATTTGTTCTATGTTCCATGCCGACCATGCTTAATAGATGTTCCGACCTGTCTTTGCGCTCTGACTCGGAGGTTGTGGAAAGCAACATTGGGAGTGCGACGTTTTCTAACGATGTTAAGTATGGGAAGAGGTTTCTTGACGCTTCCTGCCATACAAAACCGACCTCTTCTCTGTGAAATTTCTCAATTTCACTGGGTTTCATATTGATAAGATCTTTACCGTCTATGGTTACTTGGCCGGCAGAAGGGGAGTCGTACCCCGCCAGTATATTCAGTAGCGTGCTTTTGCCGCTACCACTAGCACCGACTAACGCCACCACCTCAGATTGGTACACCGTAAGATCTAAGCCACGTAAAGCCACTACTTCAAGGTCTGCGACCTTGAATATCTTGAATACATCTGTACAGACGACATGCTCGTTTTGTGGTTTCATTGTGGACATTATAAATAAAAAAACCCTTGCCGGTCAGGCAAGGATTCTTTTTAGAGTACTCTGAGTAGTAATGCTTTTATAAGCCAATTATATTTGCAACATTTTCCAAATGGAAGTCTGTGTCGCCAAACATAATTTCAGATGCTTTAGCCCTTCGGGAGTAAAGCTGCATATTATGCTCTTTGGTGAACCCTATGGCCCCGTGGGATTGGTGGCCAAGTGCGCATACTCTCCTGTAGGCATCGCTCACCCAAGCTTTGGCCATAGCCACTTCCCTATCTGCAGGTAATCCTTCTGATAGACGCCAGGCTGCTTGGTAGGTGATGAATTTGGAACCTTCGACATCCGTGGCCATATTTGCGCAATGGTGTTGTATCGCTTGAAAACTTCCAATAGGCCGTCCGAATTGGGTTCTCTGTTTGGCATAGTCCACAGTCATGTCTAATACCTGTTGGCCTCCGCCAGACATCTCGGCACATTTACCGATGGCTCCCCATTGCATGACTTTTCGGATTGTTTCCCATCCTTTGTTTTCTTCGCCTAATAAAGCCGATGAAGGGACCTCTACATCGTTGAAGACGACCTCAGATTGTCTATCTGAAGCAATAGTCTTAAGAAGTGTCTGGTTTATTCCGTCAGACTGTGTCGGAACTACAAACAGGCTAATATCTTCCACTGAACTTCCTGTTCTGGCGGCTACCACCATATAATCCGAAACATGGGCGTTTTGTACGAATAATTTTGTTCCGTTGAGTGAGTAAGTATCACCGTTGGGCTTTGCTGTAAGCTCTACCCCCGCGGCGTCCCATCTTGCGCTCGGCTCAGTCAATGCCAGTGTCATGATGATTTGACCTTCAGCGATTCTTGGCAAATATTCCTGCTTCTGTTCATCGCTGCCTGCGTCCATGATGGACATTCCACCTAGAACTACCGTCGAGAAAAAAGGTCCCGGGAGCATGTAGCGGCCCATTTCCTCTAGGAGGACTACTAAATCCTGAAATTCCAGTTCCACTCCACCGTATTGTTCAGGAATTATAAGACCCAACCACCCTTGTTCTGCGATTTTGGTCCAGAGCTCAGGGGTATAGCCTCGTTCATCCTCTTCCATCTCCCTCACATATGTGTCAGGGCATTCTGCCGAGAGAAAGTCCTGAGCCGTTGTTTTAAGCATCTGTTGCGCTTCGTTTAATCCTAAATCCATTCCTTGTCTCCTGTGATATTAAAAGGTTTGCTAAAATACAGAAGGGTTTAGCCTCGAGGTAATTCCAACCCTCTCTGTGCAATAACGTTTCTTTGTATTTCTGAGGTGCCAGCAGCTACCATGCCACCGAATGAACGAAGCCAGGCATTTTCGATCCTGCCTCTCAGAGGCGCCCACTTAGAATCCGGGTCAAGCTGACCGTACAATCCCATAATCTTTACCCCAAGTCCGTACAGCCTGTTTACTGTTTCTGTTCCATATACTTTCGTTATGGAAGCTTCCTTGTTAGGTATAAGATCTTGACTTTGCATCCAGGCAACGTTGTAGCACATTAGGCGAGTTGTTTCGACTTGGACGGCTAGCTCTGCAAGTTCGTTTCTTATTACCGGGTCATCCGCCAACAGCCTGCCATTTTTTTTATTCTCTTTACAAAATTCAACGAGGTCTTCAAGGACTCTCTTTGCCCTTGCTGGTCTGTCAACACCAGATCTTTCAAAATCTAATAAGGCTGCTCCCACGTACCAACCTCTGTTTTGTTCTCCGACCAGGTTTTTCTTAGGTACCCTGACATTATCAAATGTAACTAGTCCACGATACGCATCCCACATCATGGGAATTTTCTCTATGGTTACCCCTTCCTGACCTTCTAATTCTGTAAGGACAAAGCTTATTCCTCTGTGTTTCGGGGCATCTGGTTCAGTCCTAACCAGCATGAACATCCAATCAGAATCTGCATGTGCTGAATTCCATATCTTTGAGCCGCTGACAACAAAGTCGTCTCCATCCTCAACAGCCCTTGTTTGGAGTGAGGCGAGGTCAGACCCGGAATCAGGTTCTGAGTATCCTTGAGACCAGTTGATCTCAGCGCTAGCAATTTTTGGCAAAAACTGCTCTTTTTGTTCGTCGGTTCCATAAAGCATAAGAATAGGTCCTACCATTCTTATGCCGGCATCACCGGCAGATATACCCCTATAGGCCATCTCCTCGTTGAATACCACTTGCCTCATATGGCTGGCAGCTTGCCCTCCGTATTCCTTGGGCCAAGCCATTGTAAGCCAGCCCTGGTCTCCCAATTTCCTTTTGAACTTCCTCACTAACACGGAATCCTTCTCGTCTTCTGGGTCTAAGTCCTGTTCTTTCCAGTTCCAAGGGAGTTCCTTTTCAACAAAATCCTTGATCTCCGAACGAAAATCTTCGTCGATGCTTTCAAATTTAAAATCCATTTTAAAGTTACTCCTTCAACATAAGGTTTCTGATTCTACTACTTTAGTTAGCCTCGAGGTAACCCTAATCCTCGGGTGGCTATTATGTTTCTCTGAATTTCTGAGGTACCTGCCTGTATTGTTTCCGAAACATTGGTCAAATGCATATGCTCTATTCGTCCCTGCATAGGAGCGTATTTTGAACCTGGTTCTAATTGACCGTGTAATCCTAGCATTTGCATTCCTGTTTCGCTTAAATGTTGTTGTAACTCTGTGCCGACGATTTTCCCCATTGATGATTCTTTGTTTGGTACAAGACCTTCGCCTTGCATCCATGCAATGTTGTATGAAATCAACCGGCTAACATCGACTTCGATAGCAAGATCGGCCAACCGGTTACGCATGATGGCGTTACTGGCTATCAACGAACCGTTTTGGTCATTATCTTTCGCATATGCTATTAATTCTTCAAGAACCCTTCTTCCTCCTGCTGAATAATCGACTCCCGATCTTTCAAAATCGAGCAGAGTAGCACCAACGTACCATCCTCTGTTTTGCTCACCTACAAGATTCTTTTTGGGTACCCTGACGTTGTCGAAGGTGACCATGTTGAAGCCATGGTCACCTGCCATATTGATGATCGGGTTAACAGTTAACCCCGGCGTATTCATGTCACATAAAAGGAAGCTAATGCCTCTATGTTTGGGAGCATCTGGATCCGTTCTTGTAAGGACCATAATATGGTCAGCACGATGAGCGCTAGAAGTCCATATCTTAGTACCATTTATGATGAAATCGTCCCCGTCTTCTACCGCCCTTGTTTGAAGAGAGGCTAGATCAGATCCGGATTCTGGTTCCGAATAGCCTTGGCACCACTGAACTTCTCCTTTTGATACCGGTGGCAGAAACTCTCTCTTTTGTTCCTCTGTTCCGTGTATCATCAGAGTAGGTGCCATCATTCGGGTTCCGAAGACATCCCTTCCGGGGGCTCGGGTGTATGACATCTCTTCGGCGAAAACCACCTGCATCATGTGGGAGACACCCTGTCCACCATATTCCTCTGGCCACGCCATTGTGAGCCATCCTTTGTCCGCAAGTTTCTTGCGCATCTCTAGCCCAAATGCCCATTCGGCATCTGCGTCATTCCCACCTTCTTGGGGCCTATTTGCTAGCTCATCTTTTAACCATGCCGACAACTCATTTCTGAATGAAAGCTCTTCATTTGAAAACTCAAAGTCCATCTTTTAAGTCCTTACATTTGTGTTAATAGTTTTATATTCAATGTGCATGTTGTGTATGTGCACTTTTAATTTGAGGTCACAGCAAGGCATGTAACAGTTCTTACTATTCCTGGAATCACATGAACTTTTGATATTACCAAATCCCCTACTGTGTTTTGGCCTTCTGTGTTTGTGACAGCAATGATGTCATAAGGTCCAATCACAGCATCCACAGTGACCACCTCGTCTAGCGCTATTAGGGCATTCGATACATCTCCTGCTTTTCCTGCAGCAGTCTCTATTAAAATATAAGCTGTGGTGGTCATGCCGAAAATTAAACACCTCAAATGATTTCTGACCTGTATATACGTGAATTCTATTTTGCTGGAAGAATCGGTGTCAATTAATAGGTGAATTTGATTTCAAATTTCTACCTTTGTAGGAAATTCGTGTTCGGTTTTATATAATCGCTGTGTTTACCGTAGTCGAGTAGAGAAAAATAAAGGTGATCTGGAGGCTTTCTCTTGTCCAATTCCGATCTTTTTAGGAAGGCGTGGGGTAGTTTTGCAACGGGTGTTTCTCTAATAACCACTGTTGAGGAAAATGGGTCTGTTCACGGCATGACTGCCAACGCAATCGCTTCGGTTTCTCTTGAACCTATGCTAGCAATGGTTTGCGTAGACCATTCTGCGAAAACCTACCCTATACTTGAATCAACTGGCAAATTTGGCATCAATATAATGGCGGAGGATCAAAAAGCCATAGCCGAATATTACGCCAAGTCAGATACTCCATCCGGCGTTATCAACCCCGCAATATTTAGGTTCACCGAGGCTGGCACTCCTTTCTTGGAAGGATCGCTTGCTTCCATGGATTGCCAGGTTGTTAATGCTCATAGGGAAGGAGATCATACGGTTTTTATCGGTGAGGTTTCAGAAATTGAGGTATCTGGAGGGTCTCCTCTTTTGTTCTACACTGGTAAATGGATGACTCTTACTCAATAGTAGTAGCTAACATAGTATCGAGTAGTAGCTAACATAGTATCGCTTGATTCCTAGCCGATTAGCTCGGGATCAGGTTGCTGTTGACAATGATTTTGTAGCTGACTTACCATTAACTGCGCTTTTTTTTTCATGGACTGTTTATAGACTGTTCATACTGTAGGAATAAGAAGCAGGTTCGCATTCAAATAAAACGGGTTTTATTAAGAAGACTAGGAGGTTTATTTTCATGACTACTTCTTTCAAACCGCTGGGTAACCGAGTAGTTGTGGAGCCCTTGGAGGGCGAGGAGCAAGTGAGCTCGGGAGGGATTTACATACCCGATACAGCTAAAGAAAAGCCACAGGAAGGAACAATTGTTGCCGTAGGGCCTGGAAGGCTTACAGACGAAGGGGCTAGAGTGCCAATGGAATTGGAGGTCGGTGATAGTGTCGTTTATTCTAAGTACGCTGGTACAGAATACAAAGAGGGAAACATAGAATATTTAGTGCTTAGAGAAGACGACATTCTATTTAAGAAATAATAAGACGGATGATTAAAGAAATTAACATTTGTAACTGAAAAAAGTAGGAGGAAGTAATGGCAAAACAGCTGACTTTCAGTGAAGACGCCAGAGCTGCAATGAAACGTGGTATAGATACCATGGCAGACACTGTCGGGGTTACTTTGGGTCCAAGGGGCCGGAACGTTGTCTTGGATAAGAAGTTTGGACCACCACAGGTTTGTAGTGATGGGGTGACCATCGCTAAAGAAATTGAATTAGAAGACGCCTTTGAAAACATGGGTGCACAGCTTCTCAAGGAAGCCGCTAGCAAAACCAATGATGTAGCAGGAGATGGAACCACAACTGCCACAGTATTGGCACAGGCTATCATCCATGAGGGTTTTAAAAACATAGCTGCTGGGGCGAACCCAATGGCTATTAAGAGGGGAATAGATAAGGGTGTTGAAACGTTGAGATCTGCCGTTCAAGACATGTCTACCCCGGTTGAGGGAAGAGTACAGATCGGCCAGGTCGCCTCCTTGTCTGCTCACGACGATGACATGGGAAATCTTATAGCTGACGTTATGGAGAAGGTTGGAAAAGACGGTGTAATCACCGTTGAAGAATCGAAGGGCCTCGATTACGAACAGGAATTCGTTGAAGGAATGCAGATCGATCGGGGGTATATATCCCCTTACTTCATAACGGATCAAGACCGCATGGAATCATCCATTGAAGACCCCTACATCCTCATCACAGATAAGAAGGTTTCGGCAGTATCTGATTTGTTGCCAGCACTAGAAAAGGTTCTACAAATAGGCAAGAACGTTATTATCATAGCTGAAGATATTGAAGGTGAGGCATTAGCCACCTTAGTGGTCAATAAATTGCGAGGTACCTTGAATGTACTTGCTGTCAAAGCTCCTGGTTTTGGCGATCGCAGGAAGGCCATGTTGGAAGACATGGCTATCTTGACGGGTGGGATTGTAATTAGCGAAGAGGTTGGCAGAAAGTTAGATTCAGTAACAGTTGAGGATCTCGGACGTGCTCGTAGAGTCGTAGCTAGTAAAGAAGAGACCACCTTTGTTGAAGGTCATGGTGATGAAAGCCAGATTCAGGGAAGGATAAATCAAATTAGAGCTCAGACAGAGGAAACCACTTCCGACTTCGACCGGGAAAAACTCCAAGAAAGGCTTGCTAAGTTGTCGGGCGGTGTCGCCATAATAAAGGTTGGTGCTGCGACGGAAGTTGAGCTGAAAGAAAAGAAGAATCGAGTTGAAGATGCCTTGTCGGCAACCAGAGCTGCCGTAGAAGAAGGTATTGTTCCTGGTGGGGGACTGGCCTTGATTCGAGCACGTGAGTCTTTAGATGCTGTAGATCTCAAAGGAGATGAACAGACCGGGGTCAATATTTTGAAAGAAGCTCTAACGAAACCTCTTATGTTGATTTCTCAGAATACTGGTGTTTCAGGAGAGGTCATTTTGGCCGAAACCCTGAAGGGTGAAGGCGACTATGGATACGATGCAGAATTAGGGGTGTACGGGAACTTATTAGAACAAGGGATCATGGACCCAGCAAAAGTTACGAGAGCTGCTATTGAAAATGCATCTAGCGTTGCCGCGATGGTTTTGACTACCGAATCCTTGATAAGTGATATTCCGGAAGCAGCCGCACCGGCACCTGCCATGCCTCCAATGGATTACTAAGATACATTCTTTGTAGTTCATACAAAAGGCCTCCAGGATAGCCTGGAGGCCTTTTGTATATATATTGACCTTGGATTTCTATCCCCACACCTTGCACACCAAGACACATTTGGCACTATAATCACATGGTGCTGGCACCATAAGCCCATAGTGAATGACCTGATTGGTGCCTTTTCCAGTAATTAGGTCCACAAATCACTTTTAAAGGTAGTTCATTTGTTCACACATCTTCACGTGCATACCGATTACAGCATGTTGGACGGACTGGCAAGATTGGACCCTTTAGTTGATAAGGCTGCGTCGCTAGGCATGAAAAGTTTAGCCATAACAGACCATGGAGGCCTTTATGGCGCAGTCGATTTTTACCGGAAGGCCAAGAAAAGCGGAGTAAAACCAATAATCGGCTGTGAGATGTATGTTGCAACGGGAAGCCGGTTTGATCGTAACCCTTCGGATAAAATACACCATTTGACTGTTCTCGCAAAAGATGCCGTTGGCTATAAAAACCTAGTTAAGTTGGTTACAGCCTCACATTTAGAAGGCTATTACAAGCGACCTAGAGTGGATAGAGAAATTCTTGAAGCTCATTCATCGGGACTGGCAGTATTATCAGGATGCCCGAGTGGGGAGGTGCCCTGGTTGATTGCGCAAGGACGGTATGATGAGGCGAAGGAGGTATCTGGCTGGTATAAAGAGGTCTTTGGCACTTATTTTTTGGAGTTGATGCAACATGGTGGTGTTCCTGAATTACCGGAAATAAACAAAGGTTTATTGCGATTAAATACTGAAGTGCAAATCCCATTGGTCGCCACAAATGATTCTCATTATGTGGATAAGCAAAATGCCATTGATCATGAGGTTCTACTATGTATTCAAACCAATACCAACATTCAAGATGACAGAAGGATGAGATTCGAGGAAGATTCCTATCATCTAAAAACACATGATGAGATGATGTTGCTTTTCCCTGACTCTCCTGAGGCCATTGCCAATACTGAAATGGTCGCGGAGATGTGTGAATTAGAATTGGATTTTTCCCAAGCAAGGCTGCCGGAATTTCCTGTACCCGGCGGCATGACCTCAAATCAATACTTGGCCGAAATATGTTGGAAAGGATATGAAGAAAAAGTCCGACATAAAACTCAAGAATACATAGCCCGACTTGAATACGAATTGAAAGTAATAGAACAGACAAGCTTTCCGGATTATTTTTTAGTAGTCTGGGACATTGCTAGATTTGTCAGGCAGAATGAAATATTTTTTACAGTCAGAGGCAGTGCAGCTGCAAGTCTTGTACTTTACTGTTTAGGTGTGACTGATGTTGACCCGATGCCATTCAAATTAGTCTTTGAAAGATTTTTGAATATTGAGCGGAAAGAAATGCCAGATATCGATATGGATTTTCAGGATGATCGTCGCCAGGAGGTGATCAATTACTGTTCGGCTCGCTATGGTAGAGAACACGTAGCCCATATCATTACGTTTGGCACCTTCGGGGCTCGTCAATCAATTAGAGACGCAGGCCGGGCTTTGGGCATGTCTTTAGAAAGTGTCGACAAAGTCGCAAAGATGATTCCTGAAAGGCTTAATATAGATTTAGATTCTTCCATACTGGAAAGTCAAGACCTTAACAATGTTTACCAGACGAGTTCTGATGTCAAAAAACTTATGGACACTGCTAGGCAACTTGAAGGAGTCACTAGGCACAAAAGCCTACATGCTGCCGGGGTGGTCATCTCAAAAGAACCTTTGAATGATGTTGTACCTTTGGAATTCACTTCACGCGGGGATGATGAAGGTGCAGTTATGACTCAATATTCCATGGAGCCGGTTGCAGCTTTAGGCCTTCTAAAAATGGATTTTTTAGGTCTTGTAAATTTAACGGTATTGGACGAGAGTCTTAAACTTATAAAGCTCAATCACGGTATAGATTTAACGCTTCAAGAAATACCCTTAGATGATAAATTGACCTTTGATATGCTGTCGAGGGGGGAGACTGTTGGTGTGTTTCAGCTAGAAAGTTCGGGAATGACTCGTAACATTAGAGAATTGAAACCCTCTACACTAGGTGACGTGGCTGCAATGATTGCTTTGTTCCGGCCAGGCCCGATGGACCATATAGGTACTTTTATCGACGGAAAACGTGGCCGTAGAAAAGTTACTTACATACATCCTGCTATGAAGGAAATACTAGAGGAGACTTATGGGGTTATTGTGTATCAGGACCAGGTGCTCCATATCGCTAGGGAATTTGCAGGTTATTCATTAGGAGAGGCAGATATCGTGAGAAAGGCCATGGGTAAAAAAGACCCGGCAATCATGGCCGAAGAGAAGACAAAATTTATCACTGGGTCTCTAGATAAAGGCCATTCCGAATCGTTGGCAGTTAAAGTTTTTGATTTAATTGAACCTTTTGCAGGATATGCTTTTAATAAGGCGCATAGCGTTAGTTATGGGATGGTTTCATATTGGACAGCCTATATGAAAGCCAATTACCCGGCCGAATACATGGCCTCATTTATGAACTCGTATATGGACAAGAAGGATCGATTGATCGCGGCTGTAGCAGATTGTCGCAGGATGGGAATTGAGATTTTAGCCCCGGATATAAACAGAAGCTATTCGAAGTTTACCATTGAAGAGAACCCGGGATCTGGAAAGGCAATAAGATTTGGGCTGGCAGCAATAAAAAATATAGGCTCAGAAGCATTAAGATCATTTTTGGATTCACGAGATCAAAATGGCCCTTATGAAACCTTAGAGCAGTTATGTCATGATGGGGATATTGGTTCACTAAATAAGAAAGCCATTGAATGTTTGGTGATGTCAGGGTCCTTCGATAGTTTCGGGGATCGGACCGGATTATTGGAAGTAAGCGATCGTATTAGTTCCTTAGCCCAAGATGAGGCTAACATACGAAATTCTAATCAGTCGACAATGTTTGAAATCCTAGGGGATTCAGTAAATAGTGCCTTGTCGTCGATAGATATACCTTTTGCATCTACCTCGGATCACCAGAAAAGGCTTTGGGAGGTGGAGTTAATGGGTATTAGCGTTTCCGGTGCGGGTAATCTTGGGAAACTACTTAGTGGATTTGGGAAGGATGTCTCGGTTATGTTGACACAATTGCAGGGTGGAAGCTCGTCGGGACCCGCGGTTTTGGCCGGGCAGATTTCTACAGTGGTGGACAGGATGACGAGGGATAATAGGCCGTTTAAGGTGGTGAATATAGAAGTTTTAGATGGAAGTTTGGAGGCGGTAGTATGGGAGGATATTCTTAATAAAACTGCAGAATTATGGGAGCCGGGACGTATAATTAAAATTAAAGGAAATTTGAGAGAAAGAGACGGAGAAGTGACAATTAGCGTGACCGAGGCAAATGAAATTAATTTAGATAAAGCTTTTAATAATATGGATACTACGGGTGCTAACTCTAGCGAGAATGGGTCGATTTTGCCTAACAGTGCCCCAATGAAAAATATAGATGGTAATGGGATTTACCCTAATGAACCGGAATCTCTCACCAATAGAAAAAAACTCGTCTTATCTATACGGGAATCTAATAACACAACCCGTGATCAAATGCTTCTTGATGATATTAAGAGATTGCTTCTGAGTGCCTCAGGGAATGATGAGGTTGGCCTTGAGATTGAGACAGAGTCTTCTGTGGTGGTGATGGAGTGGCCCCCAGTGAAAATTAATGCGACCCCTGAGTTAGAGTCAAAACTTTCTGCTTTAGTTGGGTCAACAGGGAAGGTGACAATTCAGAGCTTAATGTTTTGAAATATATTCTTTTTCTAGTTCCAATAGCTCCAATTTTAGGTCAAGTCTAGTTTTTCCCTTTCCAAAACCGGTCAAATTACCATTTGCGCCAATCACTCTATGACAGGGAATTATTAGAGTAATTTTGTTGTTTGCCATTGCTTGACCTACCGCCCTGGAGGCTTTTGGACTACCACTTTTCTCAGCTACCCATTTATATGGTTTAGTACGGCCGACTCCTATGGATCTGCAGATGGCCCATGCTGTTTTATAAAAACGAGGCGCTGTGGATACATCCAGGCGAATATCTTGAAGTGAATAATTTTTGCCTTCTAGGTACCCGCGGAGTTTTTCTATTTCTTTAGAAAACAAATCTGTTGTTTTCAGATGCTTTGAGTCCCATCCCTTGATTTCTTCCATGCATTTAGATTCCTGTTTTTCTGGCAACGAGCATCGGGTTACGCCTCGGGCATTTTTCTCTAAAGCTATCCACCCAAAAGAGGTCTCGAATTTCGTGTTATATAGGTTATCTGGTCTCATTTTTTTGAGACCATTTGAAAGAACGTCCTGCAATTTCCCTCCAAAGGTAATTTCTAATTGTTTTCCAACAGTCATCCAAATTTTCAGAATAAGGAGATTGGGTTGAATACTTTTCCTTCATAAGAGCATCAGCGATAGTGTATATTTCTATATGGATACTTGGATATCTAGTTGACAGTATTGAAGAAAACTCACCGATAGTTTGGTACTTGTTTTTTGATGTTCCAGCCAATGCTCCAACCCTGTACATTTTAGTGGTCAGTTTTTCTGCTTGGGACAATCCAGATAGTCCATACTGCCAGAATGTAATTAGGGCGGAAGACAGAACCACAAAAGAAAATACAATTGATAGAGGTAATAAAATCGATTTTTTAAGTATAGAATTTCCATTTCCTGTGAAAATTCCACCAGCTTCTCCTTCCGGGCCTAGGTCGTCATAAAAATCATCAGGTGGTTTGGGGTAATCCCCGTCCTCATACACACTACCGGATCGAATCAAGGACGAAGGAGTTTTTTCTCGATGGAGTCTTGAATATTTACTCCAGTTAGGGGTTGGTTCAAAATCAATCCATCCATAGTTGGGGAAATATACTTGCACCCACCCATGGCTGTCAGAATCTTTAATGGTTGATGAATCTTTACCCGGAGAATACGTCCCTGCAGAATATCCAGTAGCCAATCGCGCCGGAATTCCTGCGGTTCTAAGCATTACAGTCATTGCTGAAGCGAAATAATCGCTGTAACCAGTTCGAGTGGTAAATAGAAAATGATCTACCCCGTCAGCTCCAATGGGCGGTTTAGATATTTTATGTGAATATTGGTACTCCCCTTGGCGAAGATGCTCTTCTATTGCCACTGCCTTGTCGTATGGATTCGTTTTCCCCGATGTGACCTGTGCAGTCAGGTCATCTATTCTTCTAGGCATATCTTCTGGTAACTGGAGATAATGATCTTGAATAAAACCGTGGTATGTTTGGCCAGAAGTCCTGAGTTCCTCCGGACTAGAAACTGATACAGATGAAACCATCATCAATTGCTTGTTAGCGGGAATTTGACGGGCCAGTTTCCAATTGACGATGTCTAAATTTAGGGGCGCGGTTCGAGTCAAGTTTATTTTCTCGGTACCATTATTATTTGATGAAGTGTTTATATATTTGTATTCGTTAGGAAGTTGCGATAACAGAAATTCTTCAAAATTATTATTACGAATGCCGGCTGGAAATTCCTGCAAAAACTTTTCTACATCTAACTCGAACTGCTGCAAGTCAGAAGGTAAATAACCATCGATGTTGTCATCCCCAACCTCAACTTCGAATGTTTTTGGTTTGAGAGATTCCAAGGATATTGATTCGCTCACACTAGAAATGTTGCCTCCCGCAAAGAATTGATCCGATGGAAATGACATCTCTATACGTTGACTGGCAAGCTTTGTTGATTGTAAGCCCGACGTATTGTCGAATTTAGAATATTTGTCTAGATCAATTATATGAGTTTCGCCAGATATCCAGCCTTCATGAGTGTATGTATTATACGTGCGTGAAATCCAATAATTAGGATAATCTGATTTGGTTATTAATACGGCTTCTTCCCGAAAGGAAATAGATCCAATAAAAGGTAAAAATTTACCGAAACCCCTACCATTTTGTTGTGTTCTCGACGGTACACTACCGAGGAGACGAGCGAATTCATTTTCAATCACCGCCACAGGCTCTCTCGCTGCTTTCCACGTGTCGGCAACTGGCCTTGAAACATATATTTTCAGCGGTATTGCAGTAGAAACAACCAGTATTGCTATGCTGTACCAAATTGCAGAGTTTAAAGTTAGCCACCCGTCCAAATTATTGAAAGATGTTCCATTTTTGGACCACTCACCTCTTTGTTTCACGGTGGTTATATGTGTTATTAGAATCATAGCCATGAAAGCATATAGATAGAACCTGGAACTGTACTGCTCAGGTAATAAGCTTAAGCAAGTTAATATAGACACTCCATTAAGGACAACCGAGATCCAAATATTGTTGTGCCTAAAGGTAAACCAGGACGAAGTATAGCCCAATATCCAAGTCAGACTTAGGAGGAAAATGGTGTAGGGAATCAAGTCGGTACTTATTCCGTCGGTGGTAGCTATTTCATACCAATAAGCCAGGCGTAATTTTAGTTCAGAAAGTTTTTCATCTAAAGGTAGATTTTCTATGAGAGTGAGGGTGTTATAGAGTACAAGGATTGTTCCAATCAAAAATGAAATCAAATGAATCAATATGGGATTCAGCTTGATCTGATGAGAGAAGAGAGGGAATAGGCTTGAAATTAGTATCATGGTGTATATACCAGGGGTGTCTACCCAATTCCCTAGCACTACTATATTGGCGGTGCAGATAAGAGAAAGTAAAAGTAATACGTATAATGTTATGCCTTGTTCAGGCATAAAGGTTTTCAAATTGGTTACTGCATTCGCCCATCTGGTTGGGGTTGATTGTCGAGGTTTTAATAACTCCGAAATACGGACTTCTTTAATCATGACGACTCTGTCACGGCTAAATTTTGTACTGATCTCCTAAAAAAAGATCGTGACAAAGATTCATTAATTTCATCATTCCTATTTATTAGATACGGGGATATACCTATATTGTCTAGGGCTGATAATGTCGGTCCTAATTCATTCTTGCCACCGAATGAATTTGCATTGATCATTATCACAGTGATGCTTGTATTAAATTGAGACAATTCAGACAAAGCTGTCACCCAATTTGGTTCTGAAGATGGGGTTATGATGATAATGGATGAATGATTGACCCATATGTTTCTTTCTTCTGTTATCACCTGGTGGAGCTTTTTACTTTTTCCGGGTTTTGCGATGGCTAACGTCCGCATAGTCCGGTCAAAATGAGAGGACCCTATCCCTGGTGTTATATAGTAACGATCATCTCCGTGACCCAGAAACCCGACGGGGGTATGCGAGTCAGTGTATCTTTTAGTGAGAGAAGCAGTCACCGAAATTGATAACTCATCGGTACTGTCGTCCAATCTTCCCCATTGCACAGATTCATCGAGATCATTCAGGATGATAACTTCGTTGGATGAACCCACATCAAATTCCTTGGACATTAGCCGGTTGGATCTTGCCGTAGTTTTCCAATGTACCCTGCTCAAACTATCTCCATAGGCGTATTCCCTGACGCTGGAGGCGTGTGGAGAGAGGGTGTTGGATTTTTTTCTCGATGTTCCTTCATTGGTTATCTGAGAGTTTCCTATTTGAAAATTTCTCAAATCGTAAATTTTCGGATAAACCATTATTTTATCGGACTCGCCGTGGCGGGTTGAAGCTTTATATATTCCTAGTAGATCAGTTGTTGAGATCTCTATTGGTCCCATTTCAAACAGGCCTCTTTGGCGTGCATGATCAGTAGATCTCCAGGATCGGTAACCTTTGGCGGTTAATCCTAATGCAGAGGAACTTGTGTACCCAGGAATTGTGGTTATGTCAGTGGCAACTATTAATGTTTTTGGTATTACGCTTAGGTTTCTAATACTTACTCTTTTATCTATCTGTTCTCCTACACTAAGCAAATGATTTCGGCGATCGATACTGACTTCAATTTTTCTTATATTTAAGTACACCGTAATTAAAGATACTATGCTAACGACAGTTATGATGTATGCCAGCCGAAAGAAAAGCCCAAATCCTGTAGCTAAAGCGGTGATCATGGTGATAACTAGTAATACCATTATTAGGTAAAATTTGGATGTCGGAGCTAATCGAATTTTTGAGATGAGTTTATCTCCTGAACCAACTCTGAGCTCTTTCACCAGGTATGGGGGTGGATTTCATAAAATCTTGAATAACCTGTTCGGGTTCCATACCGTTCATCCTGGCTGAAGGGGAGGGTATAAGTCTATGAGCCAAAATAGATGGGGCTAAATGTTTTACATCATCTGGCAGCACGTAATCCCTCTCGCGAACGATTGCCAGTGCCTGGCTTGCACGATGCAACGCAATAGATCCCCTTGGGGAACTCCCTAAGCTTAGTTCTTGCACATTCCGAGTTTGGCTGACTATTTTTACGATGTATTCTTTGATTAGATCGTCTACATATACTGATTTGACGGCCTCTTGCATGGCGGTGACCATTTCTGGTGTCACAACAGAGGAAATGCCGTCAATGGGATGGCTTAATGATTGGTTGTTTAAGATCGCAATTTCATCCATTTCATTTGGGTAACCGAGACTGACTTTTAGTAAGAACCTGTCAAGTTGGGCCTCAGGCAAAGGGAAAGTACCTTCATATTCAATAGGATTTTGGGTGGCGATAACCATAAAGGGTTTCGGAAGTTCTCTGGTAATACCCTCCATGGTTACTTGATTTTCCTCCATGGCTTCCAACATAGCAGACTGGGTTTTGGGTGTGGCACGGTTAATTTCATCCGCCAATACAATTTGTGAAACTATGGGTCCTTCCCTAAATTCAAAATCGCCACTTTTTTGGTTGTATATTGATACTCCACTAACGTCTGTTGGTAACAAATCGGGGGTGAATTGAATTCTCTTGAAAGTGCATCCACTTGATATAGCCAGGCTTCGGGCTAGAACAGTCTTCCCGACTCCCGGTACGTCCTCGACTAAAATATGGCCCCCGCTCATCAAGGCAATTGTGGCCAACTCTACAGAAGTTTGCTTACCAACTATAACTTGATTGATATTATCGGTAATAAGATTTGCCGTTTGGGTTGCTTGATTATATGAGTAGTCTAGTTTTGCTGTCACAGCCTGTCCTTTCTTAAATATGCGATCATTCCTAAATGATCGCATATTAAGTGTTTCTAGCATACTGGGTTTGAGTAAGGCAATATAATTTAATGAAGGAGTGAACCGAAGGTACGGATTCTTGAGAGGTCTGGCATGTGGAGGCCTAGCACTAGCTTTGTACTGGCTCGTGTTTAGCGTATGTGAGCCTTAAGAGATTGGATTATCCTAATGGTGGGCCGACAAATTTTACTTTGTACTTGTCGGCCAGCTGAAGTGCTCGTTCTCCAAAGGTCTGTCCGTCGATTTTTTCATCCCCGACAGCATCAAAGAAAAAGTTTTCGAACTGAGGCGGGGAAATAATCACTAGAATCTTAGTTGGTTGCTCACTTCCTCGCCAGAATGTGTGGACAACATTTCTAGGTAAGAAAACAAAAGACCCAGCTTGAGCAACAAAAATGTCGTCGCCAAGTTTGATGTTAATTTCACCTTCTAGGATATAAAGAGCCTCGTCTTCATTTTCGTGGATATGCTGGCCTGGCCCGCCTCCGACTAAATTGGCTTCAAAGAGAGAATAGGCCCCATTCGTGTCTTCTTTGGTCGCCTTAAAAGTTAAAGGGTGATCAGATACCTGTAGCAGCTTGCCCTCATTTGGGCCTAACACAACTCGATTGCCGGTAAATGACATGTAATTCTCCAAAGTGATTTTTGGTTGAGCTTTTTAGGCATACTGCTTTTACTAATGGTGGGCGATGAGGGACTCGAACCCCCGACTCCCTGCGTGTAAAGCAGGTGCTCTAACCAACTGAGCTAATCGCCCCTAATGGAGAGCGCGCTTGGCGGGACTTGAACCCACGACCTCAGCCTTCGCAGGGCTGCGCTCTATCCAACTGAGCTACAAGCG
>ERZ651768.466-NODE-466-length-30659-cov-10.795370_pt1 | contig 30659 bp, 22 predicted proteins | sample MGYA00514754_ERZ651768 | MGnify/ENA metagenome assembly ERZ651768
TTCCAGGAAGATCTCCGCCGAGGTCGTCTCCACTCGGTAGTCCCGTACCGGCTGCCAACCACCCTGGCTGGCGATCATCCTCGCGTTGGCCGGACTCTCGTCTGTCGACAACCACAACTGCGAGTTGTCATCGGTCGCCAGCGAAAAGATATAATCACCGGTCTCCGGCGGGTAAATATAACCCATCATGCTCCAACCGTAGTTGTCACGAATGTTGGCCGCCGGTAGCACCTCAATGTCACCACTATTGGGCCACTCAAAGTAGGTCGCGAGCCCCTCGAAGTCCGGTGAATCTGGGAAGTTTGAGCTCGCAAAGAGAGGGTCCAGGCCGGTTCCACCGATCTCGTGATACTCGCGGACATTGATCAAGCCCATGGGCTCTACCGGAGGATCCCCTGCAGGGGTATAGACTCTGGGAAGATTGAATGACCACTGGGTGAAACGCTCAATCCCATTGGACTCGGTGTAGGCCACACTCGCGGTATGGGCCCCACCAGCAATTCCTTCCAGCTCATGAGTCGCCTTAACCACTCCGTCGGATTCGGACACCTTGGCATCCACAGCCTCACCGTCCACAGTCAACTTGACGGAGTCCTTATTGACTGAAGTGACTGTGCCGTTGACAATCTTCACCTCAACGACGGGACGCTTAACCAATTTGTCACTCTCGGACGGACTGATGCTGCTCACGTAGGCTCGGCCAGTGCTAGGGCGATCCGTGGTCGATTCCTCGATTGGCACGCCACCCACCGCATAACACTGAATGGCATCCTCGTTGTCAGGATCGCCGATCAGGATTTTCTCTCCATCGACTATGCTAAACACCTCGCAGTTCGCACCCCCACCGCCTTCCCACCAGGAAACGCGCAGCGGATAGTACCCATCTGCTTCGACCACCACCCAGAAGGTGGTATCCGCCGCTCCGCGGCCACCATCAAATCGACCAAGGGACGGGGAGAGCAAATCGCCAAAGTTCGGGCCGGTGGAAGCATCAAACCCGTCGTCAGAGTTAACCCCGAAATGGTAGGCGCCCTTATTCAGGTAAAGAATGGTCATGAACTCGGAGGCAATGCCGTCAGTGGAATCACCCCACCCCGGAATACCCGGAATTTCCCAGTCATCTCCAAAATTCCCAACTCCGTTTGGGGCGTCCTGATTAAAGTTCACCACATCGGAAAGCATGTAGTAATAGGACCAACCCTCAAACGAATCGTAATCCGCCTCGTTCATGTACGGCTCCTCGGTGTTTGGATCGATGTATTCTCCACGAATTTGCTTCTCAGCATTTGCCCAGTTGTTCCCGTGCAGACTACCTACTCCCTGACCGGAGGAAATCTGAGTGGTATTAATAAGCCAGCCGGGAGTTTCCTTATCCACGTCCTCCTCGTCGATTCGATACGACGCAGCGAACAGCCCAAAATTCGGCATAACCGCATTCCCTGAGACGAGCACGGACTCGCCCTCCCACATGACAGTGGCCTCCACAGAGACTTCTGAGCCAGCTGCAAAAACGCCATCATGAGAGTACGTAGCAGTACTTTGATCGTCACCCGTCTCAAGGGTGACATCAACCAACTCACCGTTCAATTTAGCGGTCACGCTATCCACGGATCCCATTATCGTAATCTGGAAACCGGTAGAGCTAATCGTGACAGAGGCCGGAATTGACAACATGGAGGAAAGATACTCCCCCGAAATCGGCTCCGCACCCGGGCCAACCTCGAAGCCGTCATCCGACGGCAAACTCCAGGCAACAGCCGCGTTGTCTCCCCCGCCGCCTTCCTTGGTGATCAATTTAATATAGTAGGCTTGTCCCTCTTCAAGGAAAACGGGGTCAGAAGTGGCTTCATCAGATATGGGTTGATAGTTACGCACGGGCTGCCAGCCGGTTTCCTGGGTGATCTGAATCGCATTGGCCGGGTCATCGTCCGTCGATAGCCACAATTGGTGGTGGTCGTCCGTGGCCGTGAAGAATATGTAGTCGCCGGTTTCCGGAGGAAAGACGTATCCCTCCATCACCCAGCCGTAGTTGTCCATGACATTGCCAGGAGGAGGTATCTCAATGTCCCCGGACTGCGGCCACTCGAAATAGGACGCAACTCCCTGCCAATCCGGGGCGTTTGGATACTTGGCATTGTCTAAGAGAAGGTTTATGTCGACACCCCCAATTCCATGGTATTCCTTCACCATGATGAAACCCTGGGGCTCTTTTGGGGCCTGTGCCTGCGCCTGTATTTGCACAAACAATAAGCCCAGGGCTGTTGCGGGCGCGAAGGCACCCCACGCAATTAGGCGCTGCCATACTTTGATAATTCCATCGCAAATCGATTTGTTTTTCACAGGGTAAAAGCTGAGAGGATTAAGGCAACGAGACATTAACTCGCCACCAGGAACATTCGAAGGCGCAGACGAATAGCAAGAAAACCACCAAAGTCAAAGAAAACTGGATGCGACGTATCAGCTACTGTTTTTGAGAAAATATTCTAGACACTGAAACCCCACCTCAGCCAACGGCCAGGCGGGTGGAGTTTTTAATTGAAACTGTCTTCTTTTGCTTAAGCATCTAGTTTTGAATAAACTGCGGGTCTGCAAGGCTGATGAACCGCCAACTTTTCCAGAATCCCCGTCTCTTATATGCGCTTCTGCTCGTTCACGGCCTCGCTGCGGGTGTTCACGGACAAAAGCCCGGCGCATTGCTATGGAAGGTTCACCATCCTGTAGCCAGTTCCCCAGCAATTGGAACCGACGGCACAGTTTATATCGGTTCATTTGGCGGCTGGGCTTCAACCGCCATTAATAAGAGAATCTCCAACTGGAGGCGATCACCCCTGGGCAAATCAGGCAGCTCGATATTCGCTTTGGACGGAAAAACCGGAAAAAAGAAATGGACGTTTGACCTTGGCGGAGACGAAGGGTTGACACCGGCAATAGGGAGTGATGGCACTGTCTATGTTGGCCCCTCTAATAAGAGTATCTTTTATGCCTTGGATGGCAAAACCGGTGCCAAAAAGTGGGAGTTTAAATGGAACAAAGGTAGTCGAAACAGATCGATGCTCCCTGCAATTAGGGGCGATGGTACGGTTTACATAGGCACTGGCTTCAAAGTGTATGCTTTGGACGGCAAAACTGGATCAAATAAATGGGAGTTTACTCCAGGGTATCATGCGAGAAGCACACTGGCGATTGGGGTTGATGGCACGCTTTATATTGGAGCAGATAAACCTGATCAAAAAAATAAATTCTATGCCGTCAATGGCATAACCGGTGAGAAAAGGTGGGAGTTTCCCTCAACGAATTTAAATCCCGCGCTGCCCACGGCGTATTCCAGCCCTGCTATAGGGTATGATGGCACGGTTTATTTCGGATCAATGGATTACAACCAAGACGGCAACTACTTGTTCTACGCCGTGGACGGCAAGACCGGAAAAAAGAAATGGGAGTTCGGTTCACAATATGCGGCTAAAGCTTTTCCCCCAGCAATAGGGACAGATGGTACGGTTTATGTTGTAACAAATAATTTTGCCTATGCACTCAACGGCGAAACCGGGAGAAAGAAATGGCAATTGAAGGGCACCTATTTTTCCCCAGCGATTGCATCGAATGAAACAATTTATTTTGGCTCTAATAACAACAAGCTCCATGCCGTGAACACCAGAACCGGGGTAAGAAAATGGGAGTTTGAAACGGAAGACTGGCTGACCTCCTCGCCCGCAATTGGGCCCAACGGCACAGTTTATTTTGGCTCGTGGGACGGTTTTTTTTATGCCGTTCACGGTTCCGCAGGTCCAGCCAATTCAGCTTGGCCAATGTTTGCTCAAAATGCGCAGAGAACCGGTAGAGCAGTTGACGCGGCGCGAGCGCCTAGAGCTGACCCCGACTTAAACTTGCACGTTTCGCGGGTTTTATCGGAGCAAGGGCAGATCACCATTCAGGCTGTGGGCAAACCCGGGAATTCCCTTGAGATGGTTGAGCTTGAGCTTTCAAACGACCTGATCCACTGGCAAACACAGAACTTTCAGCTCCCGATTAATCTACCGCTGAACATTCCCCTGACCCATGATGCGCAGTTCATGAGGGCAAAACGAATCAGGGATTGAGGACGACTGGCGAGACTAGTCTTGCATCCTTGGCGCTGATGCACGCAGACTCCAACGAAACTAACCTTACAGCGGCGATGATTAGAATATTATTTTCAATGTTGGCGTTTTGCTTCCCTGGTTTAATCAGCCAACATAGCGGATGACTTTGACTTCTCGGATCTTAACCGCTACGGCGGCAAGAACGGATAAAGAATTGAAAGCTGAAGGCAAATGAAACTAACATCTACATGTAGTTTCCCTCTGTGAAAGAGCCCATGAAATACAAAGCTTTAAACTTTGAGGAGAAATTTTCCAGATTCAGCGACCACTGGTTTCCTCGGGTTATTGCTGAAATGAACGATTACCAGTTTAAGTTGGTGAAAGTTCAAGGTGAGTTTGTATGGCATAAACACCCTGAAACAGATGAGGTTTTCATCGTCATAAATGGTGTTTTAGACATCGAGTTCAAGGATGGCAAAGTGACGCTAGAATCCGGGGAAATGTTCGTCATTCCGAAAGGAGTTGAACACAGGCCAGTTGCTAAAAAGGAATGCAAAATGATGCTTATAGAGCCTAAGGGTGTGGTCAACACTGGAGATGCAGGTGGTCAATTGACCGCAGAAAATGATGCTTGGGCATAAAGGGAAGCAACTGCTTACCTACAACCCTACCCCCCCCTGCATTTTGCAATTTTGAATGACACAGACTTAGGAAACCCTAGACATACGCCACAACTCCTTGTTAAATGAATGAGTTAAATTCAAAACACTTTCATGGCTTAATCTAGCTGGCTGGAAGCATGAACCGGCGGCAAATTGAAGAGGCCACCTCGCCGGCATCATATTATCCTTGAAAATTCATAGGTATGTGAGCATTATTTGTTCACCCAATTAAGGTTTAAAAATGAAAAAAATAATAAACAAGATTATGTTTTGCCTGCTGGGCACGGCAACCGTGCTGGGCATGACAACCGAAGCCATCGCGGCCCCAAAGAAACTGTTAGTGGTCACGGTGACCAAGGGGTTTCGTCATGGGTCTATCCCAACGGCTGAAAAGGTTCTGGGGCAATTGGCGAAAAGCAGTGGTGCTTTTGAAGTCGATTATGTCCGTAACGACGAGGACATGAAAACCAAGATGACCCTTGAATCGTTAAAGAAACTCGATGGGGTAATTTTCGCCAACACCACCGGGGACCTGCCTCTTCCTGACAGGGAGGGTTTTGTGCAATGGATCAAGTCCGGGAACGCCTTTATCGGGATGCACAGTTGCAGTGATACGTTCCATGGGTTTCCTGACTTCGTGGATATGCTCGGAGGGGAATTTAAAACACACGGTGCCCAGGCTACAGTCGAGTGCCTTAATCAGGATTTAAGCCATCCTGCTGTTCGGCATTTTGGTGAAAGTTTCACGATTCACGATGAAATCTATCTCCTAAAAAGCTTTCATCGCAACCGTGTTCACGGATTGCTGACCCTTGACAAGCATCCAAACAGCAAGATGCCCGGGGATTACCCTATTGCCTGGAGCAAAAAGGTTGGAAAAGGCACAGTATTCTACACATCACTTGGCCATCGAAATGATGTTTGGGAGAATGAGAAATACCAAGCGCACGTTCTTGGTGGAATTCGGTGGGCGTTAGGTCTGGCAAAGGGAGATTCCCAACCCCAGGACACCCGATATCGCGTCAGCCAGGAAGAGAAAAAGGAGGGGTTTAAACCTCTCTTTAACGGGTTGAACCTTGACGGTTGGAAACTACGCAATTCTGACAGCATCAAGAGTTGGAGCGCACAAAACGGCATGCTGGTCAATGAAATCCCCAGCGGCAAACATGGGACCGACATTATAACCAATGACAAGTTTCGTGACTTTGTTGTGCGCTACGAATACATGATTCCCGCGGGCAGCAATAGCGGCTTCTACCTTAGAGGGCGACATGAGATCCAAATTTTAGATGACTACAAGAATGGCAAACTGAACTCGGGTGGCAATGGCGGTATTTACAGTTTTTCTGCACCATCAAAATTTGTTTCCCGTAAAGCAGGTCAATGGCAGACCGCCGAGGCCGCCATTCGCGGTGATCTTGTCACTGTAATACTCAACGGGGTCAAAATTCATGATGGCCTCAAGGTTGACCGGAGTACTGGTGGTCATTTGGATGAGAATGTGAACCAACCAGGGCCGATCATGCTGCAAGGCGATCATGGGGCAATTGCCTTTAGAAAAATTCGGATTAAGCCGTTGCAATAATTCAACCATATCAGTGAACGAAAGATTGCTTCGGGCAATGACTATTCTTATCCCAAAACAATTCACGATCCGATTGTTCCTGTTGGTAATAGGATCTTTTGCGGTGTCCAACGCCACGGAAGCCGCAAAAGCCAAGAAGCCTTACAATGTCATCCTTATAATGGCCGACGATTCGGCAGTTGACAACTATGGTTGCTACGGTAGCACGTTCTTCAAAACTCCACGACTGGATGGCTTGGCGCGAGCTGGAGCTAGATTCAAACATTGCTATTCGGAGCCGGTTTGCACTCCCAGTCGAGTGAAGATAATGACAGGTCGCGACGGCATTCGGAATTACGTTCAATTCGGAACTCTCGACAGGGATGAGATCACCTTCGGGACGATGATGAAGCAGGCTGGCTACGCCACGGCTATTGCCGGCAAGTGGCAACTTCACGGAGGCGATCGTGGCACCCTTGCCCCGGCATGCGGGTTTGATACCTATTGTCTATGGAACTATCCCGGGACCGAGCGTTCGCGCTATTGGAACCCGAGCATTATGCAGGACGGAAAGCTGCTGCAGACCGGCAAAGATGACTACGGCCCCGACATATTCGCCAACTTCATCATTAATTTCATAGGGAAAAACAAGAACAAACCTTTCTTTGCCTACTACCCCATGGTGCTTGTTCATTCCCCTTTCCCCAAGACGCCCGATAATGTCGGCACCGATGGTAAAACCGGACAACCCAAAGGCGAGGCGCTAGTGAACTTTAGAGGCATGACCCTCTACGCTGACAAGCTCGTTGGTAAAATCATTGATGCGCTTGAGAGCCATGGTCTTCGAAAAAACACGGTCGTCATTTTCACAACTGACAACGGCACTCACCGCAGCCTCACCTACCCTTTTGGAAAGGAGGAACGTACTGGAGAAAAAGCTTTCGCCACCGACGGTGGTTCTCATTCACCTTTGATCATAAACTGCCCAGGCACTGTTCCTGCCGGTATTGTGAGTGATGACTTAGTTGATTTTTCAGACATGATGCCAACGATTGCCGCGATTACCGGGGCCAAATTACCCAATGTCGAACTGGATGGACAAAGCTTCTGGCCACAGTGCCTTGGCCAAGCGGGCAACCCCAGGGAGTGGGTTTTTCAATATTATTACCCAAAGTACACTTTAGCTGCCAAGAACCATGGCCAGGGCGTCAATGGATTGGAAATTATCTGGGCACAAAATCAACACTTCAAGCTGTACCGGGATGGCACGCTTTACAGTACAAGTGATCGCCATGAAGAAACGCCGATCAAGCTGGGCGGAGACAAAGAAACCGATGCAGTAAGAACACTTCTACAGGGCGCGCTTGACTCCATGCCTTCGAAGGCCAGAAAACTTCAGGCAAAAAAGATAAAAAGTTAACTGGCCTACCCCCCGGACCAGGGGCAAGCCGATGAAAAGACCAGTTTAAAAGGCAATACTCTTCATTCCAGAAAAACCGTTCAGTGAAATAGTTCGCTTGTCCACTGTGTTCATTATTTTGTTGATGCCCATCAGGGTTTCGAGCACTTTCCCCCCAGTACCGCACCGCCTTGTCGATGAAAGCCCTACATAAAAAGAATTCCCGCAGCTTGCCGCGCAACGGATTCACCCTGATTGAACTTTTGGTGGTCATCGCAATCATCGCAATCCTTGCAAGCCTACTGCTCCCGGCACTCGGCAAAGCAAAGGCAAAGGCCCACCAGATTTCCTGCCTGAATAACTACCGACAGCTTCAGATTTGCTGGCATATGTACGTAGACGACAACAACGGCCATCTCCCTCATAACGCCTCCCTCAGCGGCTCCTCGAGAGACGGTTGGGCGGCCACCAAGCAAACATGGATTGTGGGAAACGCCTGGTCTGACACCAACGCCGACAACATTCGAAACGGCGTCCTTTTCAAATACAACGACTCAGTCAATATTTACAAATGCCCCTCTGACACGTCCACGGTTCGGGACCAAGGCAAGATTCCCCGATTCCGGAGCGTGGCGATGAACATGCACATGAACCACATCCCCTTGGCATCGGACCGGACGAGTTGGCACAAATATTCCGAGATCGTTGCCCCGTCCCCATCCGAAGCATTTGTGTTCATCGACGAACACGAAGGCAGCATAGACAATGCCCGCTTTACCGTGACCCAGCGGCATGAATGGCGCTGGATTGATTTTCCAGCAACACGTCATGACAACGGCTGTGTTCTGAGCTTCGCCGACGGCCATTCCGAACTCTGGAAATGGCAAGAGCAGCGAACACGCGACATCTCGAAAATGAAAGGGTGGATCCAGGGTCAATCCGGCGTGCATGGGAAGGACCGTGATCTGAGTCGCATATACGACGCCATTCCTGTTATTCCAATCCGATAACCATCAGGGTGCACTTCACTCTCTTTTTTCTGAAATGCAATAAAGATAATTTTCACCTTTAAGAAACATTGCATCGCCTGATAATGCCGCTGAGGCGCTAAACCTGTCATCCAGTTCGTTCAATGCGAGCGCATTAGGCTTGGCATCACTGCTAATGACCAGCGTTTTACCATTTCGATCCGTCACGTAAATACGATTAGCAGCGGCCACCGGGGACGAGTAAACATTAAAAATTGGCCCAAGGCGGAATGGCCCATCCGGCTCGTCACCCGTGCTAGCGTTCACGCGGGACAACACCCCCTGATAATGCCGCAGGTAATAAAGCCAACCGTCGTACAGCAACGGCGATGGGACATACGGAGTTTTGCGGTTCTTTCGCCAAGCGATCTGTTTTCCGTCGGTCAAATCACCTTTCGCCCCGTCTAGGCGGATCGCCAGTAAAGTCTGTTTTTCATAGCTACCAGCTGCAAAGACCATTCCGCCTCCGGCAACCGGCGAGGCCACGACGTTGCCCGGCAATCCTCCTGCCTCCCAAATCACAGCCCCCGTCTTGAGGTCGTACGCACGTACACGCCTGGTTCCGCTGACAACCGCCTGCGCCTGTCCATTGTGCGTAACGATGATCGGCGTGGCCCATGATGTGACCTCATTCCTCGGTTGGCGCCAGAGTTCTTTACCTGTCCTCTTGGCCAGAGCGACAACGAACGAATCCGCCTCGTGATCCCAGTTCACCAGCACCGTCTCACCGTGCAACACCGGCGACGCCCCTTCGCCATGGCCATGCTTAACCTGCATGTCGCCGAGGTCCCTTTCCCAAACCAAGCGTCCGCTGGTATCGAGGCAGTACAGGCCGTTTGACCCGAAAAAGGAGATGACATGCTCGCCGTCCGTCACCGGCGAGTTTGATGCCCACGTCGCAGACTCGTGCGTGCTCTCGTGCGGCTGACGCGATGCAACAGTTCGACGCCAGGCTACCTGACCGGTGAACCGATCTATCGCCAGCACGGCGAACTGATAGTCGAACAACGGGTCCATATTATTGTGAGCCCCGTCCGGCATTACGCCGTTGAACGGTTTTTGCACCCCCTTCTTCTCGGCAGTCGTGACAAACACCAAGTCGTCCCACACCACCGGCGAGGAGTGCCCAAGACCTGGTACCCTGGCCTTCCAACGGATGTTTTTTTTCTCGCTCCACTCGACCGGTGGATTGGCCTTAGGCGCAACCCCGGTGGCCTGCGGCCCTCGCCATTGCCCCCACTGAGTCGACGGATCGCCCGCATGCCCAAGCGCCGGAAAAAGCAGACCAAGAGCAAGGAGAAACTTTCCAGTCGGTGCAACCGAGATCGACGCTGGGGCGTTCATCAAAATGTTGCCACAGGATTCAGCGGCGAACCAGTGGCACCATCGACTGGCAGTGGATTGGCCGTAAGCAGGAAGGAATACCGCTTCAGTTTTTTGCACATTTGGCTGATTTCAAGAAAATCGCAGCAGTCGAAGATGTTCATCCCCAACGCGTGCAATGCAATCGCGTGGACAGGATGAGTGAAGCCCTCAACACCTGATGGCAAAACATCACTCGCAACATCACTGCCAATGAATCCGATGTCCCGCTTTGCTAACCACTCCATGCACGAGTAATGGTAGCCTGCCGAGTTGTTCCCGATATCCCACGGGCCTTTAACCTTCTCCCTCGCCCAGCGACCGGTGCGGAGAAGCACCACATCACCTTTGCCAATTATTACATCCGCCCACTTTTCAAACGCCTCCAAATCCTTCACTGTCACGGCGTAACCCGGTTCCAACCAATCGACACCTTTCATTGCGGGAAGATCAAGCAGGATGCCCCGGGTAAATATCCCCTGCTTCAAACCAATGATGCTCATCTTCTTGGCACCGTTTCTTGTGACCACGGTCTGAGGCAGCCCGTTGTATATTTTACCCTTGTGAAACAAATGGCAAAGCGCGTCAATGTGTGTGTGGGCATAACCGTGGTAGGCAATACAAATTTGGTCTCCTGCCCACTGCGCATCCGGACTCTCCCCCGTTGATGTCATGTTGTGCGAGTAGGGGCTGGGGTTGTATATTGATAACTTTTTGTCGGCGTTGTGAGCCATTGAGACCGAGATACCCTCCTTCACCTGTCTTGCCGCCTGAACGCGCACCTCAGGCGTGATCAGGTTGAGTGTGCCAAGTTGATCGTCCGCACCCCAACGCCCCCAGTTCGAGAGTTTCTCGATCAAGGATGCAACCTTCGCCGTGTCTTCTGATTGGCCAAGCGCTGCCGCCGGTTGAAAAAAGGTTCCGCAAACCAAGGCCATGCCAAGTTTGCCGAACAAATTATTTAGTTTGGATTTCATGACAATGAGTAGCAGCCCTCATCCTGCTCTCTTTCATTCCTAATTTCAACCCACTTGGCCAAGCGTGAAAAACGTGCGCTTTCATCCTGTCGGCAGTTTCGTATTCTGCCGGGCAGATGAACCTTTCAAAGCAAACGGCAGTCGTGGTGGGCGGTGGCAGCGGCATGGGCGAAGCTATCTCGCTAGGACTGGCATCGGAAGGGGCAACGGTCATCGTTGCCGGCCGCCGACAAGCCAAACTCGACGAGGTAGCTAGACGAGGTGGCGAGAATATCTTCACCCACACTGTTGATGTCGCCAATCGCGATAGTGTGAAGACGCTCTTTGAATGGATTCGCGAACAGTTTGGCCAACTGCACCTATTAGTGAACTGTGCCGGGGCAAATGTACCCAAGCGATCGATGAGCGAACTGGCTCCTGAAGACTGGGACAAATTGATGAATATCAACGCCACCGGCGCGTTCAACTGCATGCACTTCGGGCTGCCGCTCATGCGCCCTCACAAGAGCGGCCTCGTCATCAACATCTCGTCGACCTCCGGAAAGCGGGCCGCCCCGCTCGGCGGCGTAGCCTACAATGCCAGCAAGTTTGCCATGGCAGCGCTTGGCACAAGCGCCACCGAAGACGAGCGCGAAAATGGCATTCGAGTGACCACCATTTTCCCAGGCGAAGTCGACACCCCTATCCTTGATGATCGACCCACACCACCATCGGCGGAACACCGTGCGCAAATCCTGAAGCCGAGCGATATCGCTGAAATCACATTGACCATTGCAAAATTGCCACCGTTGGCTCACGTGCCAGAGCTGGTCATCAAACCAATCGGCCAGTCGTTCATTTAGTCGCCGAACTCGCCTGGGTTTCCAAATTTGTTTCGCGCAGCCTCGCCGAAGTCGGTTACGGACTGGTTGAGTCTCTTGAGCAACTCAGGTTGCGGGCAATCCGACGCACCCCGAACCGCCTTGATGACGGTGTTGCATTCGTTTTCATCCATAAAAACCGCCGCGTCTAGTAGACCTTTTTCCTCCCCGGGCGGTATTGCTAGAAAGCCGTGCTTGTCGGCGTGTATCAGCTGGCCGGGCTCAACCCTCTGCCCGAAGACCTGCACCTCGCAACCCCAATTAACAGGAACCACATGTGCATGCCCCACACACAGTCGCCTGGCCAGGGCCTTGAACCCGGCATTGGTCATCTCATCAACATCCCGGACCGCACCATCGGTGATGGTTCCGACACACCCCAGGGCACGGTGAATGTTTGCGTTGACCTCGCCCCAGAAGGAGCCAGTCGTTGCCGGCTTGTCCAAATCCTGCACCACAACAATCTTCGGTCCAGGAACCCCGGAGATGTATTCGCGATATTCCTCAGCACGATGCATTCCCTCTGCCTTATGCCGTGATTGACTCGGCTCGACCTGCAACGTCACCGCCCAACCGACCATCGGTCCCATTTGTGGCATAAAATCTGTTGTGACCTCTAGGTTGATCGCTGCCTGGGCCGGATCATGCTCAGTGATCTGCTCCCATCCATTATAGATTGTTGGTGTGTTCCAGCGCTTGAGTTGAAGTATTTCCTCGTGGGGCAACTGGGTGGTAATTTGCTTTTTGTCCATCGGTAAAAAACGTTCAATTGCCGCGAGCGGCATACGCAATGTAACGCCAACCATTCATCCGACCAATGAAAACCCTCGACCATAGCCTGAGCGAGCCGGCGCACAATCTGGCTAGTGATGAGATTTTGCTGGATGAAGTGAACGGTGAGCAGCGAGAACCGGTGCTCCGTTTTTGGGAGCCCACAAGGCACTTCGCTGTTGTGGGTTATGGAAATTCCATCGAAAGAGAGTGCGACATTAAAGCATACAGCTGCCTAAGGATCCCTATTCTGCGGTGAACCAACGGCGGTGGCACTGTCTTGCTAGGACCTGGCCAGCCTCAAGTACGGCAACCCGGAGTGGGTCAACCGCCAGCCTTGACGATGTCATACGGGTTGATTGTCTTGAAATCACTAAGGTCGTTCCCTTAAATCGGGAAGTGCCGAGGGTCATCGCCATTGCCAACCAAAAAGGGGGGGTCGGAAAAACAACCACAGCTGTGAACCTTTCAGCGTGCATTGGTTCACTCGGCAAACACGTGCTCTTGATTGACATGGATGCGCAGGCCAACTGCACCAGCGGTCTGGGCTTCGAGAAATCACCCAACGAAAGCCTTTATCCAGTTCTCCTGGGTGAGAGTACCCTCGAGGAGAAAATCAAAGAGACCGACTATGACGGAGTGTCGCTAATCCCTAGCGAGTTCGATCTCTGCGCCGCCGAGGTGGAACTCGCGCGAATGTCGTTCGACGCCGGTAGTGGCGACCCTGATCACCATCTCAACTGGTTGAAGGAAGCGTTAAAACCGATCGTGAAGCGACGCCGATTTGATGTCGTGCTCATCGACTGCCCGCCATCACTGGGTAAACTCACATTAAGCGTGTTAATCGCCGCGAACAGCCTGCTAATTCCGCTCCAGTGCGAATATTATTCACTGGAAGGCATTAGTTCGATCACAGGCCTGATGGAACAATTGAAAACATCCAAGGTAAACAAAAACCTCGAGTTGATCGGCGTATTGATGACGATGTTCGACAGCCGGACAAACCTCTCGCGAATGGTAGTCAACGAGGTGCGCGAGCATTTTGGCGACAAGGTTTTTCGCACGGTGATCCCGCGCGCCACGCGGGTTGCCGAGTCACCAAGTCACGGCAAGCCAATCCTTTACTACGACCCCTACAGCGCCGGCTCAGTTGCCTACGAAACGGCTGCGGGGGAGCTGATCAACCGGCTAGGGCTGACCTAAAAAGCCTTGCGGCAACGAGCAGTGAAACCTAGATTCCGCGCCGCCAGGGAAAACCTGACCCAACATTGAGAATATGCATAACTCTCACAGTAAAATCAGCTTCTTTATTGCAGCATTCATAATCACTTCAGCCCAAGTCCATTCAATCGACTGGACGCAATATCGCGGCCCTAACTGTGACGGCTCTTCTTCCGAGAAATTGGTCGTTAGCGCCTGGCCAAGCGAAGGCATTCGGCAAGTCTGGAAAACCCCAACAAAACACGGTTTCGCTTCGTTTGCCGTGGCAAAAGGCCGAGCATTCACTGTTGTCTTGGAGGAAGTTGATGACGTGAATCGTGAAGTATGCTTGGCACTAAATGCGGAAACCGGTCTTAAAATCTGGAGCCAGATACTCAACATAGCTAAATACGATGGGGGCGGAAACAGTGGCGCCAAAGGGAACAAGGGGGGCGATGGTCCTCGGTCCACACCATCAACGGACGGAGACCGCGTCTATATCCTCGACAGCCGGCTGAAGCTGCACTGTTACCACGCAAAAGATGGCAAGGAATACTGGGCCCGAGACCTTGTGAAGGAACACAAAGCCAAGTTGATCCGATGGCAAAACGCCGCCGCCCCGATAATCGACGGCGAACTAATTTTTGTATGTGGCGGCGGTGAGGATCAGTCGCTGCTCGCAATTAACAAACTCTCCGGCGCAACTGTTTGGATGGGCGAGAGCGACCCTATGACACACGCCAGCCCGATCGTCACAGAGTTACTTGGTGAGCGGCAGGTGATCTTTTTCACTCAAAACGGACTCGTTGGCTGCAACGCCCAGTCCGGCAGCACGCTTTGGAGGGCGAAGCACCCCTTCAAAGTCTCCGCCGCTGCATCGCCCATAGTAGAGGGTGACATCGTCTATTGCTCATCAGGTTACGGCGTCGGAGCATCAGCATTCAAAGTGTCTAAAAAAGCTGATAAATACTCAGTACAGCAACTTTGGCGTAAACCGAACAAACTGATGAACCACTGGAGTACCCCTGTCTGTATCGACGGCCACCTTTACGGCATGTTCGGTTTTAAGGAATATAGCGATGGCCCGCTCAAATGCGTCGAGTTGGCCACGGGCGAAGTCAAATGGTCGCATCAAGGGTTCGGTCCTGGCGGTGTTATCCTGGTGGACGACCACTTGATCGCAACCAGTGACACCGGCGAAGTTGTCCTCTCCAAGGCTACCCCAACCGCCTACAAGGAACTTGGTCGATTCAAGGCCATCAACGGAAAATGCTGGACCCACATCGCCTACAGCGACGGACAGATTTACGTTCGCAGCACCCAGGAAGGCGCGCGTTTTGACCTTAAAGGGAGTTTAGCCAATCGATAGTTTAGAATCATGAAAACACAGACAATAACAACAATCGGAACAGTCGCGGCAGTGCTGGCCTTATCGGCCGGGTGCTCCCAGAGTAAAGTAAACGACTTGAACACTGAATTGACGAACACCCAAACCGACCTCAGTAGGACTCTAAGTGACTTGGCCGATGCCAAAAAAGCACAAAGAGAAGCGGAAGAAGAAAGGGATACCGCCCAAGCCCAGGCTGAAACCGCAACGACAAACTTCCGCCAGGTGCAAGCAGCGCTTGCCGAGCAACGGCGGCCTGCCGACCAGAATAACCCGGAGGAAGGCGAACCCAAGGCGACGGGTAATAAACCAGTTACAAAGAAGGAGCGATTCAGCTATGCGGTTGGCATGCAAATCGGGGGCGACTTTAAAAACAAAGAGATCGAAATCGAACTCGCCCAGTTCGCCGAAGGAGTCAAGACGGCTTACCTGGCTAAGGAGCGATTATTGAGTGATGTGGAGTCTAAGAAAGTGCTAGACCAGGTCTGGAAAGATTATCAGGACAGGGAAAAAGCCAAGCGTACCTCCATGGGTCAGATCACCCAGAAGGCAGGCGCCGAGTATCTGGCCGCCAACCTCAAAAAAACGGGCGTAAAAGCAACTACTAGCGGGTTGCAATACCGCATCATCAAGGACGGCAAAGGCGCCCCCCCCACGAAGAGCGACAAGGCGGAAGTCCACTACCGTGGCTGGACGATTGACGGCAACGAGTTCGACAGTTCCCACTCCCGCAAGCAGCCGAGCACCTTTGGGATTACCCAGGTCATCCCTGGCTGGACCGAGGCGTTATCGATGATGAAGCCTGGGGCTAAGTGGGAGATAGTTGTGCCGCAAGAATTGGCCTATGGCCCGGGCGGCAAGCGCCCCAAGATCCCCCCCTACTCCACCCTGCGCTTCGAGATTGAGCTTCTCTCAGTAATAAAGGGAAGTGCCCCTGTGGTTAAGAAACCGGTCACCAGCAATATCGTCCGAATCCCCTCGCAGGCGGAACTCAAACAAGGGGCCAAGCCGGAAATCCTGACCAAGGAACAGGAAGCCGAGTTGAAAAAGAAAAATAAGTAACCCAGGAAGCTGGCTCTTCGCCCGGGTTATTAAATTTTCCGAAGACTGACCTTGCGGAAGTAGACGGCATCGCCGTGACCGGCGAACCCAAAGTAACCGGACTTGCGCAGACGCCCTTTGAATTTTCCAAGGTCATACATCGACTCCTCCACCTTGGACAGATCGGCGTTGAGTATCAATGTGCCGTTCAGTTCAACCTTGATTTTTGTTCCAAAAACCGTGACTTCCTGAAAATTCCACTCACCCACCGCGCGCTGAAAACCTCGCGTGGCCGGCACCATGCCATAAGCCGAACCGTGATACTGCGCCGGGTGCAACTTGGCGTACTTTTTGGCGGTGTCATCCAGTACCTGCAGTTCGCACATGCCTACGTAGGCCGTGTCACCGCTCCCGGGATAACGAATGGCAAGGCCGTTGTTGCCGCCCGGCGGCAGCTTAAACTCAAAACGCGCCGAGAAGTCGGCTAACTCCTCGTTAAAAAAAATGGTGCCCCCCTTGCCTTTTCGACACTGGAGCGCGCCGTCCTTGACAACGTAGTTTTCCGTTGGGCCACCCCACCCCTTTAGGTTTTTTCCGTTGAATACAGACTTGAAGCCATCATCCCCCTTCGATGCCAAATTCTTGTTGCCCTCGTCGCTGGTGATCTCGCGAATGAACACGTTTCGCCAGCGAATCTCCCCGCCGTGCGTCTGAAGTTGGATTGGCCCGGTTCGCGGTATTTGCCCCTTCCGATTGAAATAATTCTCCAGCCTCGCGTGATCCACAACATGTTTACCGTTCAACCAGATCGAGACGCGCTCGCCGACCATTATGATGCGGAAGCTGTTCCACTCGCCGAACGCCTTGTCCGCCAATACCGAAGGATCCTTTCCCGGTGCTCCTTTGCTATTATTCCACAGTCCACCGGATCCCTTGTCAGCGCCGATGTTCCATTTACCACCCTCCTTGGTGTAGTCCCAAATCTGCACCTGCGGGATCCCTCGTAGGTAAATGCCACTGTCCGCCTTGGCCACGGTCTTGTAATCAATCAACAACTCGAAGTCGCCGTAGTTTTTTTCTGTGCTGAGATACAGTCCGTGTCCGTCGTTGACGAGATCCTCACCGACCACTGACCAATGCTTAGCGATGTCCTTGATGCTTTCGGCCTTTTTCTCCTTAAACTTTTCTGTTGAAAGGGCCATCCATTTGGCTGGATCTTCGGTGCCAATACCCCACCAACCGGAAAGATCCTCCTCATTAAACAATGCTGTAAAACCCTCAGGCGGCGTACCAGCCTGAGCCGATTGCGTTGATGCGAAACTAAAGACAGAAACCGCAATCAATGCCACGGCACGATTAAACCTAGTAAGTGTTTTCATTATGAACATCCGAATTTGTGACACGCAATCTTAGCCACCGAGTTGTATTTCACCAGCCAAAACTTTCCCTAGCGCTTGCTTTGAATTGAACACCGTGTTGTTTTCCCGCAGATTGCTCCCCAACGATAGACCATAATGTTCCCGAAACGTGTCATTTCCCTGACTGCGATCTTCTTCGCCCTCGCTTCCCATGCGCTTTGCCAAGCGAAAAAAAACAAGCCGGTCCACGACCCTCCCGGGCAGCTTTTTCGTTATGCGCCAATGCCAAAAGCCACGCGAAGCATCGTCATACCGCTGGGCAACATTCAGTTTGCATTCGACACCGAGAATCTCCGGGCACACAGCGTTTGGCTAGGCAAACTTGACCTGTACGGCCCGCAATACATCAACGCAAAGCGCCCATTCATCGCCCAGCCTAACGGCCAATTGCTCTGGGGCAACCCACCAACACTTCCGTGGCGAACGGGAACAACTGGAGTCAAGTTCGCCCTCGGCGGCAATGGAGTAAAAGGAAAGTTCATCGGCACGACGACCGATGGAAAATCCGTGACACTCCGTTACACGTTACAGTTGGCAACCGGCGAAACTGTTACCGTGCAACTTGAGCCATCGAGTAGCTCCAAGGGCTTGCAGCGCGCGATGACAATCAGTCAATGCAAAAGGCCGCTCTGGTTTCTCGCGAACAGTTTTCATGACGGCACCGTAAAACGAGGTGTTACAGTTGATGGGATCGACGGTCTAGCGGTTAAGGTCACAAGCAAGCCGTTGAGCTATACCGAACCGGTCATCAGCGAGGCCGGTTCGGAAACCGCTTACGACATCCAGGCAATCGAGACCGTTGCCGAGCAGCATTGGGTACTTGTACCCCCACACATCGGCGAGGCCACAGTCATCATTACCACCCACCACGATGCAAGCTTCGCTTCATCTCCAAAGATTGCCTCACCGCCCTTGAGCAAGCTCGGCAAAGTGGACCAAGGTGAGTTCAAGCTGCGTGCAGGGCCGAGAAGCCCTTACTACACAATCGAGCAACTCCCATTGCCCTCTGAGCTGGATTTGTTGATAACCGGGATGGACTGGCTCGGGGATGGTCGGCTTGCGGTTTGCACCTGGCCTGGTGAGGTGTATCTACTCGAGGGTTTACTCGACGAGGAAGAGCCAGTCACGTTCAACCGCTTGGCCAAGGGATTAAACGAACCGATGGGCCTGCTCGTGAGGGATGCCAGGCTATACATTTCGCAAAAACCAGAACTCACCGAGATTACATTCAATGAAAAAAATGGCAGGACAGATTTCATGCGTGTCAGTTCTGACTGGGGTTACTCCGGGCATTACAACGCCTTCTCTTATGGACCGATTGTGGATCGTGACGGACGCTTCGTCCTCGCCAACGCGGGACACAGCGGCCGTTGGGACATGAAGTTCATGGGCTGGGCAATCCGGCAAAACAGTGATGGGTTAATGGAAGGAATTGCCTCCGGTTTCCGCGAACCTAACGGAATCGGAGTATTTGGTCCGGACAAAGATATTTTCGTAACTGACAATCAAGGTCATTGGACAGCAGCTTGCGAACTCAACCACTTGCGCAGCGGTAGATATTTTGGCCGACCTTCGGCCACTCCAGACCCTCAAAACCTATATAATGGCCGAGACAATTTTACTCCACCAGCGGTTTGGTTCCCATACACCCTAGCCCGCTCGGTCAGCGGCATGGCTGAGGTTTTGGATGACCGGTTCGGGCCCTTCCGCGGGCAATTGCTCGTGGGCGATTTTCAGAACGCACTGGTCGTGCGCGTCTTTCTCGAGACAATCAACGGAGAGTACCAAGGGGCCGTGTTCCCCTTCCTCAACGGTTTTCGTTCCGGCGTGAACAGGTTGAGTTACGGTCCGGACGGCCGACTCTACGTGGGCGGACTGCAACGAACCTGGGCGAGCATTGCCCCCGACCCGGCATCTTTCGAGCGCGTTACGTTCAAAGGCAACACCCCGTTCTCTATACTCAAAGCCGAGGCCAAGACGGATGGATTTCTACTTACGTTCACCGAGCCAGCCAGGCCAAGCGCGGCCGCCCCAGACAACTTCGAGGTGTCGCAGTTCAGCTACGCGTATCACTCCGATTATGGCTCTCCGCGATTCAACCACGCCGGGGAGAAGGACAGCCAGACACCGATCGAGGTGAGCGACGTAACGCTGTCAGCCAACAGGCTTGAAATGCGCCTTTCGTTGAGCGGATGGAGAGAGGGGCACGTCACGCAAGTAAGGTGTTACGACATAACGAGCGAAGCCGGCAAGGCACTCTGGCACGACACTTTCCACTACACGCTGAACCAAATCCCTCGCCCGTAATGCACCTGGACAGAAGCACAGGTCAGGCCGGAATCCTGTCGGGGGACAATTCCTTCATCAACTTGAGCAAGGTCTCGTTGGTTAGAGCGCAGTGCATACGGTACTCGAGATCTTCCACCAGGCCTCCGGAACACCGCTCCCATTCGCCCGTCAGCGATTTTCCCCACCTCCTCGAAGTTAAAATACCCTTCTACTTCAAACAGATTTACCATAAATATAATTTCAAACGACCAAAACAGTGTGTCAAGCACACCCAATGACAAAGAGCAAAACATTGCGTGAAGTTGTGGGTTTACGTAGTTTTCCCGCCTGATGAAGCGTGCCGCTATAGCGCTAGGGTTGTTCATTGCCGCGATGACGCCCGTCGCCAATGAGACAAAAACGCCCTCCGGCGATGACAGACTCGAGTGGCGGGATGATGGCACCGCGAGCGTGCAAATCGAACAATGGCCCCTGGAGAAAGTTCTACAGTCATTGAGCGACCAGGGGCGCTGGGAGATTCTCGTCGAGCCAGACCTGCAACTGAAAGTCACGACCCGCTTCAAAAACCTAAAGCATCCCGAGGCGCTGCGACGCCTGTTGAGCGAAGTCAACTTTGCGATCATCCCTACCCCGGGCAGCCCGTCGAAAATGCTGGTTTACAAAACCTCATCAACGAGGGCGGTGGTTCGGATTATCCCAACCAGGCGCTTACCCAAGCGCCAGCCCAATGGCGACAAAGAGGAGGATAGCCCGAAAATCCCCAACGAACTGGTCGTCACGCTCAAGCCCAACTCGGGTATCGACATCGCGGAACTCGCAAAAAAACTCGGCGCAGAAATCGTCGACGAAATCGATGGCCTCGATATTTACCGCCTCCGATTTGAAAACGAGCAACAAACCGAGAAAGCCCAGACTCTACTCGAGCAAAACAAAGGCGTTGCCTCTGTTGACAACAACTTTGGCATAACGCCCCCTGACACGCTTTCCCCGGTTGGCCTCAAGCCCCCGCCACTTAATCTCCGTCCATCGTCCGCAGACAAGGATGGCATTGTGATCGGCCTGATCGATTCGAGCGTCCAGCGACAGGGGTCTCGAGTCGGTGATTTTTTGCTACCGGAAATCTCGATGGCTGGCGAAGCTGCTAATCGCCCGGACCACCTGAACCACGGAACATCAATGGCCGAGACCATCCTTCGCGGCCTGTCCGCTTCTCTGGAAGATACGCAGGAGACGTCCGTGAGGATTCTCCCCGTCGATGTGTATGGGCAATCCGAGAACACATCAACATTTGCTGTGGCCCGGGGGGTTCAGGCGGCCATTGAGGCCGGCGCAGACATTATCAGCCTCAGCCTTGGCACGGATCAACAGAACCCCCTGATGCGCTCGGTCATCCAAGCCGGCACGAGGGAGGGAGTATTATTTCTGGCTGCCGCCGGCAACGAGCCGACCGGCCTTCCGGTTTACCCAGCGGCCCAAGCGGAAGTGGTCGGGGTCACTGCCTTGAATCTCAGCGGCCGAGACGTGGCTAACTATGCCAACACGGGCAACTTCGTCGAGGTAGCCGCCCCCGGGGCCGGGGTGACAGTATTCAACAACCAGACATATTTCGGAACAGGCACCTCGTTTTCCACTGCCTATGTGGCCGGAGTCGCTGCGGGGATCAGTTCGACAAAAGGTCTTCCAGTGCCGGAAGTCCGAAGACTGATCGCCACCGAAATGAAGCCGCCAGGCACTGGTCCCTGACCCGCCTACCCAGGCGCTTGGCCAAGCGCTTCCTCAAGTGAATCAAGACAATACAGCCTCCTCACCGGCTCCCGGTCAACGATGGGCCAGCAATCTGGAGCCTGAACTTGGCTTGGGGATCATCCAGTCGATCGAAAGCCAAGCTGTTGTGGTTTCTTTTCCTGCCTGTGAGGAAATACGGCGTTACGCCCGTGAATCCTCGCCTCTTTATCGGGTTTGCTTTCAATCTGGCGCAACTGTTCGAAGCCAAGAAGGCATCGACTGCACCGTGACGAACGTTTCAGAGTCTGATGGATTACTGACGTATCACGGGGAAAACATCATCCTGCCTGAGCAGGAACTGCATGCCGGCATGACGGACCAGAGTCCCGTAGATCGTTTGCTGCAAGGCCAAACCACTGATAACGATCTTTTCGAACTCCGGTTGAACGCCATGAACATGATGTTTCATTGGCGCAAATCCCCTGTTCGCGGTCTTTTGGGAGGCAAAATCGAGTTGATCCCTCATCAATTATTCGTAGCGCATGAGGTGTCGAGGCGACAATTGCCCAGAGTTCTACTTGCTGACGAGGTTGGTTTGGGCAAAACCATTGAGGCATGCCTGATTCTCAACCAAATGATTGTGTGCGGTCGGGTTAATCGTGTGTTTATTCTACTTCCAAACTCGCTTGTGAACCAATGGTTCATCGAACTCCTTCGCCGTTTTAATCTCTGGTTTAGTATTTTTGATGAGGAGCGCTGTTGTGCCATCGAAACCTCCCAGCCCGGTTTCAATCCTTTTGAGGATGATCAACTCCTGATTGCTGACATCGACTGGCTGTCCAAGTCACCGAAGCGAATGGAACAGGCAGTGCAAGCCCCGTGGGATATGCTGATTGTTGACGAGGCACACCACCTTGAATGGAACCCTGAAAAGCCAAGCGCCAAATATCAACTCACCCAAGCGCTTGGTCAACGCGCCGGATCCCTTCTTCTGTTAAGCGCCACGCCTCAACAATTGGGACTCGAGGGTCACTTCGCTCGATTGCACCTGCTCGACCCTACACGCTTTTCCAACTTTGCAGCATTCGAGGACGAGACAGATCAATACAAGCCGGTTGCAAACCTATGCAAAAAACTCATCGATAACGAGTCGCTAAACATCGAGGAACTTCAACAGTTTCCATGCCCTGAATCCCTTTTAAGCAAGGCAACATTCGAATTGGCCAAGGATAAAAAATTAACCACGCAAACAAGAGATAAATTAATCCGGGACCTCGCTGATAGGCACGGAACCGGGCGGGTGCTGTTTCGCAACACACGAAAGACAATCCACGGATTCCCCAAGCGCTTGGCCAAGCTCCATCCACTGCCTCCTGCAAGCAGGGGGCCCTCTATTGACATTGGCCAAGCCGAATTTGCATTCGATATTGGACTCACCAAAACGGAGCCAAATCACGATTTTGACGATGACAAAAGGATTGAGTGGTTGACTAAGCTTCTACAAAAGAATGAAACCGAGAAAGTCCTGCTAATCTGCCGAAGCAAGGCCAAGGCGATCGCGATCGAGGCAGCGCTCAGAAAAAGGGCTAATCTCAAAATAGGCATTTTTCATGAAGATCTAACCCTCATTCAACGGGACAGAAATGCCGCTTGGTTTGCCGAAGAGAATGGTGCCAGGATTTTAATTTGCTCTGAAATTGGCAGTGAGGGCAGAAATTTTCAGTTTTGTCGTCATCTGGTGTTGTTTGACCTCCCACTGAATCCGGAATTGGTTGAACAGCGGATCGGACGACTGGATCGCATCGGCCAAAAGGACAACATCCAAATTCATGTGCCCTTCAGTAAATCAAGCAACCGAGAGGTTTTGGCCAAATGGTTGCATCATGGACTGAATGCTTTCGAGGAGAGCATTCCGGATGGCGAAACACTTTTGAATGAATTTAAAGGTCAACTAAGCCAGCACTTCACAGGAACACCATTGAATTTAGCGCAGTTGATTAAAGATACGAACGAAAGCCGCAAGAGGCTCAGCGTCAAACTTCAGGAAGGAACAGACCGCTTGCTTGAGATAAACTCCCACTCGAGTGCGATATCAAATGAGCTGATCCGTGAGATTCAAGATGCTGAAGACTCGACAGAATTGGAAAAGCTTGCTCTTCGGCTTTTTGATTTCATGGGACTCGGCATCGATGACATCGGGCCACGAACCTACCGGATAACCAACGCCGACCGACTGCCCGTAAACCTGCCTGGCAACCGAGATGGAGTGGTCGCTTTAACTTTTGACCGTGTCCGGGCAATTTCAAGAGATGACCTGATGTATGTTTCCTCAGATCACCCCGTCATCTTCGCATGCATTGAGCAATTGCTTGGATTGAATGTGGGAACCACCATCTTTACGCACTGGGAATCTGACTCAACTCCAACACTTTTGATGGAGTCTGTATTTGTACTGGAATGCCTCGCTCCAGCAAAATTGAATGCGGATCGATTTCTGCCGCCCACCCCGATCCGGGTTATCACCAATCATCGAGGCAAACCTGAATTTGGTGAGGATGACAGATTCATCAAATTGCCCAATACATTGAAAAACAGTCCTGCCCACCTTATCCCCGATTACCCTGAAATTAAGAAACTGATTCAGCCCATGGCCCAAGCCAATGAATCGCTGGCATCGAAACAAGCCAGTGCACTGAAGCAGTTCGCCACTGGCGTCATGCTCGAAAAGCTCTCAAGCGAAATCCAACGCTTGGAAAGCCTAGCCAAAGTAAACGCAACTATCCGGCCGGAAGAATTGTCCCTGTTAAAAAAAGAGCAAGCGAACCTTAAAAACAACCTCGACCAAGCCCGTGTTCGCCTTGATTCAATTAGATTGATCTGGAGAGGAAGCATGGAGAGACTGAGGAACTAACCTTTGCCCCCGCTTTAACGACTGCGAAACGATTTCTCGCTACTGGTTTATCGGACCACCCTCGCCCCGCCACCCTCCATTAGTTTTTTAACTTCTGAAAGTGAGGCCATGGATGTGTCCCCGGGGGTTGTCATTGCCAAGGCGCCATGAGCGGCTCCGTAGTTGAGCGCCTTAGCAGGATCTCCGGTTGTTATCAGCCCATAAACCAAGCCTGAAGCAAAACTGTCACCTCCACCAACACGGTCAAAAATTTCCAAATCAGGTCGATAAACGGCTTCAAAAAATTGGCCGTCCGCCCAGCATATGGCACCCCAATCGTTTAACGTTGCGCTCTTTACTGTTCGGAGCGTGGTCGCTGTGGCCTTGATATTCGGGTACTCCAAAACAACAGCGTTGATCATTGATTTGAATTTCCCGACATCAATTGACGAGATCTCTTCATCCAAACCTTCTACCTCGAAACCCAGGCAAGCGGTAAAGTCTTCCTCGTTGCCAATCATAACATCCACATTTTTTGCAATTTCACGATTCACCTCTTGCGCCTTCCCCTTCCCACCAATACTCCCCCAAAGAGAAGGCCTGTAATTAAGGTCGTACGAAACGATCGTTCCATATTTTCTGGCCATCTCAACTGCCTTTAGCACTGTATCTGCAGTGGACTCTGAGAGTGCCGCAAAAATACCGCCGGTGTGAAACCACCTGACCCCCTGTTTCCCAAATATATCTTTCCAGTCAAAATCATCGGGCCTGATTTGTGACGCCGCAGTCAGCCCCCTGTCTGACACACCCAATGCTCCGCGAATGCCGTAGCCACGTTCAGTAAAATTCAGCCCGTTTCGGACTGTCCTTCCAATGCCATCGTATGGAATCCAATTTATCAACGCGGTATCCACCCCCCCTTGCAGGATGAAATCTTCAATCAGGCGTCCGATCTCATTGTCGGCTAAAGCGGTAACAACTCCGGTTCGCATCCCGAAACAGCGTCTCAAACCACGGGCAACATTATACTCCCCGCCACCCTCCCATGCTTCAAACCTGCGCGCGGCTCGAATCCGGGTATCCCCCGGATCCATCCGAAGCATTATCTCACCCATTGAAATTAGATCGTATCTACAGGAGTCTGCCGGTTTTACTTGAATAAATGCCATTTTTTAAAACGCCAAAAGGCGAGGGAGGATTCCTAAACCTTCCACTCGTAGTCAATCCACAATTGAACCTGCTTTCGAAAACGCCCGCCTGCCGGCAATCATCAACATTTCCACAGGTCCACGGTGCTGGAGAATCATCTCCGGCACCTCGGAGAGTGTCCCGCCGAAGGGAATCATGGTCATATTGGCCATGAAACCGTCCTTGATTTGCCCGAGTTCATTCTCGAGTCTCATTGCCGCTGCGCCGTTGGCCGTCGCCATTTGGAGAATATCTTCGGACACCAGATTCGGGTGATTCCGGCTGAACTCCTGCATTTCAGCAAACATATCAAGCACAACGGTTTCCCCACCCCCTTCGGCGCTGGCCAAGCTGTCCGTACCCAGACAAATGTTAAGTCCAGCCTTGGCCAAGCGATCGTAATCGAACCTGGCGTGCCCGAACCAAGCGTGGCTCCGCGGGCAATGCACCACATCGGCGTTCGCCCTACGCAGCAACTCAACATCACCGTCGGTGAGCCTGTTGGCATGAACAACCAATGTCTTTTTTGCGAAACCTCCAGACTTGGCCAAATGCTGAACGGGGGTTCCCATCCCGCAATCATCCATCATCCTTCCCAGGCCTCCCATCGTGTCATACAGTGGCCCCGCCCCGTCATCAAACATCTCCCACTCATCGTCCGACTCAGCCAAATGAATGGTCGTTGAAAGCGAATGTTCATCTGCAAACGTCGCAAGTACATTCAACGCTTCTGGCGTCACGGTGTAGGGTGCATGCGCCGAAAAACCAGAGTTCAATGCAAGGGATGCATTCACCATCAACTCCCGCTTAGCCAAATCAACCATTTCGCCGACATCCCCGGGATGATAGCCAATAAGTTCAGTGAATGGACAAACCTGAAGCAAGGTTTCCGGCGCCATGCGTTCATATAGACCGGGTAAGGACTCGATGTTCACAACCGTACCGCAACCGGTACGCAGCAGCATCTCCGCGCCCGCCAGCCAAGCAGTTTCATGATCTTCATGCGTCAACGATTGCTTGATGGAGATCATTTGATTAAGCCAACCAGTAAACGAAACATCTCGGGATATTTCGCCGGCCAACCCGGAATACTCAAGGTGGCAATGAGCGTTTACAAATGCGGGGAAAATGATTGATTCCCCGATATCAACCACAGGCTCACCGTCATGAGGAGGCAGATCACGATAACCGCCGACCCCGGCGATCCTGTCGCCGCGAACCCGAACAGCCGCATCGCCAATGACGCACCCCTTGCTCGCCCAAATCGCCCGTGATCGAAGTATCATTCAAAGAACCCCGCTAAGGGGAACCGTTTGCAAAACACTTAATTACACGTCAGTCAACTGCCTTGCCCGCTTGGCCTTTGCTGCCCCGGCGTGATGTCGCGTGATGATTTTATTGTGACGTTTCCGCAGTTGCTGCTGGACTTTTTTGGTTACCAAATCAATTGCCATGTAAAGATCGCTCTCATGATCCTCGGCAAACATGTCCGTACCCTTGAAATAAATATGCATGGTGCATTTGAATTTATTTTCCGGCAGTCCGACATGATCCCGCTCCAAATTCACCCGGGCTTCCAGCGCCCTTTGATTCATGTGCTCTAGCTTATGGACACAAACACTCACATGAGCTTTGATTGCTTCGGTAACTTCAACATTGTGGGAATCAAGAATAAGCTTCATCGAACTAGAGCGTGCACTGAGCAGACTGTTTTGCGAGAAAAAATTTTGGTCGCAATTATCTTCAACCCATTCCAAGGTTTTTTGTAACCTAAAACACCTTTTTTACTTCTTCTTTTCGACCGGTTCAGGCATGGGCTTGACCTCCATCGCTATGGGGGGGGAGAGCGACTGAAACGTCACATCCTTCTTTTTGTCCGTTTTCTTGCCGTTCAAGGGTGGGAACTGGTATTTCCCCTTAATTGTCGCAGCCAGTTGAAACGTGTGCTGACCGACGGGGACCTTGAACTTGGCCAAGTCTATTTCAAGTGAAGCTTCGGTCTGGCCTTTATCCACCGCCAGTCCACCGAACTTCGCCAATTGTGAGATGCCGTAAATCTTGAAGTTGATCTTCTCATTGTATTCACCGTTTCGATTGACCTTGAGCGGGATTTTCAACTTACCGTTAGCCAAGCCAATGAACGGGCCTCCCCCTAGCGCTGTGACTTGAACGGGCTCCGTATCGTCCACATTCACAGACAATGCGCTCCCCTTTACCAGGCGCGAGAAAACCGGCTCCTTGTCATAATCCCCGACACGGTGAACCGTTGCTGCCGATCGCGCCACTTGTGCAACCTCCCTATCGGCAATCATAGCCTTCCCGACAAACCGGATGTTACCGATGAATGAGACAGCCTGCTCACTTGCCGTCAGCAACGCTGTTGCAGACTTTTGCCCGGCTCTGATTTCGCAAGGATGCAGATTAACTCCTTCGGGCAGCCCCTCAACGGAAATACGGATCGGCCCGTTAAAGTTTCCCTCACGCATGGCGATGATCTGGATGGGCAATGTCGTGCCTTTACGGAGGTGCGTCACCATAAGTTCAATCGCTTTAGTACTACCCAAAGCGGACGGAACCGTTCGTGGGTGGGCCAACAACCTGAAGCCTGGGCGTTCGCGGTTCAACGCCATCACATATCCCCTGCCCGAATCATCCGCCACCTGATTGAACAAGTCGCGAGCCATCACCCGGCAGTAACCGTTACTCTTCGCCTGAAACCGCCACGACACATCGCCGTTGGCGATGTTAAACTCACGCCCGCCTGGGTTGTCCTTTATCTCGTAAAACTCTTTGGCCGGTCCCGGGGTCTCTTTGCCATCTTTGTCCACACTCACTAATTGAGCGGTGATGTAGGGATTCGTTTTTTTTCCCAGTCGCTGCGAAAAAATATCCAGCCAATAAACCTCATCTTTCTTGATCGGGAACCGGAAACAATCAACATCTCGAGCCGGAAAAAAACACCCCGCAACCAGGCCGGGGGCGTGAATTATCTGCGCATGATCCGCCGTTTCATTATCCCCCTGCTCCATCGTCAATGACTTGCCCTCACAAAGGCCAACAAAGAACGGATTACTTGTAAACTTCCCCTTGGCCAAGCGGAAGACTCTACCATCAAGGGTGACGGCGGCTGGAGGAAGTAATACACCACCGGGACGATCCCCGTGAATCAGATCGCTGAACTTTACGCTCAACTGCTCAAGTGACAGGCCGTCGACAGATTTAAGGCCGGAAGGTTTCGATCCGGGCAGATTTCGCCCGTAGAGTGTCACTTCTGAACCGGTAAAACTGGACACAATCAGCGGTGAGACAAAATCGACATACGGGCCACTGCTGTTTTCCAGGCGGAAAAAATATTCGTTGCCGCCGCCATAGATTGCATCGTGGATTTGAATTAAGCAGTCACCGTCCGTCGCCGCTGTGTAGTCGATCAGACCGTCATCATTCCCCCGGGCCAAGCGCTCCCCTGCACTGTCTCTCAGCAACACGACAGGATTCAATCGCGAATCCAGTGCCGCTGCCGAAACTCTCAGCAACAGGCGCTGCCCCTTTATTGCCGTCACCTTGAACCACACAGACTGCCTGCTCACGGCGATACCGTTGATGACTGAGTTATCGCCAAGCGCCGCCGCCGTTTCACGCGTCGTGTTGCCGGCAGGACTCCGGACTTCCGCCAGTGAACTGACGACAAAAGGCCGTGGGTTGGTAAGGCCAAGCGCACCGGCGAATCTTACCTCATAAACCCCAGCGGGGACATCGCCCGCCACGCGCACTTTGAACTTACGTTCTCCGGCATCAGTCACTTGCGCCGATATTCCGGGGTCCGAAAACCTCAGCGCCGCCGCCCCATCGAGATCCGCACCGTGAACCTGAACCTCGACCTCAGCGCCTATCCGGCATCCCATTGGGAAGATCGCCGTCATCCGTGCGGTCGGCAATTCGCCAAGCGCCTGGGCAACCACCATGCATAACAGCGGGACAACCGTCTCACGCCTGAAAAGTCGGATCAAATGCATGCCATGATTGACGCTTGGTCAAGCGGGGGATTCAACACGGGCCTGGCTCAGTGGTTGAAGAGGAACTCCTTGGTATTGGCCAAGGCCCAAAGGATATCCTCGTAACGCTCCTTGGTTTTATCCGCAGGCTTGCCCTCCTTGTCGAACGCCTCGCGAGTCAAATATGCAAGCGCTACATTGGCCTCCTCCCTGCGAGGAAGTCTCGCGAATGCCTGGTAGTAAAGGCTGTTTATTTTTGCTGAATGATCTTGTCCCTTGTCAGCTGCAAGCCTGGCGGCGCGACCGTCCTTTCGCGCCAGTTGCTCGTGTATGTTTTTCGCGTTAAACAAGTGCAAGCTCTGGGCCAGGCTGGCTTCCTGTGAGCGCTCGCACTCGCAGGCGCTTGATGAATCCGGCCTCCCAAACACACTCAGAAAATAGTTGGAACTGTTGTAGCTGTTGTCCGGAAGGCATACCGCACGCGTGCCGACCGGCAAACCTCCGAAGTTGCTCCTCGCCATGATGAGGTCATTCAATGAGTCGTACAGCACTTCTGCCGTGAGCCGTTTGGGCTGGAAGCGCGAGAAGTAATGCTTGTCCTTTGCGTTGTGCCCGTTCGGAACAGAACTGAGTTGATACGTGGTTGACGAGGCGATGACTCTCACCAATGCCTTCAGGTCGTAGCCAGTTGTTTCAAAATGATCCGCCAACGCATCGAGCAGCCCGGGATGTGTCGGCGGGTTGGTGGAGCGAAAGTCATCCTCGGGATCGACCAGGCCCCGGCCGAAGAAGTGTTTCCAATAACGGTTCACGAGCGTCTTGGAAAA
>ERZ651768.468-NODE-468-length-30624-cov-9.396242_pt1 | contig 30624 bp, 21 predicted proteins | sample MGYA00514754_ERZ651768 | MGnify/ENA metagenome assembly ERZ651768
TTAAAGTTGGCGTCGGCAACGGTGAAGCGGCTGAATTCCGCCGCCCGTCGCTCGATGTTGCCGGCTCGCCAGCGAACAACCTGAAGGTTGTCTCGAAGTTTATCCGCCTCGGCGAATTGAATGGGGGTCAAGCCTCTCCAGAATATCTCGTCACTGACGCCCACCACGGCAAGGTTGGCCTGAAAATCCACCCATTTGACTTCGCCGTTAAACCAGCGGCCTCGCCCGCCTTTCTGGAGTCGCACCAACGTGTGATTGGCCAGGCCTTGGGCTGTGGTTAGCACCTCGTTGCCATCAATGACGGCGCCCAGCTTGGAAACGGACTGTGCCCGCTTGTCCCATGGGACGCGAAAGTTATGGTCATTGCGGGTGACATCAAACCGAACGATGCTCTCCTGCATGGCCGATTGCCCCTTGTCTGCGCCAAGTGCCGAAAACGTAGAGGCAAGCAGGCTGGCCGCGAGCAAAGTCGTACGACAGGTTTTCACAGGCGTCGATCGGTGGGGATGCCGTAGGTGGAGAGGATTTCGGCGTTGGCACTGTCGCCACCGGCCTTGTCGAGGCACTCCACGGTGCCGGAGGCGAACTTGATCATGTGTTGATCCTTTGAATTGTCTTTGAACGCGGCGATGACATCCTCAAGGCTCTCGATGCGTCGGCCGTTGATCTCATCTATCATGGCTCGGTTGGCCAGGCGCAGGTCGGCGTTTACCGGGTGGGCCATCGTGGCAGCCAGCACGATCGGCTCCGGCCGCACCTTTTCCGGATTTTCGTTCCGCTGGTAATAAAGTTCGTAAACCATTTCAAGGTTGGCCACGCCCCGCCAGTTGCGGCCAAATGTCTTCACGTAATCCAGCGTCAACGGCGTGAACACCAGCCCTGCATAAACAAAGTAACGCGGCAACGAGTCGTAGAGGTTTCCCGTGTTGGCATCCTCAAGGTGAATGTCCATTGGCACGGCGACCTCGATTTCTTTTCGGTCGCGCCACAGTTTCATCTTCAACTGTTGACCCTTTTGGGCGCTCTGCAGCACTGCGGTGCAATAAACGCGATTCCCGTCGAGCAGGATCGTGCCATCACTGCCAACGCGGCTGCCGCCCACCTCAAGCACAACATCGTCTTTCTTGAGTAAGCCAGCCTTTTGTGCGTAATCAGACAAGCTGTCGATCCGGGCGCCATCGCCGGTAGGATCCAGCCCGAGATAGCGACGGAATGCCGGGTTTTGTAACGAGACAATTCGTACGCCCGCCTTGGGGAAACCGTCGTTCCGACCGTCACTAATATCTTCCAAAAAATGGTTAATGACAGCTGGCGGGATAAAAAAACCGGTGTTTTCCAAACCTGGAATCCCCATGAATGCCACGCCTGCTACCTTGTCATCCTGAAACACCGGACCGCCGCTGTTGCCGGGATTGATCGCGGCATCCGTCTGCACGGAGAGAAACGCCTTGTTGCCGATGTGCACATAATTCTGCAACTCAATGCGTGACACCACGCCGCTGGTGTAGCTGATCTGCTCCCCACCCGAGGGGTAACCACACGTCACCACGGTTGAACGAACCTTCGGCAACTCGCCGATCGGCAACGGGTCGAGGCCGTCAAAAAAACCGGGCTCGGCCACCTTTAGGACCGCCAGGTCGCACTCATGAGAAATATACTCCACTTGCGCCTGCCAGGGACGCGGATCCTGGAAGCGGCGCAGGACGATTTGCTTGGCCCAACTGACCACGTGGGCGTTGGTCATGACACGCTCACCGTCGATCACAAAGCCGGAACCGCTGGAACCGGCCACTGGGTTGCTGCGCCACGGCGCATCCCAGACCGGCGTCTGGCTGTACAGCAATACCTGAACCACGGAACGCCCCATATCCGCCGCCGAAGCCAGGCTGGCCAGAGAGGCAAGAAGCAGGGTCGTAAAGATTATCCTCACACGGGAAAATTGCTGACCAACCTGCAGAGGGTCAAGGGCAAAGAAAAAACGACCGGTCGAAACCGGACGTTTGCGGCTCGTTTTGCACTTTAGCCAAGCGCCTTATTTTAAGCCAAGGCAGCCTGGGCAGCGGCCAAGCGGGCTACTGGCACGCGGAACGGTGAGCAACTGACGTAATTCAAGCCAAGGCTGTGGCAGAACTTCACGCTGCTAGGTTCGCCACCGTGCTCGCCGCAGATGCCAAGCTTGATGTTCTTGCGAGTGCTGCGGCCCTTGCTGACAGCGATCTCCATCAACTGACCGACACCGGCCTGGTCCACCACCGCGAACGGGTTGTCCGTGACGATTTCATGTTCCTCGTAGTTTGGAAGGAAGGAACCTGAGTCGTCACGGCTCATTCCCATAGTGGTTTGCGTGAGGTCGTTGGTGCCGAAACTGAAAAACTCGGCCACTTCGGCGATCTCGTCGGCGGTCAGGGCGCCGCGGGGCACCTCGATCATCGTTCCGAGAAGGTAATTGAGCTTCACGCCTTTTTCCCTGCTGACCTCCCTGGCCACGCGATGGACGATCTCGGCCTGCAATTCGAGTTCCCTTTTGAAGCCGACGAGCGGAACCATGATCTCAGGGTTCACCTTGATCTTCTTTTTCTGCACGTTGGCGGCTGCCTCGAAGATCGCGCGCACCTGCATTTCGGCAATCTCAGGATACGAGATCGCCAGGCGGCAACCGCGGTGCCCAAGCATCGGGTTGAACTCGTGTAACTCACTGACGCGCTGCTTGATCTCAGCAGGCTTGACCCTGAGTTTTTTTGCCAGGTCGTTAATTTGTCTACCGTCGTGGGGCAAGAACTCATGCAACGGGGGGTCGAGCAATCGGATGGTGCCCGGCAGGCCGTTGAGCGATTTGAAGATTCCCTCAAAATCCTTGCGCTGGTAAGGCAAGAGTTTCTTGAGTGCCTTGCGACGATCGCTTTCGTTCTCGGCGAGGATCATCTGGCGCACGGCGTCGATACGGTTGCCTTCGAAAAACATATGCTCGGTGCGACAGAGGCCGACACCGGTGGCGCCGAATGCGATGGCGTTTTTCACCTGCCCCGGCGTGTCCGCGTTGGTGCGAATCTGCATTTTGGAGACCTTAGCGCACCATTTCATGATCTGCGCGAAGTCCTTATAAGTACGACTGCGCTTGGCGGCGGCCTTATTATTTAGAAGACCCTGCACAACTTCTGACGGGGCGGTTTTTACTTCGCCGTGAAAAATCTCGCCGGTAGTACCGTCAATTGAAAGGAAGTCACCCTCCCTGAAGTCCAGCTTGCCAATCTTCATGGTGCGCTTGGCGTAGTTAATCTGCACGTCGGCAGCGCCGCAGACGCAGATCTTGCCCATCTGCCGGGCGACCAGTGCCGCGTGCGAACTGACGCCACCGCGAGCCGTAAGAATGCCGTTGGCGGCGATCATGCCACGCAAATCCTCAGGTGAAGTTTCGAGACGAACGAGCAACACTTCCTCACCCTTGCTCTTGGCTGCCTCGGCGCGGTCGGCGTTAAAATAAACCCTGCCAGTGGCGGCACCCGGTCCTGCCGGAAGCCCTTTGGCGATGGCGGAAACCTTCTTAACGGCTGCGCGGTCGAACACCGGCGCGAGTAACTGGTCCAGGTCTTCGGCAGGGATGCGCTTCACGGCGTCTTTCCAACTGATGAGCCTCTCCTTGACCATCTCGCAGGCGATGCGCACAGCAGCTAGGCCGGTACGCTTGCCGTTCCGAGTCTGGAGCATAAAAACCTTTTCCTCCTCAATGGTGAACTCAAAGTCCTGCACATCTCGAAAATGCCTCTCAAGCACCCTGCAGATGCGAAGCAGTTCCTTGTGTGCGCTCGGCAGAACCTTCTTGAGCTTGGCAACCGGATCCGGCGTGCGGACACCGGCCACGACATCCTCGCCCTGCGCATTCATCATGAACTCACCCCAGAAAACATTTTCACCGGTCGCGGGGTCACGGGTGAAGGCGACGCCGGAGCCGGAACTGTCGCCACTGTTACCGAAGACCATGGACTGCACGTTCACCGCTGTACCCCATTCGGCCGGGATGTTGTACTTGCGGCGATAAACAATCGCGCGATCGTTCATCCATGAACTGAACACCGCGCCGACGGCGCCGCGGAGCTGATCCCAAGGGTTGTTTGGGAACGCCTTTCCGGTTCGGCTCTTCACGAGCTTTTTGAACTCGGCGACGAGCACCTGGAGGTCCTCGGCGGAGAGATCGGTGTCTTCGGCGTGAGCATTGCCGAGGAGTTTCTTTTTAACTTTTTCGATGATGATCTCAAACGGCTCCTCATCCTCGTTGGGCAGTTTTTGCACACCCATGACTACGTCACCGTACATCTGGATGAAACGACGATAACTGTCCCAAGCAAAACGCGCGTTACCGCTTGACTCTGCCAGGGCGTTGACCGTCTCGTCGTTCAGGCCAAGGTTGAGGATCGTGTCCATCATGCCCGGCATCGATTCGCGGGCTCCAGATCGCACCGAAAGCAGCAGCGGATTTTTCCGATCACCGAATTTTTTACCAAGCTGCCTCTCCATCCGCCTGACACCTTCCTCCAACTGAGCCTTGAGCACCTTGGGGTAGGTTTTCTTGTGGTCGTAATAGTAGGTACAGACCTCGGTGGTGATGGTGCACCCTGGGGGCACTGGTAGACCGATGCGGGTCATCTCGGCGAGGTTCGCTCCCTTGCCGCCGAGGAGTGCCTTCATTTTGCCGTTGCCGTCGGTTTTTTTACCGAAGTGATAGATGTATTTAGTAGCCTTTTTTGCTGCCATAAAGTTTGTTTTGATTGGGGGTGCCGGGAGGGAAGCCCCGGCAAAAGAGCGCGGAGACTATCAAGGGAAGGCTCTGAGTCAAACCAATCTATGGCGAGGGCACGTAACTATCACGTGGGCGCTGAGCCTGCCGACATTGGCAACAGGAGGGGCGGTGTGTTAGACTGCGCCGGTGAGTTCAGAAGTCGAGGAGACTCCAAGCAAGCCGCTGAAGCTAGTGAACTGTATGTTGTGCGGGGCCAATGCGTTCATTCCTGGCGAACTTCGGCCCCTGGAGATTGCATCCTGCTCCAAGTGCGGCGGCGAGTTGATGATGCCGATGATGCTCGAGCATTTCGAGCTAAACTCGAGGATCGCCGCGGGTGGGATGGGCACAGTTTACAGGGCCACTGACAGCGTGCTCAAGCGGGATGTCGCCATCAAACTGATGCAGCCTGAACTGGTTGAGGACGAGGAAGGCCTAGAGGCGTTCTACGCCGAGGCGCGTGCGATGGCTGGACTCAATCACACGAACATCATTCACGTTTACCAGTTTGGCCAGCTGAAGGATCAGCTTTACCTGGTGATGGAACTTGCACTGGCCGGCAGTCTCGACCAGTTGATCGACCAGCACCGCACCGTCTCGGAACTGCAGGTGCTCGATGTCGGCATCAAGATCGCCTCCGCGCTGGATGCCGCCTTAAAGCACAATCTTCTGCACCGCGACATCAAGCCTGGCAATATCCTGTTCAATGCAGATAATGAGCCGAAGCTGGTGGACTTCGGGCTTGTCTGCAAATCGGAGGCCGGGGTGGATTACTCCGAGCAGATCTGGGGCACGCCTTACTACATTGCGCCGGAGAAGTTGCGCCGGGAACCGGAAACATTTCTCGCCGACATGTACAGCCTGGCAGGGACGCTGTACCACTCCATAACCGGTCACACGCCCTTCGAGGCGCCCGCGATCGACGACGTGGTTCTCGCTCACTTGAATACACCCCTGACGCCCCCGCACAAACGGGTTCCCTCCATCACCGGCCCGACGAGCGATACCATCGTCCGTGCCATGGACAAGAAACCGGCCAAGCGCTACCAGTCCTATGATGAGTTCATAATGGCGCTAACAGCGGCACGCAGCCAATTGCTCCGCAGTAAAGCCGCGCCGTCATCCCCGTCCAAGCCGCGCCGGGTCAAGCCGGCCGCTGCTGGGGAGGCGGCGGCACCGCGGGGCTGGTTTCGGCGGAACAAATAACCGAAGCAGCCCGCTTGGATGGAAAATACACCTAGTCAAAGCGCGGAAGATTACCTCGAGCGCATCCTCGAACTGGTTCAGGAAAAGGGCCAGGCGAGGGTGGTTGATATCGCCAACTCACTCAATGTCCGGCAGGCCTCAGTCACCAACATGGTCAAGAAACTCTGCGAACTGGGGTTCGTGGATCACGAAAAATACAAGCGCGGTCTGGTGTTGACCAAGGAGGGCAGGGGTGTTGCCCAGAGGATTCAGCGGCGGCACGCCACCTTGTCACGGTTTTTCTCCCTGCTCGAGTTGGACAGCGAAACGCAGCGCCGGGACATTGAGGGGATTGAGCATCACCTGAGCCGCGACACGGTCCGTGCTCTCGAGGATTTGGCCTCGTTTTTTGAGAAAAATCCGGAGGTGCTGAAGAGCTTCCTAAAAAGCCGCACCAAGGCAGAGTAGCTCTAATCAATCCTTGGCAGGCTTGCGGCTGCGATGGCCTGGCCGTGGCGTTTCTCGGTCTCGTCCGGAATGTGGAACTTAACGCGCTTGGCCAAGTCGGGGAACTCGGCCTCCATCACCTCCTTGGAGCGTTCGATGATGTGCTCGCCGCCGGGGCCGGTGGTCACGCGGCCAAGTAGCAGCACGTACTCATAGTCATAAAACTCCGCGTAATGCGCCAGTGAGTAGCCGAGGTAAATGCCAATGGCATCGTAAATCTTCAGCGCCCGCTCATCGCCCTGTTCCATGAGCGCCTGCACGATCTTCAACTGCTCCGGCAGTTTCAGTGTGCTGTCGTAGTCAATGCCGGAGGCCGGCAGCAGGCGGCCCACTGCCTGCTGTGAGAAGTACTGTGCGCCGCAGCCGAGGTCGCCGCTCCATTCATCGGCCGGCGCGTTTGGGTGCATATCCACCGGCGCAAACGCGAGTTCACTCAGCCAAGTGGTAATGTTGCCGTTCATGTCGATATAGCCGCCGCCTTGGCTGGTGCCCATAGCGATGCCGAGTACACCGTTTTTACCCATGGCCATCGAACCAGCCAACGCGGTAACTTCGCCGTCGTTGAGTACCTCGAGCGGCACATTCCATTCCCGGCTGATGTTGAGAAACATGTCCCGCACTTTCTCGTCGAACAGCTTTGGCTCTACACCGCGAAAGAGCGAGGCCCACGTCACGCGGTTGTGAGAGTAGCAACCGGCGGCACTGCCTCCGATCGCGTCCACGCGGGGCAGGTGCTCGGCGGCACGCTTGAGGGAGTTCATGATGCCTTGGTAATGGTAGTCCGGATCTGGTTCAAAATAGGGGTCCCATTCAATTTCCTCACTGAACTTCACTTCACCATCGACAACCGCGGCGGCTTTCCGGTCACTACCACCAAGGTCAAATCCTATTCGGCATCCGTTTAGGTTGCGGCCGATCGAGCGCGCCTCAGAATGTTTCTTGGGCAATTCAGCGCAGCCTTCGACCTCGATTGAGTGGCCGTTATTCTTTACGCCGATCACGTCATCATCGAATTTCCCAAAAGTGTTTGTCTGGTAGTAATCCTGCAACTGCTGCACGAGATCGTCAGCCCCGCTCAGGTGAATTTTCCAGCCGCCACGCTGCCATAGCAAAAACTTCATGATGCGCTCGACATGACGAAAATTGTTTCCGGCCAATCCGTGATCGGCGGGAAAAAGCACCGTGCGATGGTGGAACACTGAACCGTCAGCCTGCTCAAGGGCGATCCCCACATCAACGCCCGAGTTGGTTTCACGTGCGCTCTCCCTGAATGCACGGTTGGCCAGGATCGCCGGCCGGTAGGTGGGGTGCAGTTCCGGGAGGAATTTTGGTTCGGGTAACAGGGCTGTCTCGCTCATCACGGGCACGGATAATTTGACGTATTACTGCGCATTGCAAGACTGCTCGTTTTGTTTTCGCCTTAGGCCTTATGGCAAGTGGAGAATTTCGATGTGAGTATCCCCGTGCTTGAGGGTGTTTTTCAAAACCCACGGCGCGGGGATTTCCAGCGTGTCACGCTTCGTATGCCCAAGGACGAACAGGCCACCTGGCTTGAGAAGCGCCGGTAGGTTTTCATTGTCGAGCATCCGCTGGGCAAAGGACTCGGATCGTTTCCTGACATTTTTGTCGCCGTAGGGCGGGTCGGCCATGATGAGGGTGAAGCTAGCCCGGTTGTCACGCAATTGGGCAAGCGCGACGAAGGCATCCTTGATTATGAATCTCGCTTGGCCAGGCGGGATGCCGATTGATTTGGCATTAGCCTGCATGATACGAGCGTGCCTTGCGGACAACTCGACAAACGTGGCCGCCGTCGCTCCGCGACTGAGGCACTCAAGGCCAAGCGCGCCGGTTCCGGCGAAGACCTCCAGCACCTGTATCCCTTCGGCAAAACCGGCGAGACTGTTGAAAATGGCCAGGCGCACCTTGTCAGGCGTGGGGCGCACACCCAGCCCGCCTGGCACCTTGAGTCTTGCACCGGCTGATGTGCCTCCGATGATCCGCATTCGTGCCGGGAGTGTTACGCCTGATCAAGCACGTTGCAACCCGATGGGACAAATTGGCTCAAAATAATCCCTTTTGCGTTTGACCCTTCACTGCCGGAAGGAGTACTTTTCGCGTCCTTTTTTACAGGAACATGATAGATTTTCAGAAAATCCGGAATAAACAGAAGTGGTTGTTTGGGATAATCGCCATCCCAGTGATTATTGGTTTTGTCATCCTGTTCACTCCAGATGCCGAGGACCGTCTCTTCGGCCGAGGGCCCCAATCAGAGAGTGGATTGTACGGCCAATTGGACGGGGAAGCTGTGACCCGGAGTCAGTGGATTGAGGCGCGGAACATCGTTATTGCCCAGTTAGGCCCCCAGGCCAGGGGCATACCTGAAAGTTTTCTGAACAGCCGCGCGGTGCAGGTCTTGGGAGAGAAAGCCTTGATGAAGCGATATGGCATCGACCCCAGCGAGAACGACTCGGATAAGTGGATTTCACAAATCGTCGATAGCAGTCTTGAAAGATCACCCGCAGATTCACGGCCTACCCGATTGGAGGGGTTGTCCAGGCTGGCTTTAAACTACGGGGGATACGCCCAGCTTGAGGCGCTCGCGCGGTACCAGGTGGGTGTCAATCAGTTGCGGAGTTTAGCCGGGCTCTCCGGTGTGCTGGTGTCAACCAAGGAAGCCGAAATTAAATTCCGCGAGCTTAACGAGGAGTACGAGGCGGAGGCTGTTTTCCTGAACCACACCAATTATCTCCCACTCGTGCAATCAACTGACGAGCAGCTTAAAAAACACTACACCAACACGCTCGCTAACCACCGTATCCCCGAGCGTCGCCAGTTGTCGTACGTGACTTTCCCTGCAACCAACTATCTTGCCCAGGCAGAAAAGAAATTTGATGCATTGAAGGCTGCAGGCCGGGCGGGTTTTCTGACGAACTACTGGCCGGGTATAACAACTATTAAAGGATACGAAACCAACAGTGTTAAGGGGTTGGTTAAGCAGATCGTTCTGATCCGCACAAATGACTACTCAGGCATGAAGGCCGAGGAGGCAGTCGCCGTCATACGAAAGGAGATACTGACCACTCCCCAGCGTGGAATTAACCGGAATGGAAGCCTTGTTGAGCTTAAATCCGGCTTGGCCGTAATCGAGGCTTACAAGGCTGGGTTGGATTTCCAGAAGAGCCTGGAGGCCACTTATAATGCGCAGCCTGCCCTCGACACGCTGGAGAAAATGGCGCTTCTGCAAAACCTAACCGCCGCCACCACTTCCCCCGTGAGCATGGAAGAAAACACAGTAGTGGGCTTGGCGAGAGTCGCGCCGTCGCAGGTGTTCAGGTTGAGCAAGACCAATGCGTTTATTATCGGCGATCCCCCTTTCAGTGTTGCCGGTGATTTTTACATCGCTTCACTCAAGCGGATCATCCCATCGCGCAACCGCTCGTTTGTTGAGGCTAAGGCCACGGTAGCTGCCGATTTCAAGAAAAGCGAAAGCATCAAGCTAATGAACGAAGCCGGCAATAAGATCCAGCAGGCCGTCAAGGGGGGCAAGTCGCTTGAAGAGGTGGCCAAGGAGAGCAACCTCACTGTAGCCAAGCTGGGCCCATTCGATTCGGCAGGAGGCACAATCCCTGGCCTGGCCAACAGGGCGAACAGCGAGGATTTCCGCACCCAGGCACTTGGGCTTGAGGTTGGAGCAACCAGTGAACTGGTCACCAGCAGTACCGACTCCAGCGATACAGCTTCCGAAGAGGCTGCGTTTATGGTGAAGCTAACCGCCAAGGTGGCGGTTGGCAGGGACAAGTTCGATGCAGAATTCCAAGAGTACCTAGAGAGTGAACGTGGATCCTCTGCCTCTCGTGATTACGGGAGCCGGTTGCAAGACGAGACGCGCGAGCTTTACAGGTATTCCCTAAAACCGTACGTCGAGGGTGGGGGCACTATCTCTGTCGAGAGTGATGACGGTGCCAGCGGTTTCTACAAACAAGGCACACGGGTGAAGCTCGTGGCCAAGCCGGACACCGGCTTCACCTTCAAGGAATGGTCCGGCGCGGTGACGGTCAACACCAGCAGCGCAACGAACGAGGTGACCGTTTCGCGTAACTCGTCCGTCACGGCCAGTTTCGTCGAGAGGGGTGCCGAGTAAATCACGGGCCGCTTGTGGCTCGCATCGTCTCGTGTCGTCCGGTGGCAAAAATGTCATTCGCCTGTTTACCCCCGACGAATCCCGCTCGTGGGTGTTCCCGGTTCTCTTTGAGGACGAACACTATGTCGCGCTCGACAAGATGAGCCACATGGCGCTCACGCATACCCAGCTCTTCCCCGACCGCCCGAGTCTTCTGCAACTGATCCAGCACGCTGTTGATTCCGATGCACGCTGGGTGGCTAAGCGTAACACGCGCCACTTCGGCTTTGCCTACCGGATCGACTTTGAGACGAGCGGCATCACGCTATTCTGCAAAAGTAATGAAGCCTGCCAAAAGATCGGGAACTTGCTCGGGGCAAACGAGGAGCGGCGCGAGTTCCACTGTTTCGTTCACGGTATCCCAAAAGAGGAGTCATTTGAGATCGATGCCAAGATCGGCCAGGTGCCCGGCCGCCCGGAAATCATGCAAGCCGGCAAGAGGGGGAAGCAAGCAAGGACGCGGTTCGAGGTCGTGGAGCGCTTCGCCGGTATCACGCTGCTGAAGTGCCTGCCTGACACCGACCGGAAACACCAGATCCGCGCCCATTTGCAGCATGCCGGGATACCGTTGGTGGGTGACGCCTTCTACGGCGGTCACCTGCTGCTGCTCTCGAAGATCAAGCGTAACTACCGGCCGCGCCGCGACGGAACGGAGCAACCGCTGCTCGACCGGGCTGCCCTGCATTACAGCAGACTGAGTTTTACGCATCCGATAAAGAGCGAACCGGTCAATATCGAGGCACCCCTGGCCAGGGACATGCAGGTCGCCCTCAAGTACCTCCGTAAATACGCGCCGCCACTCGTGCTCTCCCAAAGCGAATAGCCGGGCATCGTCACTTCGTCTGCAACTGGGCCTGTTCGGCAGCAAGCCGTTGTTTTTGCCTGGGAGAGTCGCTTAGCTTCAGTGCAGTCGCGTAGGCGGCCGAGGCAGCTGCCCCCTGGTCGGATGCCGCCAGCAGTTCACCAAGTTTCTCCTGAAGAATCGCGCTGTCCTTGGTCTGGGGTAATTGGCGCAGATGCTCTATCGCTGCCTTGGCCGGCGCGCCGGCTGCCAGACCCTGGTTCACCGCAAGTAAATGGAACCACTCCAGCATTGGACTGTTTCTCTTGGCCAAGTCTGCGCGTATTTTTTCCGGTCCCTTACCAAAAGGGCGGTAGAGTGGGTCGCCAACAAACACTGTCTGCCACGACAGGGCACGCGTTGCCGCATAACCGGCCTCGCCAAATGTGAAGCCACTTCGGATGAGGCGCGAAAAAAATAGCGGTTGATCCGGCGTCAACTCGAGGTACGGCTCGAAGACGCTTCCAAATGTGGCGGTGGCCCCTTTGTTGATGAACGGCCCAATCCACCGCGCATGTGCATCGCGGATCATCGAGCCATTGTATGAGTGCAAATGGTACGCGATGGCGCCAGGCATGAATTCGACCGTTGACTCCGCGAATACCCCTTCAACATTGATTCCATACCATCCGGCGTAAAAGGCGATATGACTCGCAGGGTAGCCGATCGGCAGCGTCTCCGGTTTTTCATCGACCACCGTCGTGAAGCCGCTCCGTCGCATGATCTCAGCAACCTTTCGCAACCTCTCATCGCCAACCTTCAGTTGACCGCTGGAAATCCCCTGCAAGTCAACGTAGGCACGGCCCCAAAGACCATCTTTCTCGGCGTCGATGGCGCGGTCAACCAAGCGCTTGGCCAAGCGGGCGGATGGCCCGTCGAGCCTGGCAACCATCAACACGCCGTTGGCGGGGGAGATTTGTTTGGCATCTGACTGGCGGAAAACGGGGTTTGTGACGATACCAAACCGTTTCGGCGCTTGGCCATGCTGCGGCAGCATCGCCAGTTCGCTGTCTACCGAGGCCTCATTGCGGCGCAGTGGAAGCGGCGCCAGGTTACGTCCGTCCTCGTTCAACGCGTCATCCTTGTTCACGCGGATCGGCACGCCCCAGCACAGCACGAGGTAGCGGATCGACGCTGTTTTGCCGTCAAGCAGGTTGCGTCTGGCCAACTCGGCGGCCAACGGTTGCTCGAGTGTTACCGTGAACTCCCGTCGTGAAATGGTGTGGCCATCCAACAATGGCAACCCGATAAGATGATTCTCCGGGACATCACGCAGCTTGGCGTAATGCTCCGCAATAGCCTTTGACTCTGGCAGGCTGCTATTGAACAGCACGGCCACACTTTCCCCTTGCCCAAGCGCGGTACACTGGGCCAGGGCGCCGAGGACGATTGAAGTGATAAGTCGACTCATGACAGACATAACCTCAACCCATCGTAGGCAAACCGGACGCCGTTGGGCAACTCCGCCTCATCCCGGTCATGGTCGTAAAAATCAGTCAAGTGGGAGAGGAGGGTTTCGCCAGGGGAGATGCGCCGGGCCGTCGTGAGTGCCTCGTCCAGCGACATGTGCGATGGATGTTCATGCGGGCGCAGGGCGTCTAGCACGGCAACCCTCACACCCTTGGCTGCCTCGACCGCATGGAGTGAGACCGCCTTGCAGTCGTTGTAGTAGGCCAGGCACTTGGCTCCGACCTGTTCAAACAAAAACCCGAGCGAGCCCATGCTGCCGTGTGACTGTTCGAACGGGGTGACCTGCAAGTCGCCCAGCGCAAATGGCCCGTTGATGAGTTGAGGCTCCGGTTTGAAGTAGCCGCGAATCAACGGGCCTTCGAATGCGTACTGAAAGACACGCCGCAAGGCTTTCATTGTTTGTCTGTCAGCATAAAGCGGCAACGGGCGGTGCCCGTTGATCGAGCAAAACCGCCGGCAATCGTCGAGACCCATGACGTGATCCGCATGCGAGTGGGTAAATAGCACAGCATCGACGTGCCGGATGCCCTCTCGCAGCACTTGGGTTCGCAGATCCGGCGTCGTATCGACCAGCACCCGGATTTCATCCGTTTCGATGTAAATCGAGGAGCGAGTCCGGTGGTTTTTCGGGTTCGCAAGAAACTCAGGTGGATAGTCGGCCCCGATGATTGGCACGCCCTGCGAAGTGCCGGAACCGAGGATGGTTAGATTGAATTTCACTTCGTTTTGTTTTGCCTCTGGCCCAATCTGTTTCCACATTCGCCCGCGTCCAGCGCATGCTGACCGATCTCCGAATCAAAAATCTCGCCCTTGTCAACGACTTGGCCATCCAGCTTGGCCCGGGCTACAACACGATCACCGGCGAGACTGGCGCGGGCAAGTCGATCCTCATCGGCGCGCTTGGCCTCGTGCTCGGCGAACGGGCCGACCGAACCCTTATCCGGGACGACAACGACTATTGCTCCGTCGAGGCAATAATCGACGTCGGCGGCCTTGGCAAAGCATTTCACTCGCACCTCGAGAATAATGGCATCGAGCCATGCGAGGACAGTCAACTCTTTCTCAAGCGCAGTTTTTCGGCGTCCGGCGGCAACCGACAGTTTGTCAACGGCTCCCAGACCACTCTTAGTGTGCTGGCCTCCATTGGCGAATGGCTGGTGGACATCCACGGCCCGCACGATCACCAGTCCCTACTCAAGGCCGCACGGCAACTTGAGATTCTTGATGCCTACGGCGGACTTGAGGAGCAACGGGGAGACTTCGCCGCGCTCGTCGATCAGCGAGCCGTCTTAGGCGCGGAAAAAACCGAACTGATCGTCGATGAGGACGCATACGCCCGTGAACTGGACCTGCTGCGTTTTCAGGTCGATGAGATCGAATCTGCCAGACTCAGGTCGGACGAGGAGCCGGAACTAGAGCAGGCGTTTCAGCGGGCAACCCATTCCGCGCGTCTGGCCGACTTAGCCGCAGAGGCGCGCCAACTCATCGATGGTGGTGAGCCCAGCGTGAGCGACTTGACCTCCGCGCTTGGTCGTGCACTGCAGGAGATGAGCGGGATTGATGCCGGGGCGGAGTCGATGCTTGCCGAGCAGTCGTCACTCAGTGAACAGTTAGGTGACTTGGGCGCTGCAATGGCCGACTACGCCGAACGCTTGAATCTTGATCCGGCACAAATGAAACAGGTCGAGCAACGGTACAACCTCGTGCAGACGCTCAAGCGTAAATACGGGTCAACCCTCGCCGAAGTGCTCGAATTTGGGAAAAAGTCGGTCAAGCGCCTGGCCGCGCTCGAGGGGCGCGATGAGGAGTTGGCACGCCTAAATGCCGAGGTGAGTCGTCTTGACTTGAAAATCCAGACGCTTGGCCAAGCACTCAGTGTCAAGCGCAAGGCGACAGCCCCCAAGCTCGTTAACGAGGCGGAGCAACAGTTGAACGACTTGGGCTTTTTGCAGTCACGTTTCGACGTAGAGTTTATCGATCCCGCCGAGTTTGGCCAAGTGGAACCAGGGGTGTCGCGAACAGGCTTCGACCGGATCGAGTTCCTGTTCGCACCGAACCCCGGCGAGCCGTTCAAGCCGCTCAAGGCCATCGCGTCGTCCGGCGAAATGGCGCGTGTGATGTTGGCCCTTAAGACTGTGCTCGCTTCACAGGACAGCATCCCGATCCTGGTTTTCGACGAGGTGGACTCGAACATCGGCGGCGAGACAGCGGGGGTGGTCGGCAAAAAAATGAAGCGAATCGGAGCCAGGCGTCAGGTGCTCTGCATAACACATCTGGCCCCTGTGGCGGCGGCAGGGCATCGGCACTACCTCGTGTCCAAAGAGATCATCGAGGGTCGGACGCTGACCCGGGTCGCGCAACTCGACGATGCCAGCCGCGTGGAGGAATTGACCCGGATGCTGGGCGGCGGAGGCGCGGCCGCCCGCCAGCACGCTGCGGAACTGCTTAATGCCTGATTGCCCTTTCCCTCAAAAAACACTTCCACTCCCAGGGAGAATGCCCCACACTCCGGTCTCCCGCGGTTCGCGGGACATTCCCTTATAGATGAACAGCTACGACATAGCCGTCATTGGCGGCGACGGCACAGGCCCGGAAGTCACCCGGGAAAACACCAAGGTACTCGATGCCGCCGGGCAGAAGTTTGGTTTCAATCTCAACTACACCGAGTTCGACTTCGGGGGCGATCGCTACATACGGACGAACGAGGTGTTGCCGGACAGCGCTGCGGACGACCTGCGGCAGTTCCCGGCGATTCTGCTCGGGGCGATCGGTCACCCTGACGTCAAGCCGGGTATCCTTGAGAAGGGCATCCTGCTTCGATTGCGCTTCGAGTTGGAGCAGTACATCAACCTTCGCCCAGTCAAACTATTTGATGAGCGCTTTTGCCCACTGAAAGACAAGAAGCCTGAGGATGTCGATTTCGTTGTTGTGCGGGAAAATAACGAAGGACTATACACTGGTTCCGGCGGATTTGTGTTCAAAGGCACACCTCATGAGGTCGCCATCCAGGAAAGCGTAAACACCCGCCGCGGCGTCGAGCGCTGCCTGCGCTATGCGTTCGACTACACCCGTAAGCGCAACAAAGAGAACAAGCTTACGCTCTGCGGCAAGACCAACGTGTTGACTTATGCATTCGACCTCTGGGAGCGTGCGTTCAACGAGATCGGTGACGCTGACTACACGGACATCACGCGCGACTACGCCCATGTGGATGCCACCACGATGTGGTTTGTGAAGAATCCAGAATGGTTTGACGTCATTGTGACCGACAATATGTTCGGCGATATCATCACCGATCTCGGTGCGATGGTGCAGGGTGGCATGGGTATTGCCGCCGGCGGCAACCTGAATCCGGAGGGCACCAGCATGTTTGAGCCGATCGGCGGAAGCGCACCCAAGTACACCGGCCAAAATGTGATCAACCCGTTGGCCGCCATTTGCTCCGGCGCACTCATGCTCGAGACGATCGGCGAAGCCGAGGCGGCTAAGGCCATCGAGGATACTGTGATCACCATTACACGCGAAAAACTCAAGGACTTGGGCGCCGGTCGGATGGGGTTCTCCACCACTGAGGTCGGCGATCTGGTGGCTTCCTCGCTGTAAGCTAACTGATATCTTTACTTTTTCGAGAACCGGTTCATACCGGTTCTTTTTTGTGTCATTGATCAACCGCTCAAGCAAGCAGGATTGCAACTTTGCCAAGCTGTTCCTATGCTAGCTCCGCCCCTTGGCTAATTAACAAACCGTAATCTTATGGAAAACACCGGTTCATTCTTAACCACACTCGACTTCGTCGTTTTCTTTGGATCCCTGCTTGGGGTCATGGCGCTTGGCTTGTGGGCTGGTCGCAATGAATCCAGCACAAAGGATTACTTCCTGGCTGGCAGAAACGTCCGATGGTGGGGTGTTGCGGGATCCATCTTTGGATCGAATATTTCAGCCAACCACATGGTTGGGATGATGGGGGTAGGCTTTACGTTGGGATTTGCTGAAAGCCATTTTGAGATTACCGCCATCGCCGGGTTGTTGCTGTTGTGTTATTGCTTTTTACCGGTCTATCGCAAGCTCAACATTTACACACTCAGCGATTACTTGAGTCGCCGATACGATGACAAAAGCCGGGTGGCTTACTCTGTTATTATGGTTTTGATCATTACGATGGTGATGATGCTGCCTGCGTTTTACATCGGGTCTCGGTCGGTGAACTTTTTGCTGGTAGACCAGGAGCACATCAACGAGGTGCTCAAGGCTAGCGCGGGCGGCGAGGCTCAGACCATTCAAATTGACAAGACCTACTATATTCTTGGAGTACTGATCATGGCCTTGGTTACCGGCGTGTACACAATTGTCGGCGGATTAAAGGCAGTGATTGTGACGGACGTCCTGCAGTCAGTTCTAATGTTGGCCGGCGCCTTGATCGTGGCTTGGTTCACGTTCGGTGAAGTCGGCGGCTGGGGCGGCATGCGGACTCTGGACGCGGAAGGGAAAGATTTAATGCACCTGTATTTACCATCTGACCACCCACAAAGGCCATGGACCGGAATGCTCAGCGGGTTGATGGTGCTGCATTTTTATTACTGGGGCGCGAATCAGTTCATCGTGCAGCGGGCGCTGGCGGCGAAGAGCGACAAGGAGGCCCGGGTGGGAATCATCACCGCTGGGTTTGTGAAATTGCTCATCCCGTTCATCTCGATCGGCACCGGCATTGCGGCGTACTACGTTTTCGCTGAGAGAATGCCGGGAGTACAGGTGGCTGGAGACACAGCTTTCCCACTGCTCCTGCGCGAAGTTGTCGCCCCGGTTGGTATCTCTGGTTTGGTAGGGTTGGTTGCTGCTGGCTTGATCGGGGCTATCCTGTCAAGTGTCGACTCGATGATGAACTCGGCGGCGACTCTGATCACGTTTGATTTCTACAAACGATTCGTCAACCCGCAGGCCACCGACAAGCAACTCATCCGAATGGGTCGGGTGCTGATTGGGGTAATGGTGGTTGGTTGCGCCTTGCTGACAATTGTCGTGTTCGATCCGAACACAAAGCAGCTCTTTTTTACCTACGTCGCGTCGCATCAGTCAAAGCTAGTCGGCGGCGTGGTGGTGGCTTTTGCTGTTGGCATGCTGTGGAAAGGGGCAACGGCTGCGGGAGGTTTTGCGTCGATCATCACCGGGGTGGTGGTCTCTTACGCGGTGGTTCCAGTTTACGGGGCAACGCTCGGGAAAACTGAGTTTTTCTCAGGCATGTTTGGATCGAGCTTGAACTTCTTCCACGGCGTATTCGTCGCTGCGATTTTCGCCGTCTTGGCCAACATTATCGTTAGCAAAATGACACAAGCCGATGAACAGAAATCGAGCCTGACCTTCGTCGGGTTGGGCGTGTTCACCGAGGCCAGTCTCCACATTTTGATCACCAAGGCGACGCTGTCCCTGTTGGTTTATGCGTTACTTGGCTTTGTAATGTGGCAGGAAATTGCAGCTCCCTTGGTTGCGGCATTGGTTGCATCCACTTGGACTTGGCTGATGTTCATCAATACCGAGCTTCAGTCGCTGCTCACGGCGTCGGCCGAAGACAGGGCGCGCAACCTCATCAGGGAGGACAAGTTCTGGGGTGGCCTGCTGGCGGCCTGCGCCATCTTCATGCTCTTTTACTTCAAGTAATCCAAGCGCTATGCGAAAAGGGCTTTCATCCGCTCCAACCCAGTAGAGATCACTTCGAGTGGGTCTTTCTCCCAGAGTTGGGCGTTGAACAATTCAAGGCTCACCGTCTTGTTGTAGTCTTTTTCCTTTAGCACTTTGATTTCGGCGGCAAGATCGATTTGCCCCTCGCCGAGCATCACCCGGTCAGGGTCGGTCTGTGTCGTGGCGGCCTTGCCCGGGGCAGCGTCGTCGATGTGGTAATGGCTGATCTTTTCAAGCGGGATAGCCCTTAAATCATCCAAGGTGGAGTTGCTGTTCCAGTTGTGGAACGCGTCGAGAATGATGCTTGAGTCCGGGTCGTCGGCTTGCTGGACGATATCCCACGCATCGGCCAGGCGGTAAACTGACTTGAAAAAACTAATGTACTCGAACGTTGGCTTGACGCCTTCCTCGCGGCCAATGTCAAGCAGGTCACGGTAGCGCCCGGGAAGGTGCTCGATCTCGGTTTTTTCAAGAGGCGGCGTGGCAACGATGTACGGCGCACCCAGGCGAGCACACAGTGCAAAACGCCGGCGCGCCTCCTCCTTTACAAGCTCGTACTCCCATCCGTCCATGTCACCCCATTGGCGGATGGCGATCATGCTCGGCACGATGAGACCGTTGTCGGACAGAGCTCTTTCAATGTCGCGCACTTCGCCGCCACGGCCGATGTAGTCGTAAATGTCATTCAACCAAAGCTCTATGCCGTCGTAGCCGGCATGGCCGGCGAGTTCGATTTTACGGATCAACGACTGGGGCTTGATAGTGCTGGTGTTCAGGCAGAATTTCATTAGTTATTAAAACGGTCCCAGGCGGGGAGGGGAAGGGTCCATGGTGAACACGCTCGCGTCAAAACAGGCTTTCATCAGTCGCAATTTGAGTTCGGCGTGTTCGCGAGCGCTCCAAAGATTCTCAAATTCATCGGGGTCATTTTTTAGATCGTACAACTCACCCTGGTCTGTGCCGTGGTAAACGACGATCTTTTGATCGCGTGTCCGCAGCATTGAGCCGTAGGAATGCTTGTGTGTCCATGCGTTGTAGTACTCGCTAAAGACATAATCGCGGTGCTGGCTGGCATTCGTTTGCCCAAGCAGGATGGGCATCATCGTGCGCCCCTGGATGTATTCGGGGATTTCAATGCTAGCCGCCTCGAGCAGGGTTGGCGCGATGTCGATTAGCTCCATCAAGCAATCAGCACGCAGGTCGGCGGCGAAACGCTCTTTCCAGGAAAAGATCAACGGTACGCGCACGGCTTCGTCATAAAAGTGTGGGCCTTTCAGGTAAAACCCGTGGTCGCCTAGCATCTCGCCGTGGTCGGACATGAAAATCACGATCGTGTTATCGAGCTGGTCGGTTTCTTCCAGGGCAACGACCATGCGACCGACCTGTTTGTCGATCAACTCAACCATCGCGTAATAGGCGGCGATGATCTCCTGCTTGTCGCGGTCAGTCATCCTGGCGATGTCATAGCTACTTGGGTCGTTGTGGGCGAATTCACCGTCGAGCTGCTGATAGGTGGTCTTGGTTTCGAGCTCGCCCGGTTTTTCCTTGGGCAGTGGCAGCTCGTCGGGGCTGTAATGGGCAAGAAAATCTGCCGGCGGATCGAAGGGGTGATGCGGGGCAAAACAGTTGTAGCTAAAAAACCAAGGATCACCTTTCTGTTCGTGAATGAACTCGATCGCCTTTTCGGCGCACCATGTGGTCTGGTTGTATTCTTCAGGGACGCCGTGCTTGATGTAATCTGTCGATGGTCCGCCGTAGAGCTCCTCCCACGAGGTGCCTTTGTCGTGTAACCATTGTGTGTAGGCATTCTCTGGCCAATCCGGCTGAGGGTGGTGCGACCAATGAAAGATTCGATAGCCGTCGTCGATTCGCGTCTCGACGACGCCGTTGGCGCAGGTGGCGAGATGCAGTTTGCCGGCGAGGCCGCATGTATAGCCGGCATCGGCAAACAGGCGGCTCACCAGTTTCTCGTTGGCCGGCATCGCCTGTCCGTTTTGGCGGCACTTCGTCGTCCGCGGGTAACGGCCGGTCATGAACGCGGCTCGACTCGGTGTACAGACCGGGCTTTGGGCAAAGGCATGTGTGAACGACACGCCTTTGCTAACCAGCTCATCGATGCACGGTGTGTTGATGTGCGGATTGCCCAGTGCGCGGATGGTGTCGTGCCGCTGCTGGTCGGTGCAAATCCAGAGCACGTTGGGTCTTGTACCGGGCATGGCGATCAGGCGGGCACCGGGACGCCGGCCTGCTCGCGAAGCTTGTCAAGTACCCTCATGTTCCCAAGCGTGTCCTGCCGGGTAATCCACGGAGTGGCACCGGCGACGGCCTCGGCGAACGCCTCAGCCTCCAGTGCGTACACCGGCGTGTCGGCCTTGGCCCCGACGGTTTGGGTTTCCCCGTCCTTGACCAGGGTAAACGTGCCATCACCAAGCCAAGGGTCGTTGATGGCGATTTCACCGTCGTCCCCGGCGATGTAGGTCGTCCAGTTGTTTGCAACCGTCATGCCGCAGGTGAATGTGGCCAAGGTATTGTCGCCGAAACGCATCACTCCCGCCGCGTAATCATCGACGCCGTGCTCGTGGAGGTGGGCAAAACAAGCGGTGTCGGTTGGCTCACTGGCCATGACAGCCCGTGTCAGGTTCACACAGTAGCAGCCGACGTCCATCAACCCGCCGCCGGCTTGGGCAGCTTGATAGCGAGCATCACTACCCAGTGCTTCCCGGGCGAATGAAAAGTTGGAGCGGATTAGTTTCACTTGGCCAAGCGCACCACCCCGGACCATTTCGATGAGTGTTTTCACTGCCGGAAGAGTACGGTACATGAACGCCTCCACGAGCAGTTGTCCTGTTCGCTCTGCGGCGTCAAACATGGTCCCAGCCTCAGCGGCGTTACAGGCCATTGGTTTTTCGCAGAGAACGTGTTTCCCGGCTTCCATCGCCTTGATCGACCACTCGGCATGCAGTCCGTTTGGTAGCGAGTTGTAAACGGCATCCACCTCCGGGTCGTCCAATAATGCGGCGTAGCCGGCGACGCTCCGTCCGCCGTGCTCCGCGGCGAATGCGTCGGCTGTTTCCTGCCGCCTTGAACCGGATACGACCAGGGTGCCCCTGGAGGTATGCCTGAGTTCAGCGGCGAATTTGCGCGCAATCATGCCCGTTCCAAGAATGCCCCAGCTTAGTGGTTGTGTCATAAGATTGACCCTTTTTTGTCGGGTGGCGATGGAAAATGCCAATCCACAAGACGAACGACAAGATGAATCAATGGGCAAAATGAGAAACCCACGCCCGGCGAGGTTCATTGACAGAGGCGAGAGCGCTTCCTGAGGGTCAAAGAGCTTGGCCAAGCGCCGCGTTAAAGAGACAATCGGCCGTGCGCCATCGCCCAAGCCTGCTGATCAGCGAATCCTGGTTATTTGCAACCGGGCCCAGCGTCGCCACAGTCGCCGTTCCTCGCGATATTAAAAACCATCATTATCTCAAAACCAGATGAGGTTCAGCTCTTTCATTAATAGCCGCACGATGGTTGTCGCGCTGATTGCATGGGCGATTAGCCAAGCGTTGCCTGCAGTCACATGGGTCGAGGAAGCCAATCACAAGTGGCGGCCCCTTGATGTCCCGTCGGGTACAAGCTCCGGCTTTACCGTGCTTGCCCCCGAGCAAACTGGAATACACTTCAGCAACAGGTTGAACGTGGAAAAGTCTCTGCAGAATCAGGTTTATCTTAACGGATCAGGGATTGCGCTGGCGGATGTAAATGGCGATGGGTTGTGCGACATTTATCTGTGCGGACTGGACAGCCCAAACCATCTTTACCTGAACAAGGGCGGCTGGAGTTTCGAAGAGGTGGCCGGCGCTTACGGCGTGGATTGTGCTGGCAAAGACTCCACCGGGGCCGCGTTTGCCGACCTGGATGGAGACGGCACCCTGGATCTGATCGTCAATACAATCCATTCCGGCACAATCCTCTTCAAAAACTCAGGGAACGGTTTCACCCAGGTGCCCGGCCATGCGGCCGGATTGCCCGATGCCCGGGGTGGCATGTCCATGGCTATCGCAGATATCGATGCTGACGGGCTGCTTGATTTTTATGCCACGTACTATCGGGACTCCACTTTAATGGACATGCCGAACACCTATTTCAAGTTTCGCACCGTTGAGGGGCGAAAGGTTATTTCAAGCGTCGATGGAGTGCCCGTTGAGGGGTCGAAATTCAAGAACCGTTTCAGGCTTAACGAGCGTGGTGGCATCGAGGAGAACGGACTTCCGGATGTCCTGTATCGCAACCTTGGCCAATTTCGATTCGAACGCAACGAGGCCGGCAGCGGGCGGTTCATGACGGCAAACGGCTCGCCACTGCCGGAGCTCTTGTACGAGTGGGGCCTGGCGGTGATGTTCCGGGACATAAATCGTGACGGCCGGCCGGACCTATATGTCTGCAACGATTTCGACGGGGTCGATCGTCTTTGGCTTAACGTTGGGCAGGGGCGGTTTCGTGAAGCCCCGGCGTTGGCGCTCAGAAAGAGCAGCATGTTTTCGATGGGGATCGATTTTGCTGACATCAACCGCGACGGACTGGACGACTTCCTCGTGGTGGACATGTTGAACACCAACCATCGGGCCCGGAAAAACCAAATGAACCCCAGGGTTCAGTACCAACCCGTTCCGGGTAAGTACAACGATCGTCCGCAAGCCATGCGTAACACGTTGTTCCTGAACCGTGGATATGGTCTATTTTCGGAGATTGCCAATTACTCCGGGGTGGCTGCATCGGATTGGTCCTGGTGCCCGATATTCATGGATGTCGATCTGGACGGACTCGAGGATGTACTGATCACAAACGGGGTGGAGCGGAACGCACGACACCTGGACACGATCATCAAGTTAAAAAAACAGCGTGAAAGCAAAAAGATGACCAACAGGGAAATCCTCCTAGCCCGTAGGGTATTCCCGGCCCAAGAGACTCCCAACGCGGCGTTCCGAAATCTGGGGGAACTCAAATTCACCGAAAGCGCTTCCGAGTGGGGGTTCGACACGAAGGGGGTTTCCCACGGGATGGCTTGTGGCGATCTCGACGGGGATGGCGATCTTGACATTGTCGTCAACAATCTCCGTGCCGCTGCTGGTGTTTACCGCAACAACGCAGCCGGGGCGCGCATCGCCGTTCGGCTGTCGGGTCCGCCGGGGAACACGGTGGGAATCGGAGCGAGGATTGAGATCGAACACAACGGGCAGTCCCAAAGCCAGGAAATGATTGCCGGGGGCCGCTATTTGTCCTCGGACGATTACCTGCGTGTGTTCGCCATGCCAAGAGGCACCGGCAGGCTGAAAGTTATCTGGCCCAACCTGAAAGAGACTGTAGTTGATCAAGTGGAACCGAATCGAGTCTACTGGATTCGTTATGAACCGAGTTCGCCGGAACCGGTTGCCAGTAGCAACACCACACCGATTTTCAAGCAATTGAATTTCCCTGCCGCGAAACAGCATATCGATACTGTTGGCAACGAAACACAAAACCAACCACTTGTGCCATGGACGCTTGGCAGGGATGGGCCAGGGGCCGCTTGGGGTGAGCTGAATGGTGACGGATGGGAGGATTTGGTCGTCACCAATGGCCGGGGTGCTTCCACCGCGCTGTACAGGAACATGGCGGGAAAAGGCTTTAGCCTGTGGGAACAGAAAGAACCGTACCCAAGGAGTGTGCGCGATGCGCTTTCCGTGTTGCTTACTGGCGGCCAACTGCTGCAATCATTTTCAAACCACGACGACGGTTTGGCCTTTGGTGACATGGTTGTCGCTGGTCAGGCAAACGGCACACTCCGGCAAAAACTCGCCGCCAAAGCCGCCACCGCCGGGCATCTGGCCATGGCGGATGTCGATGGAGACGGCGACTTGGATCTGTTCATTGGTGCGCGGTCGTTGCCGGGCAACTATCCCAAGCCGGTCGATTCGTGGATTTACCTCAATGAGGAGGGCGTTTGGAAGGAGAGCCCGGCCTGGTCCGCGGCACTCCAAGATATCGGCTTGGTTACAGGGGCTGTTTTTTTAAACATCGACGCGCACCCCTTGCCGGACCTGCTGCTCGCCTGCGATTGGGGGACGCCAAAGATCCTCGTGAACACCGGAACCGGGTTTATTGATCGAACCAACCAATACGGGTTGGCCAAGTTCACCGGTTTTTGGCGGGGAATCGACGCGGGAGATTTTAACGGGGATGGCCGTATGGATTTTGTCGCTGCCAACCGTGGGCTCAATGCCGGCTACAACGCCTCTGCGGAAAAGCCGTTCGTTGTGTACCATGGGGATCTGGATGGGGACGGCAGAAGAGAAATTATCGAGACCGAACGGGAAGATGGATTGATCTATCCCCGTCGAAATCTGTCGACCCTGAACAGCGCCATGCCATGGCTTGCCGAGCATCTACTCAATTACGATCACTATGCTCAATTTACGGTTGAAGCTTTCTCCGAAGCTGCGCGCTTGACCAAGGCGGTCCGCTCTGGGATCACCACACTACAGAGCATGGTTTTCCTCCGGACAGACGGTGGGTTCGAACCGATACCACTTCCAGTCGAAGCCCAGCTCACGGCCGCTTTTTGCCCGGCGGTGGCCGATTTTGACAATGACGGTGCGGAAGACATCGCGCTCAGCCAGAATGTCTTCGGGGTTCACCAGGAAGAGTCGCGTCAGGATGCTGGTTTTGGTTTGCTGCTGTTGGGGCAGGGCGACGGGACGTTTAAAACTACAACCATCGGGGTGAGCGGCTTGACTGTGTTCGGCGAAGGGCGAGCCGCCGCAACGGCAGACTTCAACCATGACGGCCGAACCGACCTGATCATCTGCCAGAATGGGGCCAAACCGAAGCTGTTCCTGAACCAAGCCAAGCGCCGTGGCTTGCGTGTTCAACTGCAGGGCGGCAAGGGTAATCGGGAAGGCGTCGGGGCACAAATACGACTCGAATTGAAAGGGAAGTCCGGTCCATCCCGAACGGTTCGAGTCGGATCCGGGTTCTTGTCGCAAAATTCTACCACCCAGATTTTGGGTGCGGCGGAAAACGCGACGGCGTTGCTTGTCGCTTGGCCAAACGGAAAGGGAGAGCGCTACAAGCTGGCACCGAACCAATCGGCGATCACCGCTGTCAGCGGGCAGGGGGAACCGTTGGTTAACTAGCCGATCGCGTTAAGATCATCAACGGCTTTGCTCCACTCGTCGCTGTAACGCTCGTGATTGTCGTTGATCTCCATCAACTCACGGTTCAACTGTTGTGCCTGGCCGCCGTCAGCGTAGGTTTCCGGTAACTCAAGCTGCGAGGCGATCTCCCCCTGCCGCTTTTCTATGGCGGATATTTTGGCTTCAAGCTTGTCAATGACATCCTGTTTGACTTTTCGCTTTTTGGACAACGACTGTCGCAGTTCGGCCTCGCGGCGTTTCCTCGATTTCGCGTCTTCGAGCCTGGTAGTGGTTCCGCCCCTCGCTGGGGAGCCGTTGGACAGGCTGGTTTGTGTGGCGCGGGAGGATAATTGGCCGGTCTTGTCCAGGTAGTAGTCGTAAGGGCCGGGATAATGCCTGAGTTTGCCCTGCTCAACATGAATGACATGCGACGCAATCTTCCGGATGAAATGCACGTCGTGGCTGATGAACACCAGGGTCCCTTTGAACTGTGATAACGCCTCAATCACCGTGTCGATGCTACCCATGTCGAGATGGGTGGTCGGTTCGTCGAGCAGAAGAAAATTGGGCGGATTGAGCAGAAGCTTTGCCAGCGCAAGTCGGCTTTTCTCACCTCCGCTCAGCACGCCCACCTTTTTGAAAACGTCATCATCGGAGAACAGGAATCCACCCAGCAACGTGCGGGCAGACTCCTCCGTCACGTTCGCCCTCGTGTCGAGCATTTCCTCAAGCACGGTACGCTTCAGTTGCAGTGTCTCGGAACGGTGCTGCGCGAAGTAACCCGGCTCGACGTTGTGGCCAAGCTCTCTCTCCCCGGCGTCATGCGCAATCACCCCGGCTAACATTTTCAAGAGAGTGGACTTGCCAGCGCCATTCGGCCCGACCAGCACAATTCGCTGCTGCCGCATAACCTCGAGATCAAGCGACTCGTACACTCGGAGTTTGCCGTAGGACTTGGCCAGGCCCTGGAGGGTGATCACCCGTTGACCGCTGCGACCGGGCTGCGGGAAGCTGAATTTCATCTTCCTGCGTGAGACAAACGGCGCCTCAATTTTCTCCATCCGCTCTATTTGTTTGAGTTTGCTTTGAGCCTGGGTGGCCTTGGTGTTCTTGGAGCGAAACCGATCCACGAACCTCATAAGGCGCTCAATTTCCTTCTTCTGGTTTTCGTAGGCGGCCAGGCGCTGGGTTTCGCCGGCTTCCCGCTGGACGAGGTACTTTTCGTAGTTGCCGGTGTAGCGGGTGATACGGCCACCTTCCAGTTCGACGATGTGCCGCACGAGTTGGTTGAGAAACTCCCGGTCATGCGAAATCAGCAGGATCGCTCCGGAATAGTTTTGAAGATAATTTTGCAGCCAAATCAAAGAGTGCAGGTCCAGGTGGTTCGTTGGCTCGTCAAGCATCAACAAGTCCGGTTCCTGTACAAGCAACCGGGCCAGATGGGCGCGCATGATCCAGCCACCGCTCAATTCCTTGGCCAACCGATCGAAGTCGGTGTCCTTGAAGCCAAGCCCACCCAGAATCTGCCGCGCCTTGGCGATGAGCCCACCGCCACCCGTCGATTCAAACACCTCGTAGTCCGCGTCTGTCGGGTCTCCACCATGTGCCTGGCCAAGTGCGCCCAGGCGCCGGGCTGCCTCAATGAACGCAGGCGAGAATGAGCAGGCTAACTCGACCACCGTTTCATCGCCAGTAGGTGCGTTTTCCTGCGGGAGAAAGCCCACCTTGGCCCCCCGCTCAAGTGCAATCTCACCGCTATCGGGCGATGTGTCATCGAGGATGATGGAAAGGAGGGTGGACTTCCCGGCACCGTTCCTGCCGACCACACCGATGCAATCCCGGCGATTAATTTGCAAACTGGCATTTGCAAACAACGTTCGCCCGGCGTAGGCCTTCGAGATACTCTTGATGGACAGCATCGTTTTTTGTGCCGTGCGCTAAGCCTGCACTGCAAAATTACTGGAATAAAACCACTCTACAGGGATCAAAATGGTGCCAGAGGCGTGATTTGAACACGCGACCAAAGGCTTATGAGGTAAGTGCTCCAATTAGAAACTATGTATTACTGGGGTTTTCAACCATTAAGTCGGCAGAATTACATGCTTGCAGCACTACCCGGCACTACAGATTCGGGTACCTGGCAAACAGTTTCCCCTTAGCTTTTAATCTCTCCTCCTGGACAATCTTATCGGCTGCAATCTTCAGACTGTCGTCAGGCAGACGATCCCATACTTGCAGGTTGGCATAAAGTTCATTCTTCACCCTAGCCCGGATGCCCTCCCCACTCATCTTGATGTAATCGCAGAACGGCACCAGACACTAAGCGCCACTACTGGCTCATAATTACGCCAGCAAAAAACATTGCCCCAACGCAACCAAGCGCAAATGCAAGAGCTATATTCAGCACGAAAATCATCAGCGAAATAAGGATTGCGTTACCGAATCCCTCCTTGAGTCGCAATTCAAATATCCAAGCATTAATAAACAAAGAAATCAGAAGGACACCTAAGCCTAAATCAACTCCGACAAATGAAAGCAAACCGGTCATTAGAGAGCCAATGCTGTTGGTGAAAAAGACAGTAAGCAAAGCGGGGGCTTGTTCAACGTGTCTACCACAAATCCAAGAAACCGCCTTTATAAAGAAAAGAGTGTTGAAAAAAATCGTCACCCCAAGTATAATCACAGTTAACACTGAAAGCGGAATGGATAAAAGTGCTACACCTATCAACTGAGGGAGTAGAAAAATTGCTGATAACCCAAGCATGGCTTTATCAGATAAACCATAAAAGCTATGCAATCGCCCGTCGTCAATAGAATTACGAATGATTTTAGTTACTGGATTTATAACTTTTCTCCTCGAGGGAGGTGGGGACACTGTGCTTGACGATGGAGCTGTTGCGTCTTGAATTAAGGACACATTGGCAGATGCGGCAGTAGGAGGGGGTGGGGGTTGCGTTTGCAGGGAAACCTTACCGGATGGTTGTGCTGGTTCTGTTTGCTTGGGAACCTTTACAGTGTGATTGCAAGATGGGCATTCAATTTCACTCCCAATTAACTCAGAAGGGATCGCCAGTTTTTGCTGACAATTTTGGCAAAAAATTTTCACCTCAGACATCAACGGAAAAACTATCCGGGAAACTCAGAAATAACAAATAATTTATAAATTATATATGTGATTTTGTATGGTTTTCGCATAACTCGACCCAGTTTCTATCAGGTTCGCTAATGGTGAGCTCGGGTGTTCTTTTTGTGCACTAGTGGCACTACTGGATGGAAATGAAGGGCAAAATGGTGCCAGAGGCGTGATTTGAACACGCGACCAAAGGCTTATGAGTCCTCTGCTCTACCACTGAGCTACTCTGGCATAACCACCTTGATAGGAGTGGTTTAAGACTATTAAATATGGGCTAAATATTTGCTATTGTAACCCTATTTTATCACCTTTAGACTGTTTTCGTGACCGAAAGCAGCAAAACCAAACCAGTCTTTCGCAAGGTCGGTAAGACCCAAAATCTTTACCGCCACGCAAAGAGCGGCACTTATTACAGCCTGATCAAGCGCTCAGGCAAGCAATTTCGCCGAAGCCTAAAGACGACCGATCTCCAACTGGCAAAGAATCGCTTAGCTGACCTTCACCGGGAGATCTCAAGGTTGAAAAACACCGAAGATGCGAAGCTTTCCTTCGAGAGCATCGCCATGCGGTGGCTACAAACAAAAAAGAACGTTAACAAACCATCGAGCATAGTTAGGCGAAAGAGTTGCATCAAAAACCTCGCTTCCTTCCTTGGTGGGCGAGCCATAAACAAAATTCAACCACATCATTGCGAGGAATGGGATGCATGGCGCAGCCCTGGTGTATCCGCGCAAACAAGAAACCATGAGTTATCCACTCTGAAATCCGTATTCAACTACGCAATCGACCATGGGTTGGTCTTAAATAATCCGGCATCCACTCTGAAACGCTCTCGTATCATACAGCATGAGAAACTTATCCCGACCAGGGAACAGTTCCATGAAATCATTCGGGTGATTCGAGAGTCAGACGGCCGACCTGACAGTCAGGCCAAGGCAAAGAACGGCGCCGACTTTGTTGAAGTGCTCGCTTACTCCGGGTGTCGTAAAAAGGAGGCATCAAGTATTCTTTGGCGTGATGTGGATTTTGGTAAAAACCAATTCCTGGTGACAGGTGGAGTGACAGGAACAAAGAACCAGAGACACAGGACTGTGCCCATGATTTCGCAAATGAGGGAGTTGCTGGAAAGGATCAAGCCGGAAAACGCCAGCCCGAATGATCGGATTGTGCCGATAGACAGCGCCAAGAAGGCGTTGGAAACGGCCTGTCGCAGGTTGAACTACCCGAAGTACACCCACCATTCTTTCAGGCACCTGTTTGCCACCCAGTCAATTGAGAACGGCGTGGATATACCCACGGTCGCAAAATGGATGGGTCACGTGGATGGTGGCGCGCTCCTGATGAAAACCTACGGTCATCTGCGCGATGAGCACAGTCGTGAGATGGCCGGGAAAGTGAGCTTCTGACACCCCGTTGTCCGGGCCGGCAGAATACGGATTTCACCGTGACAAACTTTTTCACTTAAACCTGAAAATAGGGTCTTACGTGAATGCCTGGCCCGTGTTATTGCTAATGGAACGGCACGGTTTATTCCGTGTGCTTGCTTACGCAAGACAGGAGGAATTTATTTAAATATACAATGAATTTTACTGATAAAGACAAACCTAGGGCAGCCCGGCTTGCCTACAGCAGAAAAGAGGCTGCTGGTTTGCTGGGAATCAGCGAGCCAACACTCGACAGGCTGGTCAAGCGGGG
>ERZ651768.470-NODE-470-length-30460-cov-6.374979_pt1 | contig 30460 bp, 33 predicted proteins | sample MGYA00514754_ERZ651768 | MGnify/ENA metagenome assembly ERZ651768
AGACAAGGGTGGATGATACGCTACGTGACTGTGAAAGCTTTTTCGCGCCGTTCGACTATTAGCGCTCGCACCTAATACCTCACAGGTCTAGCGTGGGAGTCAAGATCTTTTTTTTGGACGGGTTCCAGGCTTCCGTGGATTCTATGTCGGCTCCAGCCGCTTGCGTGAGAGGTGTTTCCCCTCGATCGCCCATGAACCCAACACGTGGGCGATGTTGAATTTAGGTTGCAACAGCAGACTGGTGGCGGCTCCCTATAGTTGGGCAAGTTTGTCCCATGGGGAGGACAGTTACCTGTCTCGCCCGGTCCCCACGTCCACGGATTGCTCGCCTGATCACTTCGCCGTGGTAGAGATCACCCTATATTTGTAAGGTTTCTGGGGCTGCCAGAGCAATCGGACGTTGGTTCCGCAGTCCTGGCATCAGTTTTGCCCATTTGATCTCCTGGAGCCCGCGGAGAGTCCCGCACGGAACCGACAAAATAGGTGGAGAAGAAGAAGAGATGCGTTTCGCGTTGATGGTCAGCCTGGTCATGATTCTCGCACCCGTGCCAGCTCTGGAAGCCCAGATGCGCCGTCCGCCTCGCTGGCACTTGGATGGTGCGCTGGTTGGGGCGCAGCCAACGGGGGAGTTCGGGCTGATTGTAGACGACGGTTGGGGTTTCGAACTCGGAGGACGTTATGAGTTGGCCGGCCTGCTAAGCGTTCGCACCAGCCTCGGATTCATCAACTACGGGAAGGAAACACTCCGGTTTTGCAGTGCCTACAGCTGTCGGGTGGGGGTGGATCTCAACACGTGGAACAACATCTTCTTCTTTGGCGTGGGCCCGGAGTTCGGCGTCCGAATGGGTCCGTTACGACCCTATGCAAGGGCTGCCGTGGGTCTGGGCTATTTCCAAACGACCTCCGGACTCAGCGGAGACGACAGCGACTACACGTTCGCCAGTACCGACAATTGGGATGACGTCGTCTTTCAGGGGCGGGTAGGCGCGGGATTAGGGTTTCAGTTGTCGAGCGGACGGAATCCGGTTGGGTTGGATTTCGGGGCTGACTATCACCACAACGGCCTCACTACCTACCTGAGAGAGGGTGACATCGTCGACCAGCCGGACGGCAGCATCGTCATTTCTCCACGTAGGAGCGAAGCGAACCTGTGGAGCTTCCGGCTAGGGGTCTCCATAGGGCTCGGTAGCGCGGACCCAGGACCCTAATGGCAGTTTATTCCGGATGGGCGACCCCGGTCGACCCGCTCGGTGCCGGCCCCATCCCCATGTAGGTGTGCTTCTGGAGCCGCTTCCCTTCGTAGGTCTCCGTCGTGTAGATGTTTCCCTGAGAGTCGGTCGCGATGCTGTGCGTTCCGAAGAACTGGCCGGCCATGCGCCCGCCGTCGCCAAAGTTGTAGATGTATTCCATGCCCTGGCGTCTGACGACGTGGACCCGTTCGTTCAGGCCGTCGGCGACATAGATGAACGATTGAGCTGGATCCGGTGAGAAGGCGACGTCCCAAACGGCTCCGGAGCCGCCCGAGTTCTTCTCAATGAAGATCTCCTCCACGTAGTCGCCGGTCTTCGTAAAGACCTGGATCCGGTTCCCGCCACGGTCGCAGACATACACGAAGTCATCGTCGGCCGGATCGGCGCAGTGCACCGGGCCGCGGAACTGTTGAGCCGGCTCCGCCATCGGGTCATAAGCTCCCAGGAAGTCGTCGCTTATTGTGGTGGTGCCATAGGCTCCCCAGAATCGCTTGAGATCACCGTTCCCGGCATCGATGACGGCGACCCGCTTGTTGCCGTAGCCGTCGGCCAGGTAGATCTCGTTGGCCGGCCCGTCGTAGGTGACCTTGGCGACGCGTGAGAAGTGGTTCTCGGCCATACTGTTGACACCGTTGCCCGGCTCGCCGACTTGCAACAGGAACTCCCCGGAGCGCGTGAACTTCAAGACATGCGAGTCGCCGCCTCCGTTCCCGCCGATCCAGACGTTGTCCATGTGGTCAACCACGATGCCGTGATTCGACGCCGGCCAGGTGTATCCGTCCCCCGGACCTCCCCAGGACCCTACCAGGTTACCCTCGGCATCGAATTCGAGAACGGGCGGGGCCGAGGAGCAGCACTCGTCCGCAATCGGTGGACTTTGCTGCGACGGTATCTCGTTGGGCGCCAGGTTCCCATCGTCGTTCCCTCGGTGGATGATCCAAACGTGATCCTGGGAGTCCACTGCCGCACCGATGGTCGATCCGAGTAACCAATGATTCGGAAGTGGCTTCGGCCAGAACGGATCCACCTCGAACATTGGAGCCATGGAGGGGTCGGTGACCGCCGGATCGGATGCCATGTCCATGGGTGCCCCGGCGTCGGCGCTCATACAGGCGGCGCAAATGATAACGAGGGCTACTCCTGCGAGGTATTTGGACGGCATCGGATGGTCTCCCTTTGGTTCGAAGTCAGCGTGAGGGTGCAGCCAACCAGTATGAGGGTGCGGTCAATGGGTTTCAAGCGCAAGTACGGGTGGGACAACGGCGAGGCAGGAGACAATCGCTAGGCAGGAGACGACCGCCAGGTATGAGGGAACAGTTAGGCGGGCCTTAGTGGGTCAACGCGTAGATGATGTAATTCACGCCGAGCCGGTACGCATCGTTCGTGGGGTCGACCGCGAACAGCCCCGAGGTGGACCACTCCCAGTATTCAGCCAAGTCCGAGTTGTGGTTGGCCAGGACCATGATGCGCTTGCTTGGATCGTTGTCCTCGAAGATGGCCATGTACCGAGGCTCGACTGCGACCGAGGGGTGGGGCACATAGATATCCTCGACGTAGAAGAACGCCCCGAAAATTGGGTGCGTGTCGTCTAATTCGACCCACTGCCGCTCCGGAAGCGCGCGAACCAGCTGCTCGTCCATATTGTACCACTGGTCCGCCTCGAAATCGTCGAAGATGAGGAAGCCACCCTTGAGCAGATAATTCCTGAGGCTCAGGGCGCCCTGCTCTGTAATCGTCCAATAGCCGGGCTCCGAGATGTAGATGAGCGGGTGCTGGAACATTCGCGGGTCCTCGAGCTGGACTGCGTTAGTTCCTCTAATGTTGGGAGACATGCCTGTGAACTCGTCCAGGATGAGTTGCATGTTCCGGTCGGCATCCGGATAGTCGTGGGACCACGATGGGCCGCCGCCGAATCCCCGAAACCCCGGCCCACTGTAAAGGATGCGGGTGAAGGTGAACTGTCCGTTGTAGTGAACCTGGTAGTACCCGTCGAACTGGGCCGCGGTGGTCGCCCCCGCCACGACCAGAACCAATAGCACGCCCAGGACCAGGTAGCGTGCCGCCCCTGGGCGCGACCTAACCTCCTTCACCCTCAGACACAGAAAACCCATGAGGGCCCCTCGCTGGCTTCACCCGAGGAAAGCAGTGGAGCTGCCAGCTTCCAGAAGAGGTCGGTGACCGGTGGTTTCAGGTTCTTGGTCATGTCAAAGGTCTACCCACAGAGCCTGCCTAAGGTCTACCCATAGGAAGGGACACGTGAAGGTGATCCGCCGCACTGATATGATGGAGGTTTTGAAAGCCCATGAGCCGGAAATAAGTAGCAGTAAAGCTGTTCCTCCTCGCGCTTCGGCCCGTGGTACGGAGGTCCATCGCGCGGATATAGCGGTCCTCTAGTGTGAAGTGGAGGGACGTCTCGTTCATAGGGAGGCCCAAGCCGAGGTAATCCTCGACCGTTCGGTCCAGAGCTGTGACCAACCCGTTCCGGTCGAAAAGGAAGTAGCTACTGGCTCCGAGTCTCATGAGCGGATGTAGAGACGTGTAGTAGTCCCTCAGCTCGGGTTCCCCCGAGTTTCCAGGGGACAGGTAGAGAAGCCCAAACATGCTATATCCCGCCACAGCAGCGATCAGCGCCCGTGGCAAGAATTGCCTCACGCGGCCCTCTCTATTGATGCGCCACCAGAGCCATGCCAGGTAGGCGGAAAGAACGAGGATGGTACCGAAGATGCCCAGCCCGATCGAGGACCAGGTCCCCCAGCCCATGCTCTGATACGCGTACATGGATCCACGTACCAACACGAAAAACGACAGACCGAGCACGGCGACCCAAAGGACGACGGCCCCGCCCAAACGCAGACCGTAGCGCCTGATCCGGCGTAGTACTGAACGCAGTCCCTCCCGCTTGACCATCACGTTTGTTTTGCCATCGCCAGAGGCCTCATTGTACGTATTCTAATACGCGAAGGCTCCGTTACGCGAAGGCTCCCCGCAAGGGGCCGAAGAGAACCGCACGACCAGAGGCGCGATGCCCACCACTCCGTCTGAGCCCCCTCGACAGATTCTGAAGAGTCGGCCCGATTGGGCTTCGGGTGTGGCCTCCACGGCGGGTCGCAGGGAGCTCGTAACCCATTGGGTGGGGGGGAGGCGCATTTCTTTGGGTGACGACGTACCTTTGGGCCAGCACTCCGAGATTCTTGCCGCTCTGCTGGAGGAAGTGATAGGGGTTCCGGTGGAGACAGTGAAACGATCCAGACTGAGGGTACGCGCATGAACACGCATCGGACGCTTTTTTCGCCTCGCCGCATCGGTTGGATCCTCGTGGGCTGCGTCCTGGGCTTCGCGCTCGCAGGGACGGGATCCGCGGCCCAGCAAGTGACCGCGCTCGTCGGTGCCCGCATCTGGGACGGAACGGGTGCGGAAGCCATCTCCAACGGCCTCATGCTCGTACGGGATGGGCGAATCACATACGTTGGGGAGCGCGGGGATGTGCCGGTTCCATCCGGCGCCGCGGTGGTGAATCTCAACGGCCGGACGATCATTCCCGGCCTGATCAACACGCACGGACATGTGGGTAGCGTCGGGGGTTCCGGCCGGGAAAACCTGATTGCCCAGCTCCGCCTCTACGCGGAGTACGGAGTCACGACCGTGAACAGCTTGGGTGGTGAGGGCCCCGCCGCCGTCGCGTTACGCGACGAGCAGTCGATGACGGGGCTCGACCGCGCGCGTGTCTTCGTCGCCGGGGCGGTGGTGACCGGCAACACGGTCGACGCGGCGCTCGCTATCGTACAACGGAACGCGGACATGGACGTGGACTGGATGAAGCTCCGTGTGGACGACAACCTGGGCTCTTCCCAGAAAATGTCTCCGCAGATCTACTCGGCGGTAATCGACCGCAGCCACGAGCTCGGCCTGCGACTGGCTTCCCATATGTTCTATCTGAGTGACGCCAAGGCGCTTCTGAGGGCCGGTACCGACTTTCTCGCCCACAGCATCCGTGACATGGATGTCGACCAAGAATTCCTGGGTATGCTCGCGGCGAGTGGGATCTGCTACACACCAACGATGACCCGCGAGATCTCCACCTACGTCTACGAGAGTCGTCCGGACTTCTTCGACGATCCGTTCTTCCTTTCACACTTCGATCAGGCCGAACAAGAACGATTTCAGGAGTCCCGCCAAGCGAGTAGTGCCAGGGCGCAGCCCTACAAAGAGGCGCTCCGCGTGGCCCTGAGGAACGTCAAGGCGATCGTGGACGCGGGACTTCCGGTCGTGATGGGTACCGATACCGGGCCGGCCGGACGCCACCAGGGCTACTTCGAGCACATGGAGCTGGATCTCATGGCCGAGGCGGGCCTCACGCCCGAGCAGGTCCTGCTTTCCGCGACAGGCTTGGCGGCCGAGTGTCTACGTATAGACGACGAGGTCGGAACCCTGCGACCGAATCGGTGGGCGGACTTCATCGTTCTGACCGAAAATCCGTTGGACGACATCCGGAACGCGCGCAGTATAGAGTCGGTGTGGATTGCCGGAGAGGCGCTGCGCTGATCAGGTTCTAGCTGCACTTCAGAGCGTTCTACGCGTTCCCGCGGGAACGTCGAGGCGTATCGCCAGCGATGTGAGCCCCACGGACAGACCGAAGCCTTGCGGCCCAGGGGAGCTTTGGATCTATTCCGGCCCACCGTATTTTCAGCCCAGGATCATGGAAACCAAGCGTCCCACCAACCCGGCCGCCGAGGAGATTCTCGGGGGATATTTCCCGGTCCTGGACCATGGATTCGTGTCGCTCGTGGACTACATGGGCTCCGACGAGGACGTTGAGCGGGCGGCGCGCGTCAGCTATGGGTACGGCACCCGCAAGGTGAGCCAGACGCGGGGACTCGTGCGCTACTTGCGGCGTCACCACCACACGACACCCAGCGAGATGGTCGAGCTCAAGTTCCACTGCGCCATGCCGATGTTCGTGGCGCGCCAGTGGATACGGCACAGAACGGCCTCAGTCAACGAGTACAGCGGCCGTTATTCGCTGATGCCCCTCCTCTTCTACAGGCCGGACCTCGACCACTTCGCCCTTCAAAGCCCGCTCAATCATCAAGGCCGGCGGCCCGAGCACGCCCCGGCGGAACTCTATAAGAAGGTGATAGAACACTGGGACCGGGTGCGCCAAGAGGCGGCCGACGGGTACCGATGGATGGTCGAGGAGGACGTGGCGCGGGAGCTAGCCCGCATCGACCTGCCCCTTTCCACCTACACGCAGTGGTACTGGAAAATCGATCTCCACAACCTGTTCCACTTTCTGACGCTGCGGGCGGACGAGCACGCGCAGTGGGAGATCCAGGAGTTCGCGCGAGTGATGGCTGGAATGCTCAAGAGGGTGGCGCCCCTGAGCTACGAGGCGTGGATCGACTACAACGTCCGTGCGCACGCCATGAGCCGGGGAGAAATGGACCTGCTGCGGCGCTTGTTGGAGTCCGACGCGGAGGGGGTGCGGCCCAGAGACGGAGTTGAGAGCATCACCTTGGAGGACTTCAAGGAATTCGGCCTGGCCCCACGCGAGGCCCGTGAGTTCCTCGAGAAACTGCAGCCTACGGACGTCCCCGATTACGAACTCGACCTCTCACGCATGCGGTCAGCCGAAGAACTTGCTGCCGAACTCGAGGAGGCGGTTCCTGGCTCCTTCGAATAGCGCCCGCGCCGTGCCGTTTGTCCTGTGCTTCGCAATCCTGGGCCCACTGTCTCCGGCTTCTGCCGTCGGGCAGGGTGTCGCGCGATGGTTCCCTGACGTCGAGCCGTTTCCGCCGCTCATCGCGGCTCCACGGGAGGTACAGGTCCGGGCGTCGTTCGTCCTTGCCGATCGTCCTGACCTCGGATATGCGGGACGCAACATCGAGGCCGAGGTCGCCATCGGCCATAGCCTCGCCATACTGCGGTTCGACGATGGCTCGCGGCCGGACCGGGCGATGACCCTGGGGCTGGAAATGGGCATCTTCTCCCGCTTTTTCATGGAGGTTGCCCAAAAGGATCTCATAAACAGCGACTTTCGCGTAGGCCTCCCCTGGGCGTTCCGGAGCGGTTCCTGGGAAGCCAGGGGTATGATCCGGCATTTCAGTGCGCATCTCGGCGACGACTATCTCGTTCGTTTCCTCGACGACGAGGTTGTGGGCGGCTTTGGCCAGACTTCAAAAGACGGGTTCGAGGGGCTCCTGGCTCGCAGGCTCGGAGGGGGCGGGCGCCTGTACGTGGGCGGTGAATACAACTTCCACACCAACGAGAATATGTCTCGTGCGGCGTTTCGTTTCGGAGGGGAGTGGGATCCGGTCGACCCCGGCGAGGACAACGGAGGGTGGCCGTTCTTTGCGGGCGATTTCGAATACGCGAGCTTGTCCGAGCAATTGGCTGCCACTCTGGTCGGAGGGATGGGGTTACGGGTGAACGGGCAACAGTTCCGGTTAGAGGCGAGGGCCCGTCTTGGGTTCACGCCCATGGGCCATTTTCGGGGGACGGACGAGACGTTTTACGGTCTCGGCTTCTCCTTGGACCTATAGAAATTTTCAACCGCCCGGGAGGGTGATTGGCAAAGGGGGCGCCGCTGATGGAAGACTCTGCTCTAGTCGAGGACCGGAAGGCCGGCGCGCATCGGACGCTGACAGCTCTCGTTGTCATGATGTCCGCACTCTTCGTGGGTTCGCTCCTGTTCATGGTGTTGAGCGGCGACCAAGGTTCCCCCGAGGGAAGGCGGGTCTTGGCCGTGCTACCCGTCCAGGGGTCTAATCCGGAGACTGTGGCGGACCGGTTTGCCGGGTTCGGAGAGGGGTTGGCAGCCTATTTCGGCCGCGCCGACCCGATGGTCCTGGGTGTATTCGGACCTGCCAGTACGTCCCGGTTAGTCGAGTCTGGGGAGGACCCTCTGTCGGTGGGCCGGACACTCGGCGCCGACATGGTTCTAGTCGGGCGTGAGGTTTCCGGGGACCTCTCTGCTACGCTCGTGAGCGAGTTGTTCCGGGTCGACGATGGCACTACGCTTTGGCGAGGGGAGTATGAGGCCGGCCTCGACCTTGACAGAAGTGCGCTGTTGCTCGGAGTGGCACTTGAGGTGACCGGGGTTCTGGATCTTCCTCGCTGAGGTGTAGGCCCCGAATCAGGCCAGTGCGGCCTCTACCGTGCCGCTGCCGCGATGGACATCGAGGTCGACGATGAGGACTTGCTCCACCACCCGTTCCTCGATCAATGTGGCCGCGGCGATGGCGACGTCATTGCCACCGCGTGGTTGGATCCGACGGGAAGCTGACTGGATACGGTGGCGGCCTGTGGCGAAAGCGACGCTTACTGGAGATCGAACAAGTCTAGTCCTCTGGCACCAGCTGGTCGGTCTTGGCCGCCATGATGAAGTCGTTTTGGTGGAGACCGAGAATCTTATGGGTCCACCAGGTCACGGTGACGCTCCCCCACTCGGTCAGTAGCGCGGGATGATGGCCCTCTGCCTCGGCAAGGGCGCCCACGCGGTTCGTGAAGGCGAGTGCGTCAGCGAAACCGGGGAAGGCGAACGCTCGCTCCAGACGTTGAATGCCGTCTCGTTCCACGAGCGCCCAGTCTGGCACCTGCGTGTGTAGCGTTCGGCTCTCCCCTGCCGTGACTTGCGGAGCTCCCCGCTGGCAGGCCTCACATTTCATCTGTGTCAGTTCGCTCATAGCACCCAATATGGCTCGGTTCTGTCGAGCGTGCATGTGCTCTCTTCTCGGACGGTCCGTTGCACGCGCCCGTGTCAGCGTCGATCTTGCCGAATGAAGATCGGTTATATCGATGGTCCTCGGCTCCGGCGGGCCCTCATCGCGGGTTGCCAATGGGCGCAGCAGCAACGTGAGGAGCTCAACCGCATCAACGTCTTCCCTGTGCCTGACGGGGATACGGGCACGAACCTGTATCTCACCGTGCAGGCCATCGCCGATCACCTCGAACAAAGTACCGAACGATCCGTTGGTGGGGTGGCGCATGAAGCGGCGCAGGCGGCCGTCCTTGGGGCCCGGGGGAACTGCGGCATGATGCTTTCCCACTTTCTCCTGGGTTTCGCTCGGAGCCTGGAGGGTCAGCGTCGGATCAACGCGTCCAATTTCGGTGGTGCCCTGGAGGCCGGCGTCCAACACCTCTCCGAGGCGCTCGAGGAACCGGTAGAAGGTACGATTCTCACGGTCATGCGAGACACGGCCAGGGCGGTTTCTGGTGCAGAGATCGAGGACATCGCTCCGCTCGCCGAGCATATGCTCGACCGGGCCCACGACTCGTTGGAGCGCACTCCAGAGCTCCTTCCTGTGCTCTCTGCGGCGGGCGTCGTCGATGCGGGTGCGAAGGGGTTCGTGAGTCTCCTGGAAGGCGCGGTCATGTTTCTGCGGGGGGATTCGGTAGCCGCGGAGGTGGGCGGGGGCTTCATGGCCGGCCCCCCGGTGGTGGCCTCGATCGAATATCCGGATCGCGTAGAGCAATATCGGTTCTGCACGGAGGCGCTCGTTCGCGGGAACAACCTGCCCGATCAAGCAGAGGTGCGTGGTGACCTACGCGCCCAGGGTGACTCGCTCATTGTGATCCGCTCCGACGACGTGCTGAAGGTGCATGTCCACACGGATGAGCCTGAGGAGGTTTTCTCCTATCTGAAGAGTCTGGGCGATCTGGTCACCCATAAGGCCGAGGACATGAAGGCCCAATACGATGCGGTGGAGCGGGCATCGGCTTCACATCTCGCTCTCGCGCGCCGTCCAGTCGGTGTTCTCACCGACAGTGCTGCCGACCTCCCCGAGGAGATCGTCCGGGCCCACGGTATCCAGGTGGTCCCGATGATGTTGGTCGACGGGGACGACGTTTACAGGGACGGGGTGGACATCACGGCGGAGCGGTTTCACAAGTTGTTGGCCTCCCAGGAGCGCTTACCGACCACCTCACAACCGCCACCGGGCTCGTTTCTGGAAGGATTCAAACGGGCGGCAGCAGACGCCGAGCAGGTCGTAGGGGTAGTCGTGAGTTCGGGGCTTTCCGGTACGTACACGTCCGCCGAGGCGGCCGCTGCCCAAGAGCCGGATCTACCGATCCACCTCGCGGACTCTCGGGGAGCCTCTCTTCTTCAGGGGCTCCTTGTGTTGAAGGCCACAGAGTTGGCGGAGATGGCCATGCCGGCCGATGAGATCGTGAAGGAGTTGGCCCGCGTCAGAGATCAATCGGGTATCATGTTCACGATCGAGACGTTCGACCGCCTGTTGGCGTCGGGCAGGGTCAGCCGGAGCCAAGCGTTCTTCGCGAACTTGTTAAACGTCAAGCCGATCTTGGCCATCGATCTGGCGGGCGAGGTGGTCCCTCGCGCCAAGGCGATCGGTCAAAAGCGTGTCATGCTGGCACTCCTTGATGCCGTAGCCAAGGATATAGGGCGTGTGCCGGAGAAGGTTCGCTTCGGAATCGTACACGTCGGGGTGCCGGAGATCGTGTCGGAGGTACGGGAGATCCTACAGGACCGCTACGGGGAAGTCGAAATCCTCAACGCACCCATTACCCCGGTGATCGCGACACACCTCGGCATCGGGGCTTGGGGTCTCGCTTATATGGTTGAGGACTAGTAGGCGCCCGACTGCCAAGAGGGACTAGGGCAGCACCTCTCCGATAGCCACGATCGCGTGCTCCGGCACGAGGTGGAGGTCGTCTTCGACCAACCGCGCCGCCTCATGCAGGATGATCACGAGTGTTCCCGAGTCGAGCCCGGTGTCCTGTCCCGGGACGTCGTACTCCTCACTCGGCGTATGAAGAACGACCTGCCCTCGTCGAAGGCTGCGGTCTGCGCACGTTCCGACCAGGCGTATCGTCGCCCAACCAGGACGGGGCGCCCAGATGAGGTTCGTCGGAGCTCGTAGTCGCTTTTCAGACATCGTAATTTCCCAGGTTTCCCGCTTCTTGGTCGCGCATCTTCTGGCGTCCACCCACCAGAAGATCATAGGTAGCCAACTGCGCCGCGGATAGTTCCGGGGGGAGGCCGACAACGAGGGCGCGGCCCTTCGATCCCTGCGGAACGTGGAGGACCATTCTATCGGCAGGCGTGGGTGGCACGTATGGGAGCCTTCGCCCGGTCGCATCGATTTCTACGGGGGTTCCGGTGACCGTCAACTCGGCCATGTGGCACCCGAACTGTTGCCAAGCCGTTAAAGGATCGTCGCCGGCCTCTGCGATCGATGGAACGAGTTGGTTCTCGTAGTACGCCACCGCCTCCCGATAGGCGTCGGGGTTGTCCACCTTCATCTCGCGAAGGCGCTTTCGATAGAACTCCCTCGGGTCCTTCGCGCCGGTCTTGCCGAGGGCGTCTTCGAAGATTTGATCGGCCCGTTCCTGTATTTCTTGGTCCATCGCTCCGACGCTCCAACTGGCTTGCGCTGCTCAAGGTCAGAATCGCGGTCGGGGGAGAGGGGGTCAACCGTACCTGAAAAAAACGATCCGCCAGGCGTTGGGCCCCCTCGACTATCCGAACGAATGCACTACGATACCCCTCGTGGTCCGGGCCCACCGAGTCCCGCGCCCAGGCGAGAACGTTTGCCAGGTCCACGGCGCCGAGTGCGCTTGCTACTCTGAAACGGAATCGCGTGTGCATAGGCCCCCCCTAGTTCGCACGATCCGTGTCCCTCACAGGACCGAAGAGACTGGTCGTGCTCACACTATAGGACGAACGAGAGGCCTCAGACTTGCACACACGGGGCAGAACCGAAGGCCCGGGTCAGCCGCCCGCGGCCATGGAGTCCAGGAACTTCTGGTTGGTCTCGGTCCGCATCATGCGCTCCAACAGAAACTCGATCGCTTCCGTGGGCGGCATGTCGGCGAGGAAGTTCCGAAGGAGATAAACGCGGTTGAGCTCGTTGGAGGACAGTAGGAGTTCCTCTTTCCGAGTTCCGGAGCGGTTGATGTCGATGGCGGGAAAGATCCGCTTGTCCGAGATGTGCCGGTCCAGGAGCAACTCCATGTTCCCGGTTCCCTTGAACTCTTCGAAGATGACCTCGTCCATGCGGCTACCGGTCTCGACCAGAGCCGTGGCGATGATCGTCAGGGAGCCCCCGCCATCGATATTCCTCGCGGCTCCGAAAAAGCGCTTGGGCTTGTGAAGCGCGTTCGCGTCCACACCACCGGAGAGGATTTTGCCGGAATGGGGGATGGTGGTGTTGTACGCTCGGGCGAGACGGGTGATGGAGTCGAGGAGGATAACTACGTCCTTCCCCGCCTCGACAAGACGCTTGGCCTTCTCCAACACCATCTCCGCCACCTGCGTATGCCGGGTGGCTGGTTCATCGAAAGTGGACGAAATCACCTCTCCAACGACGTGCTCCTCCATGTCGGTAACTTCCTCGGGGCGCTCGTCGATGAGCAGCACGATGAGGTGCACCTCGGGGTGGTTCGCTGTGATGGAATTCGCCATCTGCTGCAGCAAGATCGTCTTGCCGGCCTTCGGCGGTGAAACGATCAAGCCCCGTTGGCCCATACCGATCGGTGCGACGAGGTCCACGACCCGCATCGACAGGTCCTCGTCGGCGATCTCTAAGCTGAGCCTACCCTCCGGGTGGCGGGGACGCAGGTTGTCGAAGGCGACCCTCTGCTTCGCCTTGTCAGGTTCATCACTGTTGATGCTTTCGACCTTGAGCAGTGCGAGGTAACGCTCCCCCTTCTTCGGCGGCCGGACCTGCCCGAGCACCGTGTCGCCGGTGCGAAGGTCGAACCGTTTGATCTGCGACGGGCTGACGTAGATGTCGTCCGGCCCGTACAGGTAGTTCCAATCCTGCGAACGGAGGAAACCGTACCCCTCTGCCAAGATTTCCAGGACGCCCTCGCCCCTGAGAACGACTTCGTTGTCCAGCAAGCTCTGCTCGATCCGGAAGATCAGATCTTGTTTGCGAAGCCCGGAGTAGTTGGAGATGGTGAGCTGCTCCGCCAAATCGTGGAGTTCTCCGACGCTCTTGATTCTCAGTTGCGCAATATCCACGACTACTCCAAACGGCCGATACGTGGGGTCGGTGGATGAAGAAACACGGAGGGTGGTAACCCTGTGACCTGCGAGGAAGTGCGGTGCGGTCCGCGTTGGCGGAACACCTGGAAAGACAAGTGGAGCGTACGAGGAAGTTGGTTCGATTGTAATGAGCGAACTTGGGGTGGTCAAGAGTTTTTTCGGGCTTTGAAGTGTCATGGAGGTCGGTCGTGGGATGGGCAATCATGGTATTTTTCATCACCTCCGTACCGGTTCCGATCCGGCTCGAATCGACCGGATTGGAGTTGACCTTATCGCTCCACAAATGGTTACCCGAAAGGGATTTCCCAGCTCTTCCCAAGACAAGAACGTTGACATTTCCCGGCCCCGTATAAACATTAGTTTATCTCTCGTTTTTCGTAATTCTTTGGAGGTTTTATGGGGCGGCACAACCGGGAGGGCAAGGGGGCGGACCAGCTAGGGTACAAGTACCAGGTCAACTATCAGCCTAACTGGCTGCGGTTGGTCAAGGTCACGCGTACCCTCGACAGCGGGCGCCAGTCGACCAAGACGCTCTTCCGAAATCCGATGCACCACAGGAGGGAGGGGCCGTCCGAGAAGGTGCGCACGCGGATCGTTTCGCCAGGACAGGGGCTGGATATGGAGGTAGTCGTTTCGGATCCCCACGGATCCGTCTACCGGGTGCAAGTTACCTGCATGGTCCCCACCGCGGACGGCGACTCGGAGAAAGTCGTATACACCCTAGAGGACAGCGTACCGCCCGCTAGCCGAGGCTAAGCTCCAGGCCGATCATGAACGGTTTCGTGTTGACTCCGGTCGAATACGTCGGCCGCTGGTCGATCAGTAGCGTTCGATCGCTGGGAAAGGCCGGTTACCTGACCACCGGGGCGCTACGCGCGCTCAAGAACGTAGAAATCTGGAGGCCACGGCTTTTGACGCAGATGCTCTCCGTGGGTGTGGCGTCGGTCCCGATCGCAACCTTCATCGCCGTCTTTACCGGCATAGTGCTTGCACTACAGGCGTCTTACACCCTGACCGGCGCCGTGCCCATATACCTGGTCGGTTCGATGGTGGGTAAGTCGATGATCACCGAGTTGGGCCCGGTGCTCACCGGCTTGTCCTTAGCCGGACGGGTAGGCGCCAGCACGGCTGCGGAGGTAGGAACGATGCGTGTTACCGAGCAGATCGACGCACTGGAAACGCTCGCGTACGATCCGGTGGCCTATCTGGTCGTGCCCCGTGTGATCGCCGGTGTGTTGATGTTTCCGGTGGTGATCGTGCTGGCCTCGGCGGTCGGGGTTTTTACGGGATGGGCGGCATCACTCACGCTCCTCGACATGTCCAGCGCCGAGTTTGTCCGCGGTCTCCGGCTCTTTTTTGTACCGTTCGACGTTCAGTTTGCGGTCATAAAGAGTCTGAGCTTCGGCCTCATCGTGACCAGTGTGGGGTGCTTCTATGGGTTCCATGCGAAGGGTGGAGCGGGAGGAGTCGGGGTGGCTACGACCCACGCGGTGGTCCGTTCCAGTATGCTGATCCTGGTGCTGGACGCGTTCTGGGCGGTGGTCCTGTTATGAGCATCCAGCTCAATGACGTCCATCGGACGTTCGGCCAGAACCACGTCCTTCGGGGCTTGGATCTCGAAGTACTGGACGGTGAGACACTCTGTATCATCGGGTTCTCCGGAGCCGGCAAGTCCGTGATTCTCAAACACATGGTGGGCTTGATTCGGCCGGATTCCGGTGACGTTCTGGTGGATGGCCAGAACGTGAGTGACCTCGACGTCGGGGAGATCAACGAACTGCGCCGTGACATCGGCTACGTCTTTCAGTTCGCCGCGCTCTTCGACTCCATGAACATTGCCGAGAACGTTGCAATGGGGCTTCGCCGTATGCCCGATATGTACGACGACGAGATCATGGCACGTGTAAGTGAGTGTCTCGCCCTCGTCGATCTAGAGGGAACCGAAGACCGGTATCCGTCCGAGTTGTCCGGTGGGATGGTGAAGCGGGCCGGGCTCGCCCGGGCCATCGCCACGAGACCGACGTATTTGCTTTACGATGAACCGACGACTGGATTGGATCCGGTCACCGTGACGGTGATCGACCGGCTGATCGTTCGGATGAAGGAGGAACTCGGTGTGACGGGCGTCGTCATCACGCACGATATAGCAAGTGCGTACCGGATTTCCGACCGGATTGTGATGCTGCACGAGGGCCGGATCCGGACCAGCGGGACCATCGACGAGATCAAGGAGTCGCGTGACCCCCTCCTCAGGTCGTTTCTCGAAGGACGACCTGAACTTGCGGAGAGGGCATCGTGAAGGGCCGCAAGGAGCTCCTGGTCGGCTCGGTCGTGCTGCTCGGGATCGTCACTGCGGTTGTCGGTACCTTGTGGCTCCAGGGTAGACGTTTCGGAAGTACGGAGACGGAGGTCCACGTCTTGATGAGAGATGTCGGTCAGCTGTCCATCGGCAATACGGTGACGTTCCGAGGCGTGTCCATCGGACGTGTGGGGGACATCATCGTCGAGGACAATGGCGCCGCTGTCCGAATCCAGCTGCTTCTCGATGGAGATTGGATTCTAGATGAGGACGCCGTCGTGGTGCTCGCCCCCGCGTCCATGTTCGGGGATTGGCAGGCCGAGATCGTAACGCGATCTCGGTTCCCTCAGTACGACTATTCCGAGGTCCCTTCCGACGTTCAGGTCACCGGGGGTGTTCGAATACTCGGCGGATATGTACTTCCTGACCTCTCTCGACTCACGGCGGTAGCGGATGAGGTCGCCCAGAATGTGGCGTCTCTGACGGATCGCTTCGACCGTGCGTTCGGAGAGGAAACCGCGGACCAGATCACTCAGGCCATCACAAACATGGAGGAATTCACGGCGACCCTTCGACGCCTTGTCGACGAACAATCGGATGAATTTCTGGGGATCGCAGACGACGTGCAGAATGCTACGTCCGAGATCGCATCGGTTCTGGAGACGGCTCGCGGGTCGCTGGAGAGGATCGACGCGCTGTTGGCTTCGGGAGATCTGGATTCAATACTCGTGAACACGAAAGTCATCACAGCGGAACTCAGCGGCGTTTCTGGGGACATCTCGGCGGCTTCGCAGAGTCTGTCCGGAACCCTCACCCTGGCGGATTCTACCTTCCTGTCGCTGAATCGAATCTCCACCCGCCTCGAGAACGGGGACGGGTCGCTCGGACGGTTGCTTTCCGATACCCTATTGGGAGGTCGCATCGAAAGCCTTGTGGAGGAGCTGAATCTTCTCATGGAGGACCTTCGGGCGAACCCCTCGAAGTACGTGCGTCTTTCGATTTTCTGATTGCCGATCACCATCCTAATGACCAAGCGCAAGGCAAGAATCGAACACAGCTCCGGTGGCGTTGTCGCTCGGCGCATGGACGGGAACGTGCACCTGCTGCTGATCCGTGATCCCTATGGCAAGTGGGGTTTGCCGAAGGGCCATGTGGAGAATGGTGAGAGTTCCTGTGAGGCGGCCTTGAGAGAGGTGCGTGAGGAGACCGGGTTGACCCACCTCGAAGCGGGTCCGTCACTCGGTTCCATCGATTGGTACTTCAGGCTCAGGGGTGATCTCGTGCACAAATTCTGTGATTACTTCCTCATGGCTTCTCCTGACGGAGACACGAGTCCAGAGGTGTCGGAGGGGATCACCGAGTGCCGATGGCTCCCTGTGGACGAGGCGATCGAAACGGTGGCGTACGACAACGCTCGTGAGGTTGTGGTACGGGCGGCGGATGCCTTGAACTCGGACGAAGCGGGCTCACTGTTGTGACCGAGAGCCCAGTTGTGACGGAGGGCCGGCTTCAGATCTGGCGGGTCCTCCAGGCGATCGTCGCACTGTTCGTGTTCGGTCTGTTGGTCTTTGGTGTGCAAGAGCTGCTGAACCCGTTCGTTCTCTTTTTGATCCTGCTCATAGTACTAATTCCTTTCCGACGAGCACCGGGGTACGTCCTGCTCGTCTCGGTGGCCGCCATCCTCACGATGTACTGGCTGCTGGCAACGACCGGATTTCTGCTCGCCCCTTTCGTTCTTGGTTTCGGCCTCGCTTATGTGCTGGACCCATTGGTGGACGCGTTGGTGGAACGCCGCGTGGCGCGGAGCTTGGCCATCGTGCTCTTGGCGTTGCCGGTGGTTGGCGCGGGTGTGGCGGCGGTTCTGTTCGGAATCCCGGCGCTCGTGGGCCAGATCGACGACCTCGTCCAGGCAGCTCCCGAGTTGGTCGCCCTAGTCGGAGACTGGCTCAGCGGGATTCGAGAGTTCGTCGTAGGCATTCCGGGCGTTGGTGAAGACGTCGTCCCCGATCTGACCAACCTCGATCCGGAAGAGATTGTCGCCTTCCTCCAAGAGCGCCGGGAGCAGTTGGCCAGCGGCACGTGGCGGGGTGTGTTGGGTTTGGGCCGCGGTCTCGGGTCCGCCGCTACCGTGGCGGGCTACGTATTCCTGACCCCGATTCTTACGTTCTACCTGCTTCGAGATTATGACGGCATCCTTGCTCGACTGCGGGGGCTCCTCCCGCGTAGCCGCGAGGCGGGGGTCGTCGAGTTCGCTCGCGAGTATGACGTGCTGCTCTCGAGGTACCTGCGCGGCCAGCTGACCGTGGCGCTCATCATCGGCGTATTAACCGGCACCCTGTTGTTGGTTGTGCAGTTTCCCTACGCCTTCCTCTTGGGAGCGCTGGCCGGGGTCATGGGGCTCATCCCCTTTCTCGGGTTGGTGCTCAGCATCATACCAGCCGTGATCATCGCCCTGGTGAGCAGCAATGTTCTGTGGTCTCTGGCCAAGGTCGCCTTCGTCTACGGATTGGTCCAGATTCTGGACAGTGGCATCATCAGCCCCCGGGTCGTCGGTGACTCGGTGGGACTCCATCCAGTGTGGATCGTCCTGGCGCTGTCCGTCGGCGGTTTCTTCTTCGGATTCGTGGGACTGCTGATCAGCGTGCCGGCAGCGGTGGGTGTGAAACTGGTGATGGTTCGGGGTCTGGAGCGATACAGGAGCTCGGAGCTGTACGAGAGCCCGCAGGGCTGACCTGGCCGTTGGAGGTCGTTCGAACCGGGGTTATCCTCCACCCCCTGACGATCGGGAACCGTCACGGATCAGGTAACGGATTAGGTAGGTGGAGGACAATCGGATCATGTCTGAGCGTCAACACGAACAAGTCGTCATTATTGGATCGGGGCCGGCAGGCTGGACCGCCGCCATATATGCGGCCCGCGCGCAGCTCTCTCCGCTCGTCATCGAGGGTGCCGGCAGCCGCACGATGATTCCCGGTGGGCAGCTCATGTTCACGACGGAGGTCGAGAACTACCCAGGTTTCCCCGAGGGTGTCACGGGCATTCAGATGATGACGGATTTCCGGGAACAAGCCGTGCGCTTCGACACGCGTGTGATCACAGAGGACGTGGCCGAGGTCGACTTTTCGGTTCGCCCATTCCTCCTGAAAACCAGCGGCGGTACTGAAATCGAGAGCGATGCTGTCATTATCGCCACGGGGGCCAACGCCAACTGGATCGGACTGGACAACGAGGAGCGCTTGGCACAGAGTGGCGGAGGGGTTTCAGCGTGCGCGGTCTGCGACGGCGCACTTCCCCACTTCCGTAACCAGGTGATCGCCATCGTCGGTGGCGGTGACAGTGCGATGGAAGATGCGCTCTATATGGTGAAGTTCGCCAAAGAGGTCGTTGTGGTTCATCGGCGGGAAGAGTTGAGGGCGTCCAAGATCATGCAAGAGAGGGCGTTCGCGGAAGAGAAGATCCGTTTCGAGTGGAATCAGACGGTGGTTGATGTATTGGGGGACGACGTGATCACCGGCGTGCGCCTTCGGGACAGCGTTACCGACGAAGAGCGGGACCTCGAGGTCGGTGGCCTGTTCGTTGCGATCGGGCACGATCCGAACACCGCTTTCTTGAACGGACAGGTGGCGCTCAAGGACAACGGATTCGTCGAGACGCCCACCTCATGGAGGACGACCACATCCGTCCCGGGCGTGTTTGCCGCCGGAGACGTGATGGACGATTTCTTCAAGCAGGCCGTGACGGCGGCGGGAACCGGTTGCATGGCGGCCCTCGAGGCCGAGCGGTGGCTCTCCCACGGCGGGGCGGAGAGTGCCGCCGTGGATGGAGCAGCGGGAGATGAGTGAGATGGATCTGACGGGAAAGACATGTCTGGTAACCGGCGCCACCAGGGGTATCGGACGTGCCGTGGCCGAGGCCCTTGCGGCGGCAGGGGCGGACGTGGTCATCAGCGCGCGGACCTCAGCCGATGTGGAGCATGTGGCGAAGGATTTGGATTACTCGTTCCTCGGGCGCGTGCTAGGTATCGCCGCTGACGTGTCCAATCCAGAAGACTGCAGTCGCCTTGTCCAGGAAACCGCGGATGCTTTTGGTCGCCTGGACGTGCTGGTGAACAATGCCGGTGTGGGGATTCTCGCCTCCATCGAAGAACTCTCGGTCGAGGACTGGGAGACCCAGATCCATACCAACCTCCGAGGCGTGTTCTGCTGTTCAAAGGCTGCTGTGCCTCACCTCAAGTCGACCGAGGGGTGGATCATCAACATCGGATCACTCGCGGGCCGAAATCCCTTCGCGGGGGGGAGCGGATACAATGCCAGCAAGTTCGGGCTGGTAGGAATGACGGAGGCCATGATGCTCGATCTACGGCATTCGGGCATCCGCGTGAGTTCGGTGATGCCGGGGAGCGTGGACACCCGCTTCGGTGGCGACTACCCTGAGGGAGGACGTGCCTGGGCTTTGGGGGCCGACGATGTCGCTTCCGCCGTGCTCCATCTTCTATCCTACCCGGACAACGCCCATGTCAGTCGCATGGAGATGCGACCCAGCCGCCCGCCTAAGAAGTAGGACATCGCCGAGAAGTAGGACAGTCGCCGAAGAAGTAGGCTAGATTTAGGTCCACTCCAACAGCGCACGAGGCAGCCATGTCGGACGATGTTCGAATAGAAAACGACTCTCTCGGCGAGGTCTGTGTACCTGCGGACGCCCTGTACGGCGCGCAAACACAGCGCGCCGTCGAGAACTTCCCCATCAGCGGCCAGCGTGTCGGGCGGGGCTTCATCCAGGCGCTCGGCCTGCTAAAGAAGGCCGCGGCCCTCACCAACGAGGAACTCGGTAATCTCGATGGAAAGATTGCCGAGGCCATCGCCACTGCGGCGGGGGAGGTAGCCGTTGGCGAGTGGGACGGCGAGTTCGTCGTGGACGTCTATCAGACCGGATCGGGCACCTCGACGAATATGAACGCCAATGAAGTCGTGGCCCGCCGTGCCAACCAGATCCTCGAACACGATGGGTCGGTGCACCCCAATGACCACGTCAACTTCGGCCAGTCGTCGAACGACGTCATCCCTTCGGCCATCCACATGGCGGCACGTTTGGCGATGGAGCGAGAGCTTATTCCATCGCTTACACATCTGAGGGACGCGCTCTCGGAGAAGGCCGGGGCCTTCGATCACATCGTGAAGTCCGGCCGTACCCACCTGATGGATGCCACGCCCGTACGGCTTGGCCAGCAGTTTGGTGGGTATGCCCACCAACTCACCAAGGGGATCGAGCGCGTGCGCCGTGCGTCGGAGGAGTTGGCTGAGCTGGCGCTCGGTGGCACCGCGGTGGGCACTGGCATCAATACACACCCCGAGTTCGCCTCCCGCGTGATCGCGCTGGTGTCGGCGGAGCTCGACCTGGATTTCATCGAGGCCGAGAACCACTTCGAGGCGCAGGCCGCCAAGGACGCCGCTGTGAACGCGGCCGGCGCCCTGAATACGATTGCGACCAGCTTCTTCAAGATCGCCGACGACGTAAGATGGTTGGCGAGCGGGCCGACCTCCGGGATTTCGGAGATCCTGATTCCGGCGGTTCAGCCCGGAAGCTCGATCATGCCTGGAAAGGTGAATCCGGTCATGTGCGAAGCGATGATGATGGTGGCCGCACGTGTCATGGGAAACCACACGACGGTGACCATCGCAGGCCAGCGCGGCAACTTCGAGTTGAACGTGATGATGCCGGTACTCGCTCAAGCACTGCTCGAGTCCATCGCCTTGCTCTCCAACGTGGCGAGAACGTTCGCTGACCGTTGTGTGAAGGGTATCGAGGCCAATGAACCGCGAGCGAAGGAACTGCTCGAGAAGAATCCGTCGATAGCGACGGCGCTCAATCCGTACGTCGGTTACGACAAGGCGACGGAGGTAGCCAAGGAGGCCGCCCGGAAGGGACTATCGGTCCGTGATGTCGTCGAAGAGAAGGGATTGCTCAAGCCCGAGGAGATCAACGAGGCGCTCGACGTCCGAGCCATGACCGAGCCGGGATTGCCTGGGAGCTAGGAGTCCGGCAAAGAAGTGCCGCGGGATTGCGTGCGAGTCTGTTCTGGTGCTGGACAGTTCTGGAGACGGCAACCTATATTCGGGATGCGTGCTGGGGGGCTCGTTTATTGAGCCAACACCCGTGAAGCCGGGACCGGCTCTTTCGTCCGACGTCACGCCCTGAGAGGGGAAGACAGAGGTCGGGAGGAGGTCACCTTACAGTGTCCCTGGGCTTCAATAATTCCCCTCTGGTGCGTTTTCGAGAGGCCGGGACCTAACGTGGTTCCGGCCTCTCGACACTTCCACCCGCAGGGAGACCAAAACGCGTGATCGAAAGTATGCGCAGATTCCTGAATGAGCGCCTCGCGCTGCACGCCCTCGATTACCAGGTACCGAGGGTCACAATAAGCGTGAAATACATGTTGGGCGGGTTGACGGCCTTCCTGCTCCTGGTCCTCACCGTGACGGGTCTCTACCTGTCACAGTACTACAATCCGACACCCACCGGGGCTCACGATAGCGTTCTCTACCTGATCACTCGTGCGCCGCTCGGCGATTGGATTCGCTCGCTCCACTTTCTTTCAGCTGGTGGCGTGGTCGTGACGGTCACAGCCCATCTGATCTACACGTTCTGGAGACGGGCATACAAGAAGCCGAGAGAGGTGACGTGGTGGGCTGGTGTCCTCTTGGCCGCCGTCATCTTTCTGTTGATCGTCACGGGAACGGTGTTGCGCTACGACCAGGAAGGCTTCGAAGCCCTCGCACACTTCGTGGCCGGCGGAAATCTGACGGGGACGTTCGGTCGCTTCTTTACAGACAGCTTCACTCCGAGCACGTCGCTACTGAGCAGAATCTTCGGTCTGCACACGAGCCTTTTACCTCTCGTGCTCCTCGCTCTCATCGGCCTTCACTTCTGGCTGATCCGCCATCTCGGGATCCATACGGACGCCGGGGACGGTGCGGGCGGTGCGAAGACCGGCGTGTTCAGGACGCACACCACCCGACTTGCCGGGTTCGGCCTTGTGTTATTTGCGGTACTCGGCGTGCTGGCGGTCTTGGTTCCCGAAGGGATCGGCTTTCCACCGGTTGCCGGAGTGGAGATCACCAAGCCGTTCTGGCCCGTACTCTGGGTCTACGGCCTTGAAAACGTGTTGGGCGCCTGGGGGATGATCCTCGGCCCCTCGGCTATCTTTCTTTTCCTGATGGTGGTGCCTCTGCTCGATCGTGGGGCGGACCAGACACCCGGCAAGCATGGTTGGGTGGGCTGGCTGGCGGTTCTGCTGGGGATCCTGATCGTTGGACTGTGGGCATACGGTATGTTCGGGGAGGCCCGCGAACATGTCGGGATGTAGTGCCAGTCGGGACGAAGCTCCGCTTGAGGTGTAGCGCCAGGTAGGATCTAAAGTAAATTGAGATAGAGTAGGCTCGAATAGATGTGGTAGTCGGATAAACGTAGGCAGGATGTAACGTCGCGAGGAGTGCAAGATGCGTAATCGAATGAACATGGGTATCTCGCTGATAGGAAGGTTCGCCCTGCTGGGGACGGTCTTCTTGACGATTGCGGCTGTTCACGGTGCTGCACTCAAGAGCACGGCGACGGCCGTCGAGGCAGGCACGGAGTTGGCACTCGAAGGTACGGGCTTCCACGCAGATCAAACGGTCACCTTGGTCCTGCTCGGCGCCCTCAATGAGTACACGCTACGAGACGTGACCGTTGACGCTGAGGGTGCGTTCACCCTCGGGATCGCGGTCCCGAGGGATGTGCGTCCCGGCCAATATCTATTGTTGGCGTTGTCCGGCGAAGAATTGGATGTGCGCGAAGCAGTGATGGACCTCGCCGTGATGGCTGCCTCGGAGGTTGTTGCAACTGCCGAGAGCCACGACGAGGCCGGCGGGCATAACGAAGCCATGGATTCCGGTGCGACTGCTGAAGAGATGACCATCGCGAGAGCCACGTCAGGCGCCGGATGGCTTGTGATCGGCCTGCTGATCGGTCTCGCGGGCGGTGCGGGTGTGACGCTGCTTCGGGGGACGCCCGCAGTCGAGGCGTAGAGCCGCTGCTTGTGGTGGGCGGGATACACTACGCGGGTAGAGAACGAGGGCTGCATGAAGAAGGGTAGCCGGTGCTCTTGGCTCTCCCTGATGGTTCTGACCCTGGTTACCACAACCTCTGCCTGTGCGCAGGAGGACGAACACATCGAAAAGGTGCGGCGGGTCCTGTCCGCCACACCTCTCTTTGACGGCCACAATGATCTTGCCTGGGCCATCCGCGAGCAGGAGGGTGAGCCCCACAACGTGCGGGCGTACGGTTTGCAAGGGACCACCCGGGGCCAAACCGACATCGCCCGCCTGCGAGCCGGGATGGTCGGCGCCCAATTCTGGTCGGTCTACGTCGACATGGAGTCGGTGGAAGTCGGAGCCGCCAGGGTTCAGCTAGAGCAGATCGACATCGCCCGGCAATTCATCCGAGAGTACCCCGAGGTCTTCGAGTTGGCGCTCACCACTTCGGATGTGGACCGGATCTTCAGGTCCGGTAAGATCGGATCGGTACTCGGGATGGAGGGCGGCCACGTCATCGAGAACTCCCTCGGTGCTCTTCGGGCCTACTTCGACTTGGGCGCGCGGTACATGACCCTCACCCACGGGGGTAACACCGACTGGGCCGACTCCGCGACCGACGATCCCGAGCACGGGGGCCTGACGGAGTTCGGCAGGGAGGTGGTACGGGAGATGAATCGCCTCGGCATGTTGGTGGACCTGTCCCACGTATCCACGGAAACGATGAACGACGTCCTTGATATCGCAGAGGCACCCGTGATTTTCTCCCATTCCGGAGCGCAGGGTCTGACCGACCATCGAAGGAACGTGCCCGATCAGGTCCTTCAGCGGCTTCCGGAGAACGGGGGCGTGGTCATGGTCGTGTTCTACCCTTGGCATGTGTCCGAGGCCCTGCGCACTTATGACGGTCCCGGGGACCCCCCGTGGGCGACTCTGAGCGATGTGGCGGATCACATCGAATATGTCCGTGATGTGGCCGGTATCGACCACGTGGGCCTCGGGGCGGACTACGACGGAATGGAGCCCGATCCCCCGCCTGTAGGGCTCGAGGACGTGTCGAAATATCCGGCGCTTCTCACCGAACTCTCCCGACGCGGCTGGAGCGAGGACGCCCTGGCGAAACTCGCTGGAAGGAACGTCCTCCGTGCTTGGGCGGAGGCGGAGGACGCAGCGTCGCGAATCCAGGAGCAGCGCGGACCGTCCAACGCGACGATCGACGAACTCGACGGAGGTTCTCGCCCGCCGAATTAGGCCGCTGGCGTTAGGAGAGGTAGCTCTCTCCGTTGGGCGTCTGAAGACGGGCGCGTATTCCGGGCTCCGGCGCCGCCCCGATCGAAACGTCGAACGTCTTGAGAGCGAGCCGTAACTCGTCTGCGTCAGGGTGGCTCACGACCAGTTCCAGCAGTTTGCATTCGTTGGGGAGGTCGGTCGACGGGTGAGGCGTGGTTCCCCAATCGATGACGAACGGAATGACGCCGCCGGCCGGAAGAGCCAGAGGATCACTGAGCCGCCAGTGGAGTGTACTGCCGTCCGGCCTGCTGCGGCTCATTCGGCGGACCGGGCCGAGTTGGGCCACGTCTTTGAGGGACTCCCGTAGGGACTCCGGGTCGGGGTGCCGGTATGCCCAGGTCACAAGCCGAGCGTCTGTGAGATCGTCGATGAGGAAGGGCCTCGATTGCTCCGGGTCGGGTTGGGCAGGGTCGGGGCCGATGATCTCCAGGTAGACGCCAAGTCCCAGACCGATCAGAGCATTGCGGGTCCTCCAGCCCGGGTGCGCCCCACCCGCAATGGGCTCCGTGCCAAAGCGTTCGGCCAACTCCTCCACTGACGCGTCCAAGTCGGGTGTGGCGTAGACCAGATGGTCCAGCCCCCGCTCCATCATGCCTGGCAGCACCCTGGACAGCGTCCGTAGAGCACCAGTTCGTGCGCGTCGACCGCGAAGCCCGGGGGCGCCAGTCTCTCCACGTCTTCCGGACAGGCAGCGACGTCGAACGCCAACCCGCACCCGCGGCAGATGAAGTGGTGATGATGAGGCTTCCCGCACCGCTCGTAGCGTGCCGGCTCGCCCGGTAAGTCGACGGAGTGAATCCAACCCTCATCCGACAGAGAGTTGATCGTGCGGTAGACGGTGGCGATACCGAGGGACGGCACCAGCATACGGCCCGCATGAAGCACTTCGTCGGTGCTCAGAGGCCTGTGTTCACGCGTGAAGATTTCACGTATGGCCCGCCGCTGCTTGGTATCGCGTTTCACTCTTGATAATCGGTTATCGTTTATCCATTATCAAGGTATGCCCTCACTGCCCCCCGCCGCCTCGCCTGAGAGCCGCGCCTCGAGTTGGTTCGGGGTCCTGCCGGCAGTCTGTGCGGTGCATTGCCTGGCGATGCCGATTCTTGCTTCCACCCTACCGTTTTTTGCGGCAACGCACTCCTGGGAGGCTGGGCTCCTGGCCCTCTCGGCCTTGCTGGCGGTGATCACCCTGGCGACTTCCTGGAGGCTCCATGGACGGTGGGTGGTTTGGGTCATCGCTTCGCTGGGATTCGCCGTCTGGATTGCGGCACTAGCCGGGTGGCTGGCCCCACTGCCGGAGAGTCTGATGTCTCCCTTGGGCGGGGTGCTGGTCGCGGGCTCACTGTTTTGGAGCGGACATCTGAGACACAAGGTCGTGTGCGGCGCCTGCGCCTGTCCGGTGCACCCGGGTTAGGCGTATTTTCGTAGCTGCAACCGCAGCTTCAACCGCACTTGCCCGTTTGCCAAGGGAGCCCGTATTCTCGGTGCTTCCACTGTAAGGATTCCGCTGTCGTGCATCCAACCGTGAGGGCCCCATCGTTGCTCCTACCGTGAAGGTGAGTTTACCCGTTGTCATGGGGGTTGCCCTGCTCCTGACGGGAGCCGCCGTAACTGGTCTGCGAGGCCAGGCACCCACGACTTTCGTCGTCGAGAGTCCGACGATGACCACCGGCAGATTCATGCCCCGGGACTATTCTCCGGACGGGAGGAATCTTTCTCCCCCGCTCACGTGGAGCGGTCTCCCCGCGGGGACGCGCCAAGTTGCCGTGATCTCTCAGGACTTCGGTGCAGGCCGTCCGCCACCGTGGGTGCATTGGATTATCTACAACATCCCGGGTGATGCCGGGGGTCTCCCGGAGGGTATTCCTTTCGATCCGGATCACCCTATGCCTGCAGAGATCGCCGGGGCGGTCCAGGGCAACAACGGGTGGGGTCTACCCGCCTACCGTGGCCCGGCGCCCCCCCTTGGTAGCGTACACAACTACCATTTCGCTGTTTTCGCCCTCGATGAGGCGCTCGACCTGCCGCCGGGCCTCGATCGAGGTGAACTGCTGCTGGCGATCGAGGGGCACGTGATCGGCCAGGGAGATATGGTACCTCTGTATGAGCGGCAGCCCATGAACCAGTTCCCCCGATGATCGAACGGAGAATGCATGTCTGATTCGAAAGGCCGGCTTCCGGCCATCTCGCGGAGAGATCTTCTCCGGACCGCTGGTGCAGCCGGGGCGGCGGCGCTGGTGCCCGACGCCGTAGCCGCGGCCACGGAAGAAACGCCTGCGCCGCTGTCGCCCGCTGCGGCTCGGGAGGGCCAGGACGGAAGCGCCGCGCCATCCGAGACGGGCCCGTTCGTCGCCCGTGCACTCGCGAATCTCACGGCTCGTGAGACCGAAATTCTCAGCGCGATGGTCGATCGGCTGATCCCATCCGACGAGTTGGGCCCGGGTGCTCTCGACGCTGGGGTTCTCCGGTTCATCGATCGTGTGTTGAGCGAGTCCGGGACCAATGCGGCTGATGCGTATCGGTCCGGCCTGGCGGCTCTCGACACATACAGCCGTTACACGCGAGGGGGTCCGTTCATCGACCTCTCCACGGTTGATCAGGACTCCGTGCTCATCGACGTCCAGATTGGTGCTGCGACCGGCGCGGGTGTCGGTTTCGTGGGTGGTTCCGGCTCGTTCTTCAACATGGTGAAGAGCCACACCTGGCAGGGGATGTTCGGCGACCCGGAGTACGGAGGCAACGTGAACTTCGTCGGGTGGGACCTTCTCGATTATCCGGGCGTGCGTTTAGGGGTGAGCCCGGAGGACCAGCGAGCTCTGGAAGCGGATCAGTTGGAGCCAGTCCGGCGTTCAGCCTACGACTACGGGATATTCGAATGACCACGCAGCTTCGAGGGACCGACGTCGTCATCGTGGGGATGGGCGCAGCGGGTGGGGTCGCCGCATTGCCGCTGGCGGAGGCCGGGCTGAACGTAGTGGGACTCGAGGCCGGGACCTGGCTCGACCAACGCGACTTCGCTCCTGACGAGATCCGGAACAACTATCGCGATTGGCCCATGTTGGTGAAGAAGACTGAGCAGGAGCGGCCCACGTCCCGGGCTACATCGGCTACTCGGGCCAATCAGATTGGTGGCCACCCAATGATGAATGCGGTGGGTGGGACCACTCTGCACTACTGGGCCCAGAGTTGGCGGCTCAATCCTTGGGATTTCAGGGTGGTGACCGAGACGACTCAGCGTTACGGAGCATCCAGGATTCCGCGCGGCTCCACGGTCGAGGACTGGCCGTTCGAATACGACGAACTCGAGCCCTATTACGACCGCGTGGAGCGCGAAGTAGGTATCTCCGGACAGGCCGGAAATGTCCGGGGACGCATCAACTCCCGCGGCAACCGGTTCGAAGGACCTCGAGAGCGTGATTTTCCCATGCCGCCGCTGCGGTGGACGGGGTTCCATGACCGCATGGCCGACGCAGCGCGTTCGTTGGGATGGAACCCGTTCCCCGGCCCGGCCGCGGTCAACAGCCAAGCGTACCAGAATCGACCGGGATGCGGCTACCACGGATTCTGCAACAAGGGCGGTTGCCCGATCAATGCGAAGAACGCTACCCACATCACGACCATTCCGAGGGCTGTTGACACGGGCAACCTCAAGGTGGTCACGCGTGCACACGTCACCACGCTGGAAGTGGACTCGGACGGACGTGTGACCGGCGTCAACTATGTGGTGGGAAGCAACGAGTACTTCCAGCCCGCAAGGGTCGTCTTGGTCGCCTCGTACACCTACGAAAACGTCCGCATGTTGCTCCTGTCGAAATCCCGCGCCTATCCCGACGGGCTCTCCAACAATCAGGGACAGGTGGGGCGGCACTACTTCAGTCATCACCAGGGTGCTGGTGTGAGCGCATTTTTTCCGTATGACCTCAACTCGTGGTACGGCCTTCCAGCCCAGGGCGTCGCGGTGGACGATTGGGCCGACGACAACTTCAACCACGCCGATCTCGATTTCATCGGGGGGGGCAACCTCTGGGTCATGTCGGACCGCCGGCCGATTTCGGCGGCGAACATGGGTACATACGGACAGAGCCGGAATTGGGGATCCACCTGGAAGCGATTTATCCACGAACACTCCGATCGAACGCACGGCTCCTACATCCAAAAAACGACCCTCCCTTACGAGGACAACTACCTGGACTTGGATCCCGAGGTGACGGATCCTCTGGGGCTCCCGGTCATCCGCATTACCGGGCAGTTCAAGGACAACGAGAGGGCCATCGCCGGGTTCATGCAGGACAAGATGGAGGATTGGTACCGCGAGGCCGGAGCCATCGAGGTCAACCGGGGTGGGCTCGGTAACACCATGGGCGCTTCGACCCACGCGTACGGCGGGACGCGCATGGGTGACAACCCGGAGACCAACGTGGTCGACCGTTGGGGATTTTCACACGAAGCGCCGAACCTGGGGGTCCTGGGTGCTTCAGTGATGGGAACCAGCGGGGCGCGTAATCCTACCCTGACGAGTCAGGCACTCTCCTGGCGGACGGCGGCGCATCTCGTCGAGAGCTGGGGGGACATCGCCGAGTAGGGTCGCGGAGTAAGGGGGGCCGGGCTTACAGCGCTACTTACGGCGTTACGTTCACCCTGACGTAACCGTTAGTCCAGCAGCACTGGCTCCCCGAGGAGCTGTCTGTTGCACTCCAGTTGTCCACCCGCGCCAGCAAGAGGTACTCGCCCGGCTCGGAAAACGTGGCGATCACGCGGGCCACGCCACGCCCTTCCGGAAGCTGGATAACCTCGGGCTCGTCGTCCTCCTCCTCCTCTCCATCCTCCACCTCAGGGAGCGGGTTGGACTCGTGCCTCGTGTACTCGACTCGTCCGGGACCCTGGAGCTTGAACCATACCACACGAAGCGGGATGCCCTCGGAGTTGCGGAAATCGTCAGGATCCCTCTCCGAGATGTCCCTCGCGTTGATCGAGACGGTGAGGGGAGATCCCACCGCGACGGTCTGCGTGCGCTCTGCCACGATTCCCGGCGGCCCGCGGCCTTCCTCGCCGTCCGAGTCGAAGGAGACACGGGGAGGGACGGTTCCGTGCGGTCGGGGATACCAGTCCAACTGGTAGGCAACGGCGCCGATCCGGCCGGGCACCCTCGTGACCTCGCCGTTCTCCTTGCGAAGGGTCCACCAAACGTCCGTGTCCCTCATCTCAGCCGGCAGGGTCGCCGCGAAGATCCCCCGCTCATGTCCGGGGAAAAACGTCGTGGGCTGCATCCCATCGAACTGCGCGGGCTCGATGAAATTATCCGGTCCCAAGGGAATCTCGAGGGTGTCGTCGTTGGCATTGAGGTACCCGAACGAGATGCTGAACGTCCCGTCTTCGTTCGCGTACCAGCCCTCCATGAAGGGGGCGAGGTGCCGATTTCCGGGAGCTCCGGGCTGTAGGGGCCAACGACCGTCCGGCCCCGGCCCCGTCACCTGGGCCTCGAGTGCATCTGGACCGACCAAAACACTCCAGAGAAGAGCTAAGGACACTCCGCGCACCGTGA
>ERZ651768.473-NODE-473-length-30358-cov-4.396916_pt1 | contig 30358 bp, 33 predicted proteins | sample MGYA00514754_ERZ651768 | MGnify/ENA metagenome assembly ERZ651768
TCATGTCGAGGATGAGCGGGTCAATATCTGCGGCGTTCATCAGTTTGATTGCTGCGGCAGCAATCGAGGCATGGTCGGCGTCACCCTTGTTCAGGTGCGAGAATTTTACCTCGACATCCATAAAGTCGACACATCCGGGGAAGTAGCCGTATTCATGCTGCCGTTCGGGCTCCCATGGCTCTTCTGCAGGCGTGTTTGCATCATTGATAATCATACGCTCGAAGAGCGGGTGGGGTATGGTGCGGGCGTAGGGTTCAGTTCGTGTCATGTTTTGGCTTCCTGCAGCGCTATTGCGCGCTGCTCTAGGACGTAGTCTACATATTCAATGTTCTGCGGGCAGATAGCAGTACACATACCGCAAGTGATACACGACCACATTGCGACACCATCGTGCTCGTTCTGGAAAGTGTTGAAGATAATATTCAGCTCCTCCTCACCCTCATTGGTGCGCACGGGGCAGATGTCATCACAGAGGCCGCACTGATAGCAGCGATTGAGCTTGAATTCGTAGATGCGCTGCATACGGTTGCTGGTAATCCCACCACGATAGAGGTCGAATCGTTCCTCGTCGCTTAGGGGTCGCGCTCCTTCAGCACGCCGTCTATCAAGCCAGAGGTAGGTAAGTCCGCCGCACGCTAGGGTCCCCCATAGTGTTACTTGCGCCAGTACGTCAGTCGTAATCATAGGATAGAACATTGCGATATTGGCGTTGATAGAGTAGACTGAAAGCATGATAACAAAGGCGATGCCCCAGACGCCAATTGCAGCCCGTACGGGGTCTTCGATAGGGCGGCGTGCGTGGCCGCTGTTAAGGACATCCATTACATTTTCTTTGGGCCCGGGGTCAATGAGGTATCCCAATGCTCGATCAATGAACGGCACCGCGACAACCAACCCTACGATGAGCCCCTGTACCAGCGTTCCCCACACTTTGGCGGTCATTAGGAAGAAGTGGTATCCGAAAATCGTGAATTCAATATCCCACGCTACCTTCAGACATCCGAACGCCCAGAGCAGGTACCAGTCTGGCAGTGGTGGAGGCATCGCAGTCGCAGCATCCGGGTCGGCTGCCATGTGCAGTGGTGGCGGGACGAAGGCCGCAAGGAAGAAGAGTATTGAGGTGACGTAGAGTATCAGCACCGAATCGCGCAGGAGTTCGTGCGGATAGAGCGGTTCGCCCTTGGCATGCGCCGCCTCGAGCACTGAGTGCGCTTGCCGTGGCTTTTGGTCGGTGAATTCAGTCTTACGCCCAACGCGCTCCTCAGCATCCTCGGCCAGCCGCTGTTGGTGGTATTCACCAATCAGTTCTTCGGTGTCATCCATCAGTGCGGTTCAGCCTCCCCTTGGATCCAGACGATGGCCATATGCAATATCATCAGTGCGATTCCGATAGCGGGCAGCACGAAGACGTGTAGCCAGTACATCCGCAGTACGGTTGTGCCTGTGAGTGTCGTACCGCCAAAAACAATCTGAGCCATCAGTGGCCCCATGGCCGGGATTGATGTTGCCATCTCGAGGCCAATTGAGCCTGCAGCAAAACCTAGCTCATCCCATGGCAGTAGATAGCCTGTATAGCCAAAAAAGATGGTTATCAGAAGTAGGATTGAACCCAGAATCCAGTTAAGCTCGCGCGGATTACGATAGGCGCCTACGAAGTAGACTCGCATCATGTGCAAGAATACAGCGGCAACCATGAAGTGTGCTGCCCAGTGGTGTACTGCGCGCATGATGTAGCCGAAACTCACTTCAGTCATAATCAGTTCCATTGATTCGTATGCGCCGGAAGTCATCTCGCCGGTAGCCGGATCCTCAACAAAATCTCCGTCAGGAACGTAATAGAAGCCGAGGTAGATGCCGGTGATTGTTAGGATGATGAACGCTAGAAATGAGAGTCCGCCGAGACAGTAGAAGGGGTACCAGTACCAGACCGCTTTGACGTTGTAGCGTTCAGTATGCGATTGCGGGAATGTGCGCCCACTAGCCGGAAGTAGCGTGAAGACTACTGAGTAGTATTCGCGTCGCGCTAAACTAGCGTAGCGGCGAAGTGCGAATCGCTCGTCGAGCCAAGCCCAAGTCTGTAGCAGGGCCTGCGGCAACATTCCACTTGCCCACAGGAAGACAAAGCCCGCCACCGCACCAACCAGCGAAAGGAAAATCATCAGGAAAGTGTACTCGCGCATAAACTCCTCTAGCAGTGGAGTCTCGGCGCGGGCGCTCCCAGCGAGTGCGAGCAGTCCGAGGCCGATTGCAGCTACAGTTCTTTGTCTCATCCTAATCCGCAGTATTTCAGCCACTCCAATTTATCAGTCTTCCCTACCAGTTCGCCGCTCCGCTCATCTAGCGGTACGATGGGCAGTCCGTACGGTGCCGGCCCCTCGACAAGTTCAGCGACCATCACCGGTCGCCCTTTCTCATCAATGTTCTCGATAATCGAGAGCGGGTCGAAACGGCTCAGGTGGCAAGGGCAAAGAAACATGTTCTCGAAGGGGTCGCCGCTGATGCCAGTCCCCTCCTTCTTGAATACAGGCTTGCAGCAGAGGTGTGGGCACTTGTAGGTGTGGTAAGCCATCATCATGGCGTTACCTCCGTCATCGGAGACACCCCACTCTGTCATTGCATCCTCGGCCGGCACCTTGACCAGCGTTAGTACAGCCTTGCAAGACCCCAGCTCTTCTTCCAGTTCTTTCGGTGCCCACATTACCATTGCTGATTGATTAAGCTGAAAATCCTCCTTGAGTGCTACTTTCCCCTCCAACGATTCGTACCAAGTTCCTTCCTCCCTCTTGTAAGTGAGCGTGTCGTGTGCCTCATCGGGGTTGCAATTAATCACTGGAGGCGGCAGCAGTGTCTTGAGTCCCGGCACTGCAAGCGCCCCACTCATACCAGTACCAGCGAGTGCAAGGGCCCCTTTCAGGAACGAACGTCGCGTGATTGCCATCTATCGCTCCAGCCGTGGCACGACTTTGTCGCGGCGGCGCTTGGTCTCCAGTACGTCAGGCAGGAAGCTGCGGCGATAAAGGTCTAACATTAGCCCAAAAGTGAGCATTGCCATCCCAATAACGAATGAGAGGAACGGCTGGTCCCATTCCTCAATCAGTCCGTATATGAAGAGCGCGTCGTAAAGCAGCTGCACTACCAGTAGCAGCATGATGATAGCGAAAATCGAGAGTTGCTCTGGCGCCGGTGTCTCGTACCTGATAGTTCCAAGCTCTTCGTCGCCGCGGGTGCCAAGTAGTTTCTGCGCGTCTTCCTGCGTTAGTTCGCCGCTGGCGACCTGCTCCAGGATTTCATTAACCTCGGTAATTGGCACTCCCTCCTCGAATTACGATATACGCCAGCAAAACGAATACCAGAGTCACTGCAATTCCGATGAGCCCTATCCAGTACTGCATCATCGCAACCCCCATCTCATGGATGCCTGCTTCGTGCTCTAGTGCTTGTGGTGTTCCGAGTGAGACTGCCACGATGCGAGTCCAAGCATCACCAGCATCGTTGCCGTTCTTGCCATTGACAACGTTGAAGTAAAGGGTTAGAACAGTATCACCTGCTCCCTCATCGGGCGCAGTCCACTCCACGGTCCAGTTGTTCTGGCCGTTCGTGTCAGCGGTGTGCGAGAGCATGTTACCATCGTCGCTGGTCCAGAAGCCCGCACCGCTGGAAAAGCTGCCGTTGCTAACGCGGAGCAGGAAGCCGCCGCGCGCATCATCTATGTCACCCTCCTCAACTATCGAATCGCTGATTGTAAGCGTCAGATTATAGGTAATTCCTGGCCCGTAGCGTGCCGGAAAACCTTCCAGCATCCACATCCCGGTTTCGCTTTGCTCGAGGTTGTGGCAGTTGCAGCCATTAGCCATCACGTCGGTGGCCCAATCATTTCCACCCGTGTCGCCACCTCCGGAATACCCGAATGCGCTTCCGCCCGTCAGGAGTGCAGCTGAAAGCAGTGCGAAAAGCAGCCCCAAATCACGCTTTTCTCGAAGAGCCAACTATAACCTCCGGCAAGGTCACTGGCGAGGAAGGCTTGCCCTATATAATGATATTGAGAAGCGCAGCTGTTTTTAGCGCCGTTTGACTGCGGCACCATGTCCTCCCCGGCGCGCCGCATGGCAGGACTGTGGCTGGTCGCAGTGACACTGCTGCTACGGGTGCCTTTCGTCCCGGCTCCCACCGGCTTTGATGCCTTCCTGTACCAGTTGCAGGTTCGTGCTACGCTCGATACAGGCGCGCTCTTCTGGGCTACCCGGCCCGCCTCGCTGTGGGGACTAGTACCGGGCACTATCCCTGCTGGAGCCACCACGCTAGTTGCCACTGGCAGTGTGTTAACCGGACTGCCGCTGCAAGAGTACCTTTTGCTCCACTCACCGCTACTGGCGCTGCTCGGCACCGCCGGATTTTGGTTGCTTGCGGGCGAGGTGGGCGGTGGCAATCGTGGTCGCTGGCTAGCAGCATTGGCTTTTGCAGTCGCGCCACGCTATCTGCAGTTCTCGCACTGGCGGATTTCGCTGCGCTACATGCTGGTGGTTCTGCTGCCGCTGTTCCTTTGGCTACTGCTTCGCATCCAGCATGTGCGCTATGGTCGCCATCCGGCACGGCTTGTCTGCCTAGCGCTGGTGCTAGGACTATTGCTGCCCACAGTTCACCGCATGGGTTTGCTGCTGCCCGGCTTCCTACTCGCATTCGCGCTGGCGTGGGCACTCCACCATTGGCAGGAGGGTGCATTGGATCGGCAGCGCGCCGGCCGACAGGCGCTGCTGGCGTTAGTCTTCATTGGGAGTTACCTGTTCTATCTAGCGTGGAAGGGGCTGAGCCCTCATACCCCATCTGAGGGTTTATTCGAGATATACCTGTTTCAAGGCGATTCACTGCTGATGCAGGTGGCCAATCTGATGGTGCACTACGGCATGCGCGGTGGCCCGCTGCTGCTGCTGGCGCTAGTTGCCGGCGGACAGCTCTGGCAACAGGGGCAGCAGTCGCTCGGCATTTGGCTGGCGTTGGCAGCGCTGGCACTGGGGCTGTTCATTGTGCTTGACCACACTTACCTGACCTTCATTTTGCTGGTGCCGCTGCTGCTGCTTGTGGCGTCTGGCGTGCAGCCGCTGTTACAGGGCTCCCGCCGCAGACAGGCGCTGGCGCTGGCGGCGCTGGCGTTGCTCGGTGCTAACTTCGCGTATCTGGACCTGCGGTATCAAGTCGATAATCATGCGCAGCCGCAAGTGTTCTTCTCTTCGAACTTGCGCCCCACCAGCATTGGGGCGGGGCTCTGGGGCACGGAGCAGGCGTCGGGGGCAATTTTCGAGTCCAACGACCACATGCGCACGCGACGAGTGGCATCCCAATCCAATATGGTTCCACTCGTGGATGGCGAGATGCTGGTGTTAGGTGCAGTGCAGCCGGAGTCACAGCAGCTCGTGTATCGCGGCTGGCAGGCCATGTACTGGGAGGTCCACGACCACTTGTGGGTATTGGAAAACCAGGCGGCGCTGGAACAGAACCTGAGTCAGAACCGCTCGCTCTCGCTGGTGAACCTAGCGTTTCCCGAGGCCAGTGGCCAGTCCCACATTCCAGAAACAATTTCAGCTAACCAGCACTATCGCTGGCTGGACTGGTTTGCCTACCGCACCTACGCCAATAGCGAACTGGCATTCTACTATAGCGCAGGCTACTGAGTCGGACCGCTGCGCTTTAATACAAGGCAACCTGCCGCCCCTTTCCAAATGGCACGTATCCATTCCCGTAGTCGGGGCCGCTCAGGCTCAAGCGCATTGCCACGCTCGGAGCATCCGGGCTGGGCCCCCACACCGAAGAAGATCGAAGCGCAGGTTCTGAAGTTTTCCAAATCCGGACTTTCGACGGCCGAAATCGGCACTCAGCTGCGCGATGCATACGGCGTTCCGAGCGTTAAGCTGGCGACCGGCAAGTCCATCAGCGACTTGCTGCGCGCAGCTGATGCGGCGCCAGAGCTGCCGGAGGACCTGACCAACCTGATGCGCCGCGCGGTACGACTGGGCGAGCACCTTGAGCGCAACACACGCGACGTCCACAACCAACGTGCGCTACAACTCACTGAATCGAAGATATTGCGGCTGGTGCGCTACTACCGTGATTCCGGTCGGCTGGACGCCGACTGGAAGTATTCGCTCGACAATGCCAAGCTGCTGGTCGGGTAACATAATCTATGGCGATGCCGCGGCTCCTCAGCACAGCGGCACAGCCACTGGCCGACCGACTAAGGCAAGCAGAGCAGCCGGTGCGCCTAATCGGCCACTACGACTGCGATGGTTTAACGTCATCCGCCATCTTGGCGCGGGCGCTCCAGAGATGTGGTCTACGGTTTCACCTCACTAACGTCGTCGCGCTGACGCCTGACGTTATTGACCAGCTCAACAGCGAGGTACCTGCGCTGGTGCTCTTCAGCGATCTGGGGTCAGGGTATCCAGACCTACTGGCGCAGCTCAAGACATCTGCGCTGGTGGTTGACCACCATTTGCCACAGGGTGAGACCCCGCCTAATGTGCTGGAGCTGAACGCCCACAAGGCAGGGATTGACGGCAACCGTGAAGCGTCCGCCGCATCGCTGGCGTTCGCTCTGGCGCTCATACTGGACGAGGCGAACCGTGATTTGGCGCCGGTCGCGCTAGCAGGTGCTTGGGGCGACCGCATGTACCTTGATGGACTTGTCGGTTGGAATCGCATGATTGCCGATATGGCTGTCGAAGATAAGTATTTAAATAGTATTAACCGACTCCCCCTCACCGGGGAGACGCTGGCCGATGCGTTAGCAAGTTCGCTCGAGCCATACCTGCTTGGTGTTTCCGGCAACCCCGCTGCCACAGCAGAAGTATTGCAGGATCTGGGGTTCGACCCCGCTATTGCGCTGGGAGAACTGGATGTGGAAGGCACTGCCTTGCTGGCAGATTGGCTGGCGCTGAAACTGCTTGAGCAGGGTGCCGGTAAGCAGCAGCGCACCCAGCTTTTCGCGCCACAGCTAGACTTGCCACGGTGGGGCTGTAGCGTGGAAGAACTGGCAGCGATGACCGACGCATGCGGCCGACTAGACGACACATCAACTGGCATTGCTATGCTCTTGGGCTCTCCGAGCGGACGCGAACGCGCTGAAGCGTACGTCCGCGAGCACAGAGAGCAGTTGCTGGAGCAGCTCGCCTGCGTGGAGTTTGAGCGCGGTCGTGCTATCCAGCATTTCCGAGGCGACAATGCTGCGCTGAAGGGCACGATTTGCACGCTGGCGCTGGGCTACTTCCTGGACCGCTCGCTGCCTGCAATCGGTCTTGCACCGCGCGATGGGAAGCTGATTGCATCCTCGCGCGCCGCGCCACAGTTAGTGGCGCAGGGTCTCTCTTTGGCAGAAGTCATGGCGCAGGCCGCCAGTGCCTGTGGAGGGCAGGGCGGTGGCCACGCGCAGGCAGCTGGCGCTTCGCTGCCGCTGGAGAAGGGGAATGAGTTCATTGACGAGGTGGACCAGTTGGTGGCGGAACGGCTAGGCCTCTAATATTGTGGCCGTTAGCGTCGTATGACGGAGTGGCGATTGCTGGTTGCTGCAGGCCAGGCGCAGCTGGTAGATATAACGCAGGAAGTGCAGGATCTGCCTGGTGTGGGGCGCTTTCGCAGCCAATTGCTACGCGACGCTGTAACCGGGGAGGAGTTCGACTTGGTTGGCACTCCAGCGCGATTGCTGGAACCGACGCTGTTCGACCTCGTGGCGGACCTTGAGCGCGGGCCGCAAGCAATCCTGCCGCGCGATTTGGCTTGGATAGCGTGGATACTAGGACTGGAGCCGGGCGACACGGTAATCGAGGGCGGTGCCGGTTCGGGAGCACTGACACTAACGCTGGCACGAATAGTAGTACCAGATGGCCGCGTCATAAGCTACGAGCCTCGGCTCTCGCATCGCCGTATCTTGGAGCGTAACTTGCAGCGTAGCCCCCACGCCGCACTGGTCAAGGTTGTTCCACAGGAGCTGACGCCCGATAGCGAACCGACCTCCTGTCAGGCGCTAGTGCTCGATGTACCGCAGCCATGGGAACTAGTCGGCTGGGCATCCACGGCGCTCGAGTCCGGCGGTCGCCTAGTGGCGTACTTGCCGACCACGGGACAGGTAACGCAGCTGCTCGCACAGCTGGAGGGATGGGGTGAGCTGCGTGTCGTGGAGAATATACAGCGCGATTGGACTACTCGCTCGCAGGCACTCAGACCCCAGTCACGGATGCAGGGTCATTCGGGTTTCATCGTCAGTGCGCGGCACTACACTTAACCGGGCCGTCGGCATGTCACAGCGATGGCCGAGAAGCTCGTAATAATCGGCTCCGGGCCGGCCGGCTATACAGCTGGTCTCTACGCCTCGCGCGCGCTGCTCGAACCGCTGCTGCTCGCGGGCCACGCCAGCGGCGGGCAGCTGATGCTCACCAGCGATGTCGAGAACTATCCCGGCTACCCCCAAGGAATTCAGGGGCCGGAGATGATGATCGAGCTGCGCGCTCAGGCGGAGCGGTTCGGCACCCGCATCCTGGATCTCAACGTCGACTCCGTCGACCTTTCGCGGCGTCCGTTCGGGGTCACCAGCGGCAAGGATTCCTGGGACGCGGAGGCGCTGATTATCGCTACTGGTGCCGAGGCCATCTGGCTCGACGTCGAAAACGAAGAGTTGCACAAGGGGCGCGGGATATCCACCTGTGCCACCTGCGATGGGGCATTCTTCCGCGACAAGGAGGTTATGGTAGTGGGGGGTGGCGATTCGGCGATGGAGGAGGCGACTTTCCTGACTCGCTTCTGCCCCAAAGTAACCATAGTTCACCGCCGGGAGGGGCTGCGCGCCTCGCAAATTATGGCGCAGCGCGCCCGCGATAATTCCCGCATCGCGTGGAAGCTGGACCGTACGGTCACCAGTTGGCTCGGCGAGGAAGGTGATTTCCGCGGCGCGGTGCTGCGCTCGACCGTTGATGGCAGCGAGGAGGATTTTGCTTGCGGTGGTGCTTTCATTGCCATTGGTCACAAGCCACTCACCGGTTTCTTGGCGGGACAGCTGGAAATGGACGACCACAATTACCTTCTCTGGAAGCAACACACTATGACCTCTGTGCCGGGAGTATTCGCGGCGGGCGACGTGGTTGATACACGCTACAAGCAGGCGGTGACCGCAGCCGGGATGGGTTGTATGGCAGCCATAGACGCTGAGAAGTGGCTCGAAGCGCAGTAGTGGCATTTATACTACAGTTCAGCACGCACGTTTTTTAGTCCCCCCTTCGGTAGTGACGCGTGCATCACAAGACCGCGAGAATAGGGGAAGAGGCGATGAGCCCGGTCATCGGCACGGTGCTGATTATGGCACTGATGGTAACTATTGTTGGCACTATGCTGGCATGGGGCATCCCACAGGTACAGGACAACGAGGCATGGGCTCAGTACGCTACCACCCGATCCAATTTGCTCAACTTGGATGCCGACCTGGATCAAGTGCTACTGCAGGGTGAGGGTGCCTCGCGCAGCACGACCGTATCCATTGGTTTGGGTACTTTCGTCGTCCGTGATTCACCTGATACACTGGTCATTAGCTACTCCAGTGTTGGGTGGGTTGAGCTGGCGACACGCTCGCTCTCTATTGGCGACACCTCATTCAGGCTGGCAGACCTGCAGGAGAACGTAACGGTGTTCAATGTCACGCTCAGCTATCCTGATGGTAGCAGTTGGAGTGGCAGTAGCGACGAGGGCATGCTGAGCGACTTCCCGGCGGCGGTCTCGGGATTGCGGGGCAGTGTCAGTGACGCCTCCAATTCGACTACTCTAGGCGGCTTCTGGCTTTACCGGGACGACGCGCTTTCGTACCGTTACGCCTCGACAGCTGGGCTGTTCCAGATGCGGATGGTCAACGGTGGCTTACTTGCGCGAGAGCCGGGCGGCAGCCATTTCTTTGAAGGGCGGCCACTCGTACGCGGCATCGGCGCCCTGGACGCGCTGACCTTCTACCAGGTTACGTACAACAATAGCGGTTCGCCGTACACGGCGCTCACTGGACCGTCCAACTTTGATTTCCAGCTACGCAACCAGGGTGGTAGAGACCATGACCCAGTCGCAGCGTATACGGTGCGTTTGGCGGTGGAAGGCAGTGGCCAAGCGGCGTACTACTCCTACTTTAATGATGAATGGGGCTTTAGCAGAGACTTCCAGCAGGACGAAGTCTACTTGCAGCAGAGCGCCCCGCTGGACCTGCGCATATACGAGAGGACGGTCCATGTTGCGTTTCAGCCGCGTTGATTCGGGAGCCCAGGAAATCGGTTTCATCTACACATCATTGCTTTCGGTGCTGCTGCTGGCGTCAATAACAACATCGGTCTCTGGCGTGCTGCAGGGCAATGTGGAGCATACGGTGCAGGAGGAGATGGAACAGGTGGGCGTCAAGCTGCAACTAGCAATCCAGGACCTGTTGTTAGCAGCCGACAGCCATCCCGACGCGACGGTACAGGTACAGTTGGCGACCGCCTCTGAGAACCATGGCGTCTTCTACAAAGTCATTGGCACCGCGACTGGCTTCAAGGTAATCAGCAAGTCCCCGCCGGGCGGGAGATTTGAAGCCAACTTTCCACTGGCGCCCGCATCGTCAGTGGAAGGGGAAGTGAACTCTGCTATCCCTTATATAGTAGCAGATTATGACGGAGAAGCGGGAGTAGTGAGGCTCTCCAGTGGATAGGTGCATGTAAAATGGGTGCGGCTGGCAAGTCAATGGATACGCTGCCTGACGAGGCTGGGCTGATTGGCCCCGATGTCGAGGCACCGGTCGATGAGAGCCAGCTTTCGTGGCGCGAGAAACGGCGGCTGCGCAAGGAACGCCGACAGCTCGAGAAGGCGCGAGGGGCGGCCGAGAAAGCTGGCGTAATCCACGATCTCGTGATGGATGACATCGATATTGGCGAGGATTTCGAGGAGTTGGATACCTATCCTGTCAGGCCACCTTACTCATACGTTCGCATCCTGTTCGACAAGCGCGACTATTCCCGTTTCTACTACGTCGTCGAGCCCAAGGCGAGCCCGCAGGAGGAGAAGGACCTGGAAATGATTAAGGATGTACTACAGCGGGCGCTCAACATCAACCGCGAAACGCTGGAGGAGGAGCAGGAGGAGTTCCTGAAGCAAGCGGTCGACGACATCCTGAACAGCTATCGGCTCCCGAGTCGCAAGAGTAATCGCGAGAAAATCCACTATTTTATCGAGCGCGATCTGATTGGCTACGGCAAGATTGACTCCCTCATGAAGGACCCCAATATTGAGGACGTTTCCTGCGATGGGCCTGGTGTGGAGATTTTTGTTTATCACCGGCGCTTCGAGTCGCTGCGCACTAACATCGTCTGGCCAGACGAGGAAGAGCTGGAGCGGTACATTATCCGGCTGGCGCAGCGCTGCGGCAAGCACATCTCGATTGCTGAGCCACTGCTGGACGCAACACTGATGGATGGTTCGCGCATCGTCATGACCCTTGGCCGCGAGGTCTCCACGAGAGGCTCGACATTCACCATCCGGCGATTCCGCGACGAGCCGTTTACGCCGATTGACCTGCTCGAGTTCAAGACTTTCTCATCGATGCAAATCGCGTTTTTCTGGCTGGCAATGCAGTACGGAATGTCGATGCTGTTCGTTGGTGGTACCGCCTCGGGCAAGACCACATCGCTGAACGCCTGTTCGCTCTTTCTGCCATGGCAGCAAAAGATTGTGAGCATCGAGGAAACACGCGAGCTGAACCTGCCGCACCCCAACTGGATTCCCGGCTGCACTCGCGAAGGTTTCGGCGGTGAAACCGCTGCTGCGGGTGCCAAGGCGGCGGGCGCGGTCGACATGTACGACCTGCTGCGGGCGGCGCTGCGTGAACGGCCGGAATACATAATTGTCGGTGAGATTCGCGGCGCCGAGGCGTACGTGCTGTTCCAGGCCATGGCGACGGGGCACACTACCTACTCTACTTTCCACGCCGACTCAATCCAGAGTCTGGTCCACCGGCTCGAGAACAAACCAATTGAGATTCCACGCGTCCTCATCCCGGCGCTTGACGCGATTTCAATCCAGATTCAGACTCGCGTTGGCGGTAAGCGAGTACGGCGGTGCAAGGGTATCATCGAGATTATCGGCATTGACCCTCATTCGCACGAGCTGCTGACCAACGAGGCCTTCCGCTGGGATAACAAAACCGACGAATTTGTCTTCACCGGCAAGTCGTATGTGTTCGAGAAAATCATGATGAAGGCTAACCTGAACCGCGTCGAAATAATGGACGAGACTAAGCGGCGACAGCTAGTGCTTGAGTGGTGCCTGAAGAAGGGCATACGCGACTACCGCGACTTCGCGCGAGTTGTTTCGGAGTATTACGTTCACCCTGAGGATGTTATGCGCCAAGTTTACGCCGACTTGCAGGTGGGTGGTCGTAAACGCCGCCGCAAGGCAGTCCAGCATGATCTGGACCTGAGCGGCGCTAGAAAGGCGGAAGAGGGCGTTGACCTCACCGAGTTTCCGCTTGGCGTGCAGCAGAAGTTCCAGAAGCGGATGGCCAAGGAGGAGGCGCGTCGTGCCAAGGTGGAAACGCGCATTACCGCTGCGGCCGAGGAGAAGCGACCTACCTTGGAGGCGAAGGAAACCGCACAACGTGCCAAGGCGGCGGCTAATCTGGAACGCGATTTGCTGAAGGCACAAGCCCGCTACGTGCCACTGCGGCAGCTTGAGCCAATTGCCGCGCAGCTGGGGCTGGCTACCGTCTCGAGCCTTTCAGTGCGTGAGGCTGGCCGCCTGCTGAAGTCGAGCAACCGTGAATTGGCAGCGCGTGCCAAAGCCGAAGTCCGGCAGGTCAAGCTGGCCGGCAATCCCGAGAAGCAGGCGCAGGCAGCTGCGAAGGAAGAAGCCCGGCAGGCCAAGGCTATGACCAAGCTGCAGGGCGAGCTGGCCAAACGCGTCGAGCGTTCGGCTAATCCGCGCTGGTGGCACCGGTGGTTCTAAGCGGTTTCCAGTCAGTCAGTCTGACGCTTTTCGGCTGGCTTGGTCGCTTTCTTACGCGTGACTCTTATCGGCTCAAGATGGACTTAGTCAAGGCGCGCATCCCGTTACTACCCGACGGCTATGTCGCCGTTTCAGCGATGCAGGTGCTGCTCACCTTTCTGGGTGGCGTGGCGCTGACTGCCGCATTTATTGGCATTGGAGTGCCGTTCCTGGAACAGCAGACTACCGCGGACGGTGAGCCGTTCTCGATATCTGGCACAGTGCAATGGGGTCTGGGGCTGCTACTGGTCATTATCCTGCCGCTGTTGATTGCGCTGGTACAGTGGCTGGCTCCCGGATTCACGATCAGCCAGCGCACCCACGACATGGACCGCAAGCTACCGTTCGCGGGGAGTTACGTTGCGGCGATGGCAGCGGCCAACGCGACACCCTCCGTAATTTTCAAGTCGCTGGCGCGCAACGAGTTTATCTACGGTGAGATTTCTAGGGATGCAGCCTGGATTTACCACTCCATTGAGTTCATGGGCCGGGACTTGGTGACGACGCTCAAGGAAGCGGTTGAGCGCTCGCCCTCGGAGCGCTTTGCCGAGTTCTTACAGGGAATCGTCGGCACCCTCACCTCGGGAGGCAACCTGAAGCTTTACTTCCTGAACCGTTCGGAGTATTACGCGCAGGCCAACCGAGTCCATGTCAAGAGCGTCATCCAGCAAATGGCGCTTTTCGCTGAAGCCTATGTGGTAATGGCGGTCGCGCTCCCCATCTTTGCGATGATTATCGCAGTGATTACCTTCTGGGTTTCTGGGTCAGGAATGGTATTGGAGGAAGTTCACCTCTACGGCATGGTCTTCGTCATGTTCCCGATGATCCAGATTTTCTTTTGCTATATCTTCCTCTCGCTTAGCAATGAGGTGGCAGTCGACTGATGGCTGGAAATCTCGAGAAACGGGTCTATCGCGACGAGCGCAGTGGGCAGAAGCGACGCTGGATGACCTACAAAATGGCGCAGAAGTGGCTTGACGTACGGAGGGGCAAGACCGACATAGGCATCTACATCGTTATCTTTTTCTCAATCGTTATTGGACTTTCCTTCTTTGCGCTGGCCAACTTGAACCATCAGATGGACAGTCAGACCATGGTAGCCGACATCGACAGCGACAAGCAGTTCGACAACCCGGAAGTGATGAATGACGGTCGCTTCAGCTTCACGCTCCACCAGTATGGCCTGCCTTCGCTGCGCCAGAACGAGTCACGCGACGCTGACCCGACGGTCGACGGCATAGAGGAGGAGATGGAAGCCGAAGAATGGTACCGCTACTATCCGGAGATTTCAACGCTCGACTTTATAGTCTTTGGAGTGGTCGCGCTGCTGCTGCCGTACGGTATTTGGGGCTGGCGCCAGGACCAGATAAGGGCCCGGGTAGAGGACAAGTTCCCCGACTTCCTGCGTGATCTGGCCGAATACTGGAAGGGCGGTCTCAGCATGACCGTCGCTATTCAGACGTTGGCTCGGGGCGAATATGGCAACCTGAACGACGAGGTGCATAAGATGGCGACCCAAATTTCGTGGGGTATCAGCTTCGGTGAGGTACTGGAAATGTTCACCGAACGAGTTAAGTCACCCATCGTGACCCGTGCTGTCACGATGGTCGACGAGGCTAATCGCGCCGGCGGTAGGATTTCGGATATTCTGCTCGCCGCTGCCTATGACGCCAGAGAAATCAAGGCGCTCGAGGGCGAGCGGCAGCAAGAAGTCACCAATTATACCATGGTTATCTACCTCTCATTCCTGATCTACCTGATGATTATCCTGGTGCTGGCCAATACCTTCGTCCCGGCCATCGTTGATTCTTCCGTCGCGACTGGTGGCGGCGGCATGTCCATCGGCAACCTGCAGGTGCGCGAACTGAACCAGGTCTGGATTTCGACCGTCTTTTTCTACAGTGTTATCATCCAGTCGTTTGGCAATGGGCTGGCGGCTGGTTTCATGTCCACCGGCCGCCTCTACTCCGCTGCGACCCGCGCCTCGGTGATGATGCTGATTGGCTGGGCAATCTTCGAGATATTCGGTATCGCTACCTCCATGATTAGTCCCGGCGTGGTGTGAGCGTGAAGCTGGGGCGCAGGGGCCAGATGCACATGCTGGAGGTGCTTATGCTGGCCACACTCTTCACCTCGGCAGTCAACGTGGCGGTTATCAGCCTGCCTGCTGGTGATGCTAATCAGGTCGGCGATGAAACACTGCAGCAGCAGGGAATGGAACTGCTGGCACTGCTCGATAGTTGGACTCCTACTAATGTTACCGTCGCGCAGGAGTATCACAACTCGACACTGGCCTTCTGGCTTGCCAGTGGCAACACTACCGCCCTGCAATCCTACTTGGACGGGGGACTGCCAGCGGCAGCGAGTTATCACTTGACGGGAACGCATGGTGGAAGTACGGAGATACTTGTTGACCGCGGTATGCCGACCGGGACGGTGAACATCGCCTTCCGGCTAGTGTGGACTGATGGCGAGCTGTGGGAGTTGAAATTAAAGACGTGGTATGGCTCCCGGGAGGCGACATGAACCGCGAGGGCCAGCTGCTGCTAATGGCAGGGCTGCTAATGACATTGACAGTGCTCACGGTGACCTTGTCGATTTCCCATTCTGTCAACTTGGGGCTACACCAGGGCGAACGGCACGACCTGAGCCCCCTTGTCTCGATGCTGGACGCTCATCTGCCGCCGGCGGTACAGGCAGAGTATGACCGCACGAGCGACGCTGCGACGGCGTTCGACGCCGTGGCGGCCGACTTCGAGGACCGCTGCAGCGATAATGGGTACCTTCTGGTCGTCAAACGAACTGGGGTTGCGAACGGGACCGTAAGCTACAGCACAACACTGAGCGACGGTGTGCTGACGTTGACGCTGAATCGGACGCTAACGCTCGCCTAGTCGCCGCCGCCGCTGAGCAGCTCACTAAAGGCGTTGCGCATGACTGTGCCCAGTCCACTAAAGGCGGAAATCAGGATACCTACAACCATCACTAGCAGTCCGAGGTTGAACTGATCTTGCTGGTCACCATACTCTGATGTCAACAGTCCATCACTCATTGTCATGTATGCCTGGAGGCCCAGGCCGAAGCCGACCAGTACCAGTAATCCTCCCAAAATTGCTAGTGGGGCGCCGTAATCGCTTGTCTCGGTTTCGGGCACGGAAGGCGCGGCAGTAAACTCTGGATACTCCTCGTCGCTCATACTCCTAACGGGGCTACGGTCGTTTTTAAGCTTACCCTACCTTTCAAGCGCTGCGCGCACTAGTCCTAGATGCAGAGGTGACGGCGCGTCAGGGCGCGACTTGAACTCGGGATGGAACTGCGACGCGATGAAGTAGGGGTGCCCTTCCAGCTCTAGCACCTCCATCCTGCGGCCGGAAGTGTCGCGGCCGGTGAACCGTAGCCCTGCAGCCTCTAACCGTGCAATATAATCTGGGTTGACCTCGAAGCGGTGCCGGTGCCGTTCTTGGATGGAATCGCGACCGTAAAGTTCGTATGCGGCGCCCGTGTCAAGCGCGATATCGTGGTCCCCCAGTCGCATCGTAGCGCCTTTCTCGATTACCTCGCGCTGCTCTGGCAGTAGGTCCACGACAGGATGCGGTGAGTCAGGGTCGAGCTCGATCGAGTTAGCACCTTCCATGCCAAGCGCGTTGCGCGCAAATTCCACGACGGCGAGCTGGAAACCGAAGCAGACGCCTAGATAGGGTACCTTATTCTCGCGCGCCCAGCGGGCTGCCATGATTTTGCCCTCAGCGCCTCGGCTGCCGAAACCGCCTGGCACTAGTACCCCGCTAACACCATCCAAGGCCTTGGTTGAGTCTGCGTCTTCTAGGTCGGGCGCCTCGAGCCAGCGAATACGGATGCGTACCCCCTCTAGCGCACCGGCGTAGCGTAGTGTTTCCTCATGCGAAATGTAGGAGTCTTTCAGGTCAGTATACTTGCCGATGAGCGCAATCTCCACCTCACGTTTGCCATCACTCACTCGCTTAGCGAAGTTCTTCCATTGTGCCATGTCCGGCTCGCGCCGCTTTAGTTTTAGTCGCGCTGTGACCAGTTCCGGAACATTCTGCTCCTGAAACAACACCGGTACGTGGTAGATTGACTTGGCGTCGGGAGCCGAGATAACATTCTCAGGTGGGATGTCGGCAAAGAACGCTATTTTGGCAGCGATATCCTCATTGAGCGGTTGTTCCGATCGACCGACAATCAGGTCGGGACGGATGCCGAGTCCCTGCAGTTCCTTCACCGAGTGCTGTGTCGGTTTGGTCTTCTGTTCGCCAACAGCACCCATTACTGGCACCAGTGTTGTGTGGACGAACATCACGTTTGAGTGTCCTTCCTCGCGGTGCAGCTGCCGCATTGCCTCGAGGAACGGCATCGATTCAATGTCGCCGACCGTCCCCCCTAGTTCGACTAAGCAAATTTCGGCCGAGGCACCCTCGGCAGCGGCGCGCATCGAGTCCACTATCTCGCGCACCACATGTGGAATTATTTGCACAGTTTGCCCAAGGTAGTCTCCGCGCCGCTCCTTCTCGATGACGGTGCGGAATACCTTTCCGGTCGTGATATTGTGTATTGCGGTTAGATTACAGTTCAGGAAGCGTTCATAGTTGCCGAGGTCGAGGTCTACCTCGCTCCCGTCAGTCATGACAAAGACTTCACCATGCTCGTAGGGATTCATGGTCCCCGCGTCGCAGTTCAGATAGGGGTCAATCTTAACTGCCGTGACGCGGTACTTCGAGCGCTGTAGCAACACGCCAATTGAGGAGGAGGTAATGCCCTTCCCCAGCCCGGAAAGGACCCCGCCAGTCACAATGATATACTTCATGACGCAACGGGCTCCGCGATTGGCGCCCCCGGTTTAAGGTCAACGGCGTGGTTTTAGCGCTCTGCTGCTACGGGTGTGTGGAACTGCACCGCCACTCGGAGCAGCTGGTCTGGTTCGACCTACAGCCAGATGGAGTAGCCGGCTTCATCTCCATTTATATATGGCTCGATGAGAAAAATGCCATAATCGAAACTGGTCCTGCCTGTGGGTTGGAGAACATCATGCAGGGAATCGCAATGGCCGGGCTGACGCCGGAGGAGATAGACTGGGTTCTGCCGACGCATATCCATCTGGACCATTTCGGTGGCGGCGGCCACTTGCTGCGCGAATTGCCCAACGCACAGGCGTTGGTACATCCCAAGGCACTGAAGCATGTGCTTGACCCTCAGCTTCTGTGGGAGGGGAGCCGCGCTTTTCTGGGGCAGATTGCCGAAATGTACGGCGAGCCGCTGCCAGTGGCCCCGGACCGTGTTACCGTCGTGGAGGATGGTACTGTCGTGGACTTTGGGGGAACGCAATTACGTGCGCTGCACACGCCTGGCCATGCGTCGCACCACGTCGCCTGGGTCGGCGACCGCGACGTCTTTGTCGGAGATGCACTTGGCCTTTGGTATCCCGGACTGGACCACGCGTTCCCAGTCACACCGCCGCGCTATAATCATGCACTCGCGCTAGAGTCGCTTGACCGGTTGGCAGCGCTCGACACGGAGTGGCTGCACTACACCCATTTTGGTCCACGTGCAGCCAGAGATGGGACAGCTATCGCACAAGTACGTAGGGAGTTCGAGGCATGGCTTACACTCATAGCCGAAGGCATTGCAACCGGCGAGGATGCAGCCGCAACAACGGAGCGGCTGCTAGCAGAGCGACCTGGGCTAACGCAGACCGAGGTGAGCATGGGACTGCATCAAGCCGGCACGCACTTGGGGTCGGTTCGTGGCATGCGCGGGTGGCTTGATGCGCAGCTTTGATTCCGATATTGACGTAATTGACCATCCGTTCCCCCACGCAATCCTCCGCAATTTTCTAGACCTCGACGCTATCGCGGACGAGTTGGAGTGGCTCGCAGGGCAGGAGTTCGAGCCAGGCGAGGCAGACCTCTTCAGCTACTCCTCGACGCGCGAGCTGGGTACTGCCAAGCAGCTGATGGGACTGTACACTGCGTTGGGCGATTCCATATGGTGTTCCCAGATTGCGGCGGCGTTCAGAACACCACCACTGTCCCACATCGACATGGCAGCCTATGTCTATACACAAGGCGATTTCCTGCTGCCACACGATGACCGTGTCGCGGGCCGACAGATTGCCTACTCGTTGCACTTAACGCGCGGGCTGCGCGAGGGTGATGGTGGCGCGCTGGAGCTGTTCTCTTCACTTGAAAACGTTGCTAGCAGTGTCGTAAAGCGCATAGTACCGGAGTTCAACTCACTAGTGTTGTTCCGCGTCTCGCCGCGGTCGTGGCACCAGGTCGCCGAAGTCATTGGAGATGTACAGCGGCTGACAGTAACAGGATGGTATCATGGTTGATTTCACTATTACATCTGCATGGTACGACTCCGCGACGCTCGCCACCGTCAGTGAACAATTGACACTAGAGCGCGTTGTGCAGCTCTCCAGTTTCCTCATAGAGTCGCTGGGGCAATTGCCGCCTGCTAAGCACCTCGAGCGCGAGGAGCGTCCTGGATTCGCGGTCCGTGCAACTGGCCCTGCGCTGCTCGCAGAACTATGGCACTCGTCGCTACTGGCAGAATGGCTAGCGCAGGCGACCGCCGCGCGCTGGGAGCTGCGCAGTTGCCGCCACGAGTGCTACGGTCCGGGCGACTACTCATTGTTACATGACTCGGAGGTGGGAGGACAGCGGTTGCTGCTGGTGTACGACCTGACAGAACAGCCACAGGCGCTGAATGGTGGGCACCACATTTTCAACTTCGTCGATGGAATGCAGGCGACCTGCAACCGTGAGACTGGCGCGCTAATGCTAGCACTGCTCGCCACGGGCGATTTGGAGTGCATACGCTACGTCAGCAAATTATCGTCGGGGACGGTGCGTCTGGAGCACGCACTATTTGGGCAAGCTTAGCCTATTACGCAATAATATGTATCTACGCAACCGTTTAAGATGGTGGGCAGGTCGCGCGACGTGGACGCAAAGCTAACTGACGGTCTGGACACTGCGTGCGAGGTGCTGCGGGCAGGCGAGCCACTGCTGCTCTACGACGCTCCAGGACGTGAAGGAGAAACTGACATTATCTTCGCCGCTCAGCATGCCACTCCCGACAGTGTGCGACTGCTGCGGCAGCACGGTGGCGGACTGGTCTTCATCGCCGTCGCGCATTCTGCCGCACAGCGATTAGGGCTGCCGTTCATGGACGCTGTTCTCAATTCAGCAGCTGTCGACTACCCGGCGTTGGTGGGCCTCGAAGCACATGACTTGCCGTATGACGGCCGTTCATCGTTCTCACTCTGGCTGAACGCGCGCGATACCTACACTGGCATCACTGATCGAGACCGTGCACGCACTATCATTGCCTTTAGCGAACTGGTCGCTGCGGAGTTGGAACCGGACGCAGCGCAACTGTTGCTGGGCGAGCGGTTCCGGTCTCCGGGCCATGTACCGATCTGCGTCACACATCCCGACGGGCTGGCCGAGCGGCAGGGGCACACTGAGCTGATGATTGCGCTCGTTGCTATGGCGGGGCTACTGCCAGTTGCCTTGGGCTGCGAGATGCTCGCTGACGATGGGGGAAGACTGCCGCCTGAAGCGGCTGCGGCGTGGGCTGAATCTCGGGGCTATCCTTTTTTGGAGGGGAATGAAATCGTTGCCGTGTGGAACGAAAGCGCGTAGTAGCCACCGGGGTCTTCGACTTGCTACATCCGGGGCACATCCACTTCCTGCGAGCAGCGAGGGAACTAGGCGACGAACTGGTGGTAATCGTAGCCAACGACGCGACAGTGCGGCGCATGAAGCGCGAGCCGATAGTGTCGGCCGCTGTGCGCGCCGAGATGGTGGCGTCGTTGAAGCCAGTCGACCAAGCCATTGTGGGGCGCGAGGGCAACATGCTCGATATCGTTGTGGAAGAAATCAAGCCTCATATTATCGCGCTGGGATACGACCAGGATATGTTCGAGCCCAAAGCCTTGGAGGCGAAGCTTGCCGAACGCGGCCATGTGGTGCAGGTCGTGCGACTGCCGAAGCTGGAGCATGGTTTAGCGGGGACGCGCAAAATCGTGGCACGCATCCTGCGCGACTTTGGTCAGGAGTAGGATGTTCACCGGCATTGTAACCGCTACTGGGCGCGTGCAGAGCGCCAGCAATGCTACAGGTGTGCAGCGTATAGCGATTACGCCGCCTAACGGCTTCGCCGCTGGAATCGCGGTGGGAGCGAGTGTTGCGGTAGACGGCGTCTGCCTGACAGTCAGCGCTGTCGCCGGGAATGCCTTGGAGTTCGACGTCATCGCCGAAACGTTAGCCCGCACAACGCTCGGTGAACGGCTGGCGGAGGGTGCGCCAGTAAATCTGGAGCGCTCTGCACAGCTGGGCGATGAGATCGGTGGCCACCTTGTTTCGGGCCACATCTCGACTATCGGAACGGTAATTGCCGTCGAGACTGCCAACGGCGTCCACGATCTGCGACTGCGCGTTGGGCGTGATTGGGTGACCTACGTGTTCGAGAAGGGCTTCGTGGCCCTTGACGGCATCTCGCTTACCGTGGGTGAGACCTGGCCAGAGACGGGCGAGTTCAGAGTGCACTTGATTCCTGAGACGCTGACACGTACGACTATTAGCACGCGCACGCCAGGCGACCGGCTCAACGTCGAGATTGACGCGATGACGCGCGCCACCGTTGAGACCGTCACGCGCATCATGGAGAAGCAATGAGCCGTATCGTACTCGTTTGTGGCAGTTACCACCGCGAGGCGGTCGAACGCATGGCTACAACGGCGCGCGATCGCGCCGGCGAACTGGGGCTGGAAATCGCTGCCGAGCGGTGGGTGCCGGGCGCGCTGGAGTGTCCACTGGCGCTACAGCAGCTGCTCGGGCGTGACGACGTCGATGGCGCGGTACTGCTCGGCATCATCGAACGCGGTGAGACACAGCACGGCCTTGTGATGGGGCAGGCAGTGATACGAGCGGTACTGGATTTGCAGATCGCGACCGGGAAGCCAGTCGGCATGGGTGTTATTGGCCCAGGCGCCAATCCACAACATATCGAGCCTCGATTGCTCCCTTACGCTCGTAAGGCAGTTGAAGCAGTCGCAGAAATGATGGGCTAGCACCGCTAGCGCTTGACCTTCCAGCTCCGTGGGCCGAATTTACTGCTGTAGTGATGCAGTGCCTGATAGAAGCTGGGGAGCGCGAAGACTGCCATCAGTAGTGAGAATAGCACCAGTATGATAATCAGCGCGAAGAAATTGCGCAAGCCGATAAACTGGGTGCGGTAGAGCGAGATGATAACACCTGCCAGAACGCCCCCCATCGTTGTGAAAGTAGCTTCTACCACTGATTGACCCGTATGTTGTACAGCACGCCTAATGCCTTCAGGACGAGTGCCTTCTTCGCGGACGCGTTCAGTAATCTGGATTGAATTGTCAATGCCGATACCGATGATGATAGTGCCGACCATAGCGGTGAAGATGTTCAGGTTTGTGCCACCGGTATGGACCGTAGCAGGATACCACAGGACTACAATTAAGATGGGGAGGAAGGTGATGAAGCCGAAGCGCAATGAACGGAAAATCAAGATCATCGTCACCAGCACCAGCACCAGGCTCAGCCCGATGGTTTTGTACTGTGTATTCTGTATACCTTCGTTAATGGCAATAGTCACCGGCGGGCCTCCAGTGAGTTGCGACATCTCCGCGTCTAGATTACGCAGGTAGACGTCGTCGTAGTGAGCAGCGATATTGTCAGTGCGTTCGACCAGCAGCGCTGTATCGTCTATGTTTACGTATGGCATGCTGATATAGACGAGCGCCTTGGTGTAGTCGTCTGTCAGCAGCATCGCGCGCATTTCTCCCGTGAACGAGTCGTAGAAGACGTCTATCATGTCCTGTCGGAATTCAGCGCGGGTGTATGGCCCTAAATCCATCCAGGAGAGGTTATTCTCATTAAAGAAGGGGTGGTGCAGGAATTCCCAGAAGCTGCCGTCGAACACTAACAGCGGCTCACCTCCTGCTTGAGACACTTCCAGCGTGATATGTGCTGACTTGAAGAAATCTACGATTGAAAACGCTGAGACATTGATGGTGTCGCCCGAGTTGCGGTTAGTGACCGAAAGGTTGTTCAGCTCGACAGTAGTCCAGTTCATCACGTCCAGTACGTCTAAGTCCTTGGTCGCTGGCTTGTCTCGGTAGGGCGCCCCTGCCACTAGCAGGATGCCCGTCTGCCCTGCCTCGAACTTATCGGAATATTCAGCCAGTTTCCTGATGGAGGCGACGTCTTCAGGGGCTGATTCATCGCCCCGGATATCCTGATCCATTACCGAGAGACGCACTAGCGAGTACCCTGTTACTAGCATTACTACCAGCAGGATTACCCGCCACTGCTGTGACGAGACGCGCGCGATCCCAGTCCATGCCTTCGGGTGGTGGCGAGTGTAGTTGGTGAGTTTCATGATGGCAGGAGTCATGCTTACTGTCAGTACGAACGCACAGCCGACACCGATGATCATCGTCAGCCCTACGGTACGCATTGGCGCAATCGGCGAGATGAACAGCGCCGAGAAGCCGATAGTATCCGTGAGGGCGCAGAGTAGCGTCGCTTTACCGGTGGTCAGCATGGCGTTGTGAGTTGCCTTGCGATGCGGCAGTCCCGCCTCGCGGAACTCGACGATACGGTTAGCGACATGCAGCCCGTAATCGACGCCAATTCCCACAAGGATTGGTCCGGCGGCGACAATCATTGGCGTCAGCACTACGCCTGAGAGCCGTACCAACCCCAGCGTCCAGATAAGGGCACAGAAAATCGGGACGAGCACCACTGGAACCACGAAGATATTGCGGTGGAACCAGAGCATTATCCCCAGTACGATAACAAGCGAAATTGGTAGCATCGCCAACAAGTCTTCGTAGAGCCGCGCCGTCACCTCGTGCAGCACTACTACCAGCCCAGTCTGCGTCATCTCGGTGCGCGCTGGGCTCTGTCGTGAGTCAATGGCTTGCTGAATGCGTTCGATAATTTCCGCCTGTATCGCATCATTGTCACCCGCCGAGTACTTCAGCGCAAACATGATGTAAGCCGTGTCAAGAATTCCATCATCGTTGGTGTCGATAGCAAAATTCTGTAGCGCGCCAGAAGTCTGCTCGTAAATTTGGTCGACCCGATCTTGATCACTGGGTATTGCGTAACGCCCTGTCTCGTTCACCTGTTCATCATCGTATTCTTCGACTGAAAGGCCACCAAATGCCTTCCCTTCCGTAGCTTCGATAAAACGACTGTTGGTCGAGTTGAACTCCTTGATGAGTGTTGAGATGCTGAGCGTGAAGATGATGTCGTCATATTCTCCGCGGTCGGGGCCCTGATATCCCTGTTGTTCCATTGACTGGCCGTGAGGGTCGATTTCCCGCTCGAGCCATGCAATTTCCTTTAGCGTTGGGACATAGGTGATATTGTGTGTTTCCAGATTGTCGAACCGTTCAGGATCATTCGCATTACGGGTCTCAATATAGACAATAATTGTGTCCGTGGCCCAGTCTTGACGCACCTCAATCAGCAGGTCAGTTGATTCCTCGCCCTCCGGCAGGTAGACCTCGATGTCGCGGGTCATATTCTGCTCGAAGGTCAGCGCAGGCTTGAACAGCAGCAGTGTTACCAGCATGAGCAGTGCCACCGTCAACAGCGGCTTGCCCAGGATGAGGCGCGTGTAGAACCCCACGAACCGGTCTGCCAGCTCCGGAATCACGGTCGCGCAACGGCCGTCGGGATAAGAGTGCAGCCCTAGGGCGCTTCAGCCGGGATAGTAGAACTCGCCAGCCGCTTTCTGCTCTCGGTCGAGCCGCGAACCGTGCTTGTTGATGCGCGGACGATGGGTGTTGCGGTCACGCCGAAAGGTGACGCCCAGCCGCTTGAGGAATCGGTTCATCCCTTTACGCATCCTGAATGGGCCCTCCGCTAGGCCATGCTCCCCAGGCGTGCCGGAGAAGCAAAGCAACCCATCGGAGATATAGTCGATGAAGTAGACGTCGTGGTCGACAACCAGCGCTGAGCTAATGCGGCGCTCCATGCAGCGCCGGATAGTGCGTGCAGTAATCATACGCTGGTTAGCGTCGAGATACGCGGAGGGCTCGTCTAGCAGGTAGAGGTCAGCTTCGCGTAGTAGACACTCCGCTATCGCCACGCGCTGAAGCTCGCCCCCGGACAACGATTCTAAATCTTGCTCCATGAGCGGCTCGAGGCCGAGCGGTTGGAGCAGCTCGACATTTAAATAGTGCTCGTCGAAACCTTCGACCGCACGCAACAACTCACCTACGCGCAAATCCGCTTGCGGCATAATGTATTGCGGCTTATAGGAAATTGCCAATTCCCGATTGATTACACCTGCGTCGGGCTCCAGGGCACCAGCCAGCAACTGCACGAAAGTGGTCTTACCCGTAGCATTGCCACCGACAACGCCCAGCACCTGCCCCTGACGGATCTCGCCCGCAGCTGCCGTGAGGGTGAAGTTACCACGCTGCTTTTCCAGTTTGGGCCAACTGACCAGCGGTTCCGTGTCCCAGCCGGTCCGTGGCGGGTGCGCCAGGAATTCGATGCGGTTGTCGCGCAGCCGCACATTTTCCTCGCGCAGCTCGCCATCAAGCCAGCTATTGATGCCGTGCCGTACACCCAGTGGCTGAGAGACTATGCCGTAAGCGTTAGGTTCGCCGTAGAGCAGGTGTAGCTGTTCAGTAACGTGATCTAGGATGGCGAGGTCATGTTCGATGACCACGACCGACTTTTCCGCCCCGAGTGTGCTAATGCACTGCGCTACTAGCAGGCGCTGTTCGATGTCGAGATACGATGATGGCTCATCGAAAAAATAGAGTTCAGCCTCCTTCAGTAGCGTCGCGGCGATAGCTCCTTTTTGCAATTCACCGCCCGACAATTTTGCCAGTGGCTGGTCAAGCCCGGTCAGTCTCAGCTCGTCGATGACCTCGGTAACTCGCCCGGCATCTGCAACTTTGGTGAGCAGCTCACGTAGTGTGCCCTTGAAGCGCTTTGGAATTTGATCTACATACTGTGGTTTGAGCGCGACACGAATGCTGTCGTCCGCCAGCGCCGTGAAGTGGGCGTGCAGACTCGTGCCAGCAAAGTGCTCAAGCACTACAGGCCAGTCGCCCGGTTGCTCCCAGTCTCCCAGGTTGGGCACTAATTCACCCGCCAGCAGCGAGATGGCAGTGGTCTTGCCGGTTCCGTTGGCGCCCAGTAGGCCGACCACCCGCCTCTCCTTTGGCATCGGTAATCGGAATAGTCTGAAGTCATTCTGTCCGTAGCGGTGGGCAGTCTCGCGCTCGTCGCCTTCCGGGAGATTGACAATGGTGAGCGCATCATGTGGGCACTTGTGAACACAAATGCCGCAACCAATGCAGAGCGGTTCGGAAATCAGTGGTTTCTCGTCCTCGCGCCAGGTGATAACTTCGACGTCGTTGCGCACCGGTGGGCAGAAGTTATAGCACTCGTTCATGCAGCGTTTGGGTTGGCATCGGTCCTCGTGCAGTACGGCAACCCGCATCGGCCGCCCGCTACTGCTCTCTTAATTAAGGGATATGGCGGGAAAGTCCTAATCCCCCCACTCCATCGCCTAGTGTGCGCATCGAATTCACAATTCCGGGAAAGCCGGTCGCGCAGGGGCGACCCCGGTTCTATCGCAAGGGCAGCTACGTTGTAGCGACGGATCCCAAAGCTTCAAAGGTTTACAAGGTAGACATCGCGTTTCTGGCACAACGCGCTCGCGAGGATGCCGGTTTGACGGAGCTATTTGTGGGGCCGCTCGGGCTGCAGGTTATGGCCTATTTCCCCTGTCCCAAGAGCAAGTGGCGCAAGCGCGTTCCGCGGCTGGAGGAGCACCATGACAAGCGACCTGACGCCGACAACCTAGCCAAGGCGGTCAAGGATGGCCTGACTGGTGTGCTTTACCATGATGATGGACAGGTCGCTGAGTTGATCGTGCGCAAGCGCCGCGCTGCGCAGGGCGATGCACCGCGGGTCGAGGTCTGCCTCTATACGCTTGACCCGCTGGAGGATGGAGGATGAGCGCCGCTATTCTCGATGGACGAGTGGTTGCAGCCGCTATTGAGAGTGAGCTACGGACGCGCGTTGCTCAGCTCGTTAGTGCGCCGCGACTGGCAGTAGTGCAAGTGGGTGACGACCCAGCCTCGACTAGCTATATCCGTGCCAAGTCACGTGCTGCCGAGCGAGTTGGGATTAAGCTAGCGCACCACCACCTGCCAGCCGGAACCAGCCTGGAGAAGCTGGAAACGCTTATTGAACAGCTGAACAGCAGCGAGCATGGATTGATTGTCCAGTTGCCGCTCCCAGATAAATTTGAGCCAGCACTGGCTCGCATAGTACCCGAACGTGATGTCGACGGGTTCCATCCCGTTAACCTCGGAAAGCTGCTGCGCGGTGAGCCGGCGCTGCGCCCCTGCACGCCCGCTGGCATTATGGAGCTGCTGGAACGCAGCGACCATTCGCCTGCTGGGAAGCACGCTGTCATTGTTGGCCGCAGTAACATCGTTGGCAAGCCGCTGGCGGTGATGCTGACACAGGCGAATGCCACCGTGACCGTGTGCCATACTGCAACGGTGGAGCTGGCGCACCACACCCGGCAGGCGGATTTGCTGATAGTCGCCGCCGGTCAGCCAGATACAGTCGCTCCAGAAATGGTGCGGCCCGGCGCGACAGTGGTTGACGTCGGCGTCAATCGCACTGCGGCTGGCCTTGTCGGCGACTGCGCGCCCAGCGTAGCCGAAGTGGCGGGCGCGCTGACCCCAGTCCCGGGCGGCGTGGGACCGATGACTGTCGCGATGCTGATGACGAATACGGTCACGGCTGCCGAAGATTAGGCAGGGTGACTGCACCCCCCTTCACCTTAAAGCACTGGCCGGCTTGCTGATGGACTGGTATGGCGCCTGACGGAATGTTGTCTTTTCGACCGGAGCGTGACCTACACGGCCGCCCCCTCACTCAACTGCGCCTCTCGGTCACCGACCACTGCAATTTTCGTTGTCCTTATTGCATGCCTTCCGATGGGCCGGAACCTTGTTTTGTCGCACGCGAGGAACTGCTGAGTTACGAGCAGCTGGCGCAGATAGTGCGGCTGCTGGTGGATATGGGAGTCTCTCGGGTGCGCCTCACCGGGGGTGAGCCCCTGTTGCGCGCCGACCTCTATCGGTTGGTGCGAATGCTGGCCATTATTCCAGGGCTTGACGACCTGTCCCTCACCACTAATGGCTACCTGCTGGCGACACAGGCTGAAAAGCTGCGACACGCGGGATTACAGCGGCTCAATATCAGCCTCGATTCCCTCGATGAACAGGTTTACCAGCGGTTGAACGGCCGTGACCTGAGCGTCGAGCGAGTGCTTGCCGGCATCGCAGCGGCCGAGCGCGCCGGCTTCGGGCCGCTCAAGCTCAACTGCGTGGTAATCCGCGGCGTTAACGACAGTTCCGTAGTGGATTTGGCGCGCCATTTCCGGGGAACGCCCCACACCGTGCGCTTCATCGAGTATATGGATGTGGGCAACATCAACCGCTGGAGCCCCGACCAGGTCGTGCCCGCCGATGAAATTATCGCCATGATTGATGCCGAGATGGAGCTAACGCCAGTCGCACCTGACCGGCCTGGCGAGGTAGCGCGACGCTACCGCTACGTAGATGGCGAGGGTGAAATCGGTGTAATTACCTCGGTCACGCGCCCCTTCTGCCACGATTGCGACCGGATGCGCATGGGGCCCGACGGGCAGCTCTACACCTGTCTCTTTGCCAGCCACGGCCACGATTTACGCGCACCGCTGAAGGCGGGTGCTAGCGATGACGAATTGCGGGCGTTGCTGGCCTCTATCTGGCGTGCACGCGGCGACCGCTACTCGGAGGAGCGCGCGCTGCTGCCCGAAGGGGAACGGCCGCGCAAGGTCGAGATGTTCCGTATCGGGGGCTGATGCAGTCCGCACTGCTGATTGCCGGCGGGCAGTCACACCGTTTGGGCCAGCCCAAGCAGTCGCTTGAATTCGAGGGAGAATCCCTCGCCGCCCGTGCCGCTGGAGTGCTGGCGCAGGTAGCGCAGCGGGTGACGATAGTGGGGCCGCCGGGCGACCGACCCAAATGGGTGCCCGCGGAGTGTGACTGGGTGAGTGATCCATACCCCCATGGTGGACCGCTGGTGGGGCTTGCGGCAGGATTGGCGGCGATTCGCGGTGCGCTGGTGGCGGTAGCACCGTGCGACCTCCCACTGTTGACGCCTGCTACCTACCGCGCCCTGCGCAGCGCAGCCAAGGGCGACGGAGCCGCGGTGGCGACGTGGCAGCAGCCGCAGCCGCTAGTGGCAGTTTACTGGCGTGAGGCGACGCTGGCGACGGCGCAGCGGCTGCTAGCGCAAGGGGAACGCCGCGTACAGCGGTTACTCGACGAGCTGCCACACGAACTGGTGGAACGACGCGAAGTGGCGCTGAATCTCAATACACCTGCTGACTTGGAACGGCTGAGTAAGACTGGTCTTGCGGGGCGATAACACGGCCAAAAACATCTACTCCGTGGCATCCCTGTCAGCCATGGCACCGGAGGAGAAATGGCCTTGAAACCCGTGACTATTAAACTGGCCGTCACTATCGACGGCATGGATTCGGAAAAGGTGCGTGTGCAACGCGAACCTTGCGACCCCGCGACAATTGCGGCCACGCTAGTGGGGTCGGAAGTGGGGGCGATAGTGACCTTTACCGGCACTGTCAAGGAAGTGACTGAGCAGGGCACTGTAGAGCGAATCGAATTTAGCACCGACGAACCGGTAGCGCTAGCGCAGATGGAGGCGCTACGGGTCGAGGCCTGCGAGCGTTTTGCTATCCACGACGCGGCACTGGTACATCGTGTGGGAATGCTCGAAGCAGGTGAACTGATTGTTGTCTGCTGCGCCGCGGCAGCCCACCGGGGCGACGCCTTCCGCGCCTGCGAATGGCTCATCGACACGCTCAAGCAGCGGGTGCCAATTTGGAAGCAGGAGCAGGCTCCGGACGGTACACGCTGGGTCGCGCCGCAACACGAGGTGAAGTATAGCGCAGATGGTTGATATCGGCGACAAGCCGGAAGTGGCGCGACGCGCCACTGCCCGGGGATGGCTGCGGCTGCGACCCGCGACGGCAACCGCCATCGCTAGCGGGGAAGTCCCGAAAGGCAACCCGTTCGCCACCGGCCGCGTCGCAGCCATCCAGGCGGTGAAGGCGACGCCTACTATCTTGCCGCTCTGCCACCCGCTGCCAATCAGCGGCGTGGAGGTGGAATTCGCCTTGGACGGTGCCGAAGTGGAGTGCCGCGTCACTGTTT
>ERZ651768.474-NODE-474-length-30315-cov-94.163536_pt1 | contig 30315 bp, 24 predicted proteins | sample MGYA00514754_ERZ651768 | MGnify/ENA metagenome assembly ERZ651768
TTGCAAAAAATTATCTTTGAGGAACAAAGCAACTCGTTTGTTCTTTGGCTTATAGAAATTTTCTGATGGATGTCCACCATCACAACCTGATGTTTCGGAGGAGCGTGCCGCAGCCATCGTGCTCCCAAAAGGAATGAGAATCGGGATGCTGATAATGCCAACTATTCCTGGTGGTGCCGGGACTTTGTAACACTTGTGACGAGCTTGCAGAGATTGAGCACTACCATTTAGTAAAACCAACGCTGCAAGGACTGAACAGAACAGGTTTCGCTTTTTCGACAAAAACTTCCAGAATATGCCAGGAGCACGATTCTCAGATTTACTCACAACAAAATCTGGAAGGACTGGAACTATGTCCCGCTCAATCATAAACCGTTCCAATCAGAGTTAGAGGATCTGGCTCAAAAAGAGCTTGGTACGGTCATGTTGCGGATTGTTGAAAAACTCATTGGGAGAATTCTGCTCAATAATTTCTCCGCCATCCATAAAAATCACAGAATCACCAACCGCAGTAGCAAATCCCATTTCATGTGTCACTACAAGCATCGTTATTCCGCTTTCCGCCAGTTCAATCATTACGTCCAAAACCTCTTTAATCATTTCCGGATCAAGGGCGGAAGTAGGCTCGTCGAAGAGCATTATTCTCGGATTCATGCACAAGGAACGGGCAATAGCGACACGCTGTTGCTGACCGCCTGAAAGCTGTCCGGGAAATTTATGAGCTTGTTCTGGAATTTTTACCCTCTCGAGAAATTCCATGGCTGTTTTTTCTGCCTTGGCCCTTGGAGTTTTCCTGACCCAAATCAGTGCCAAAGTGCAGTTTTCCAGTGCAGTTAAGTGCGGAAACAAATTAAAGTGCTGAAAAACCATGCCTACTTCTGAGCGCACGATTTCAATGTTTTTGAGATCGCTAGTTAGTTCTGTCCCGTCTACAATTATAGTCCCCTGCTGGTGTTCTTCCAACCGATTGATACAACGGATTAGAGTAGATTTTCCGGAACCAGAGGGACCGCAAATGACAATCTTTTCGCCACGCAGTACTTCGAGATTGATATTTTTGAGTACATGAAAATCATCGAACCACTTGTGCATTGAATCAATGGAGATCATGATCTCGGATTCATTTGTTTTGGTATTCGCTGTTGTAGACATGAGATGTTTTTTGATTTGTAGTTGTTAAATCTTAATTACCAGTATGCAGTTTCTTTTCAAGGTAAAGTGAGTAGCGTGACATGCTGAAACAACAGATGAAGTAAAACAAGGCAACGGTTAAGTAAATTTCGTTGGCTAATCCTGCCCATTTGGCATCTGCCAGTGAGGAATATCCGAGGCCAAGTAAATCCATCATTCCTATGATTAGAACCAGCGTCGTATCTTTGTAAAAACCTATGAATGTGTTGACAATACCGGGGATTGAAATTTTTAAAGCTTGAGGCAACATAATCAAGCGCTGCGCCTGCCAGTATGTCAGTCCCAAAGAATCACCAGCTTCATGCTGTCCTTTGGAAATAGCTTGCAGACCGCCGCGAATTACCTCGGCCATGTAGGCGGAACCAAAGAGGGTAACTATGATTAGAACGCGTGTCAGCAAACCATAGACTGTTCCTGGCGGTAAAAAATAATTAAGCATTGTTGATGCAACAAAGAGCAAGGTGATCAAGGGAACGCCTCGGATAAACTCAATGAAAAACACACACAACGTTCTTAGGGTAGGCATATTAGATAGACGTCCCAGCGCCAGTGCAATACCAATCGGCAACGAAAAAGTAATGCCGGTTACACCAAGAATCAGAGTGAGCATGATTCCACCAAACCGATCTGTGTCTACCGACTCTAAACCAAGCCCGCCGACCAGGAGCCAACCTGCAATAAACGGAAAACCTGCAGAATACAACAGTCCATATTTTCTATAAGGCAATTTATCATAGAGTACTGGAACTACTGCTAAAGCGAGCAGGACAAAAGATAAATCGACTCGCCAGCGCAAGGCTTCCGGATAAAAACCATAAGTGAAAAGTGAGAGGCGATGACTAATGAAAGCCCAACAAGCCCCCGCTCCGGGAGTTGACATCTGGTCCCAGCATTCTTTGCGGGAATCTGCAGTGAAGATTGAGTTCAGAACACTCCACTCAAAAAATGGAGGAATGATCGTCCATAACAACCATAAAGACATTAATGTCAAGAATGCGTTTAGTGGTGATGAGAACAAATTTTTTCTTAACCAGGCCAGCGCTCCAGTAGTTCTAATGGGAGGTGGCCAATCAGGATGAGTACCCGGGAGGTAATTTTTGGTAGAGGTGTTGCTCACTTTATGTCCGCGTTATCGTTCAACCAGCGACATTCTGCTGTTGAACCAGTTCATGAATCCTGAAATAATGAGTGAAAAAAACAAATACGTCAAAAGCACGATAATCATCGTCTCCATCTCTTTGCCCGTTTGCATCAACGAGATTCCGCCAATTGTGGCCACCACGTCCATATAGCCGATTGCAATGGCCAAAGAAGAGTTTTTGGTCAAATTGAGATATTGACTGGCCAACGGGGGAATTATCACACGGAGTGCTTGTGGTATGACGACCAGCTGTAGCGTCCTGTTTGGACTTAATCCCAGTGCATCAGCAGCTTCGGTTTGTCCATGACTTATAGCCAAAATTCCACCGCGTACTATTTCGGCGATGAAGCAAGAGGTATAGTAAGACAAGGCGAATGTCAGCGCCATATACTCAGGTTTAATCGAAGTTCCTCCCTTAAAGTTGAAACCTTTCAAAACGGGAATCTCCCAAGACAAGGGAGCGCCTGAAACAAAAAATGTAAAAAGTGGTAAGCAAAACAAAATGGCTAGCGAAATTGTAAAGATTGGATAGATTTTACCAGTTTCATCTTGATTCTTTTTTGCCAGATAAACAAAAACAGCTACAATTGCGATTGCGATTAACAAAACTGTCCAAACATATCCGAACCCATCTTCGAAAACAGGTGAAGGTATTTGAATGCCGCGGTTACTAAAGAAAAATGTGTCAGATATACTGATGGCACGTTTAGGAACCGGAAAAACATAGAGGAAGATGCTGTGTACGAATAAGATATGTAAAAGAATTGGGACATTTCTGGTAAATTCCAGAAAAACATAAACTAGGCGGCTAATGAGCCAGTTGTTTGAAAGCCTCAAAATACCCATGGTAAAGCCTAAAATGGAGGCCAAAATAACTCCTGAGACAGCCACCAGCAAAGTATTGAGGATCCCGATGATGGCTGCGTCAAAATGGGTGTCGGTGGGTGTATAGGGAATGAATGGCTGAAAGGTTATGTCGTAGCCGGCAGGGTAATTTAAAAAGCCAAAGCTGAAGTCTTTTCCTGCAATCTCCAGATTGGTAGCAACGTTTTTACCAATTAGTCCCAAAACAGCAAACAGAACCACCATGGTAATGATTTGAATAAAAACGGAGCGGTACTCCTGGTTACGCCATAAGCGCAGCAAGAGATTAGGTTGGATCGCAGTTACAGATCGTGAGTTCATTGAGAAGACTTTCCTCTAGTTTTAAGGAAAGGAAAAACTGATTCAATTAAATTGTTAAGCGCACACATCCCAAAGAGAACATGTGCGCTTAAGATCAACGTAAGCTAATAACGATGATTAACGGAATGGTGGGGAATACTGAAGACCACCACGAGTCCAGAGGTCGTTCAAACCACGCGCCAAGCCAATCGGTGTATTTATGCCGATATTGCGCTCGAAGATCTCACCGTAGTTTCCAACTTGCTTGATGACCTGGTAAGCCCAGTCTTTACTCAAGCCCAGTTCTTCCCCCTGACTTCCTTCTACACCAAGCAGACGAAGAATCTCTGGATCATTGGCTGTCAACATGCTCTGCACATTTGCCGAAGTTATGCCTTTTTCTTCAGCAGTTACAGTAGCATTGTAGATCCAGCGGATGATATCAGCCCACTGATCGTCACCTTGACGAGTAGCAGGACCCAATGGCTCCTTGGAGATAATCTCAGGAAGGATCATGTGGTTTGAAGGATTCGGAAAAGTTGAACGAGTTGCAGCCAATCCAGAAGCATCCGTTGTATAAACGTCGCAACGTCCAGAAAGATAAGAAGGACGTACTTCTGAGTTTTGCTCATAAGTTACTGCTTCGTACTTCATATTGTTGGTACGGAAGAAGTCAGCTAGGTTTAACTCAGTTGTTGTCCCAGTTTGGATACAAACTGAAGCTCCGTCAAGTTCCCTCGCACTTTTAATACCCATGTTTTTCTTGACCATGAAGCCCTGCCCGTCATAATAGTTGACGCCTACAAAAGTCAACTTTACTCCAACATCACGGGAAAACGTGATTGTCGTGTTACGCCACAAGACGTCACCTTCGCCGGAATTCAGCTTGGTGAAACGTGTTTTACCTGTTGAGGTAACCGCTTTTATTTTAGATGCGTCACCCAAAACAGCGGCTGCGGTTGCACGGCAGAAATCAATGTCGAAGCCCTTCCAGTTTCCGCTATCATCCGGATAAGCAAACCCGGCAATACCGGTACTAACCACACAGCGAAGCTCACCACGAGCTTTCACGTCTTCAAGCGTTCCGGCTGTTGCCGTGAACGCCATAGCTCCGGCAGCAACTACCGCCAGTGCAAATTTTGCAAGTGCTCTCATATCTATCTCCTTTTGAACACATTATAGAAAACTCCATCCCATACATTTGGAACAGACCTTATCAACGCCGCTTATTTTATTGATTTTTCAGGATCTGTCAAGTCTAAAATACAAAAAAATATTTAGTTTTATTATATTCTTGATGTCAGTAAAAAATTTTTGCTGATTTAACTGAACGAGTTATCAAATTTTGTTTGGAAATCAGCACGGCGTTTACGTTCAATTTTGGGTGTATTTGCCTGTCGAAAATCATTTGTGGAACACAAACCGGACTTGCACAATTCGTTTTCGATTAATTTTTCTGCTTCCAAGCTGAGTTCCCAAAATGGATGTTCCATATTGTCTTTACATGACAATTCTCTCATCAACTGAACTTTCCAACCGAGGAACTGCAAACCTGAAGCGATGCGTCTGTAAAGGCAACGCAGCAAAAACATGCTGTTTAATTTTGGCAGGAATACTCCGGTTTGGAAAACTGCTTCATGAAATTCCCAGGGCCATTTTTTTTTAAAAACAGGTGCCTGGGAATTAAGACATTCAGGTTCTGAGTGAAAAGTTTTTGAGGCAGCAGCGGACAGATGACCCGAGTGGTTTGACTGCAGATTTTCTGTCGATTTTTTTATCAGTATTTTCTTCGGCATTAGTAATGTTTTGAATGTCCCACGATCCTGCGCATCGTACAGTGGCGTTTTGTTTTCCGGGAGTTCATCGGCTAAAAGCCGGACGATTTCAAAGCTTTCTTTGACCGCCCCGCGTTTCGTAGCGGGAACCGGAATCCATTTTAGGCCGGTTTTTGTCATTTGATTCCCATTTTTCAGTACTTCAAGTAATTTCCGATTTTCTGCGGCCAACAGCCATTCCATTACTTCCTTGCGAGAATTTGCCCGTAAATGTAAACACCGCATATTTCCCTTATCCCGGAGATCAAGCATTGAAAAAATTTGTCTTTCTTCGCTCAGGGCAACACGCATCCAGCCAAGTTGAAATTGATTCAGCCACTGGTTAAAAATAGCAGTCTTACCATTGTTTTTCGTGTTTCCCTTCCGCCACAGGTCGAATTGCGTCTGAGCGAATTTTGAAAGCTCAACTCTATTGTGCTTTATTTCAGATTCAACCAATTCCGGCAATGCTAAAAACAAATCCGGAACTTTAAATTTTGCCAGTCGTTTTTCCAAAAATTTCTGTAATTTAGATTCTGAAAAATCTTCTCCGGTTTTTAAAAAAGCTACCGGTCGTGCCCCGAATTCTGCGTCTTGTACTGCAACTACTACTGCTTGTTCGGTCTTTCCAAATTGAAGCAAAATTCTTTCTATTTCTTCCGGATGAATATTTTCACCACCGGAAATGAACATGCTGTCCTTACGTCCAGTAATTTTCAATGAATCCACATCTCCCTGATTTTTTGTATCTTTGGAACACCAGAGACCTATATCTCCTGTCTTAAACCAGCCGTTTTCATCAAACGGCTGATGCAGTCCAGTTCCGTCCAGGTAACCCAAAAAACCGATTTTTCCGCGCACTTCGACCTCATTATCTGCAGCAATCCGGACTTCGCGAAACGGCAAAACCTGGTAAAACCCGCTTTTTCCGGTTGCCACCTGAGAAGCCATTTCTGTGGAACCGTAAGTCGTTTGCACGTTCAGCCCAAGCTGTGCGGATTGTTCAAGCAATGTTTCAGGAATGGATGCACCTCCCAGCAAAATCAACTTGAGTTGGCATAAAGCGTCTTTTCCTTTTGTCGTTTGCAGCAAGCGATGAAGTTGAGTTGGAACCAGAGAAAGGTGTGTGACGCTCCGGCTTAGGAGTGTCTTGGACAGTGATACGTTTTTAGCAGGAATCACCATTGCCGCACCAGAAAGCAGAGTCCGGAACAAAATAGCTAATCCGCTTACATGATACATCGGCAGCGACAACAACCAACGATCTCCGGGATTCAGAGGCATTCGCTCATTTGCTCCAAGTGCGTTGTAAAAATGATTGGCCAGCGAATGCACCACTGCTTTTGGAGAACCGGTACTACCGGAAGTAAAAATGATTGTGGCCCAGTCTTTCGGATTTATTGAGTTTACCTCCTTACCAGCAACAGCATCGGAATTTCCAACAGGGTTTGGTTGTAACGAATTTACAGATGTAGGGTGAGATTTGAATTCGTGCTGTAATTCTGTGTAACTAAAAGTACAGCCGATTTGCTGTAACATCTCCATTTTTTGTTTTTCCGGGATTTGTTGATTTAATGGAACCGCTACTGCACCGCGCATCCACAAAGCCAACATTGATTTGAGCAGGTTTTCAGTGTTTTCTGTACTTAGATAGACACGCTGTTGTGATTCTGCCATCAGGGAATCACTCAAAAGACGTGCTTCACTCATGAAGTCTGCAAAAGTCCAGGAACGTTTTTCAGAGATCAAAAATGGTTGATTTTCGTAATGCTCCAGAACTTGATTCAGTATATTTGGATTAACGTCAAACATCAGTCCAAGTCTCCAATTTCGCAAGTACCTTCGGAAATTATTTCCAAAAAAGTATCTTTGGATTTTGGCCACGAGTCAGGAAAAACATAATTCCCGTTTTGTATTAAAAACCGAGGTTCAATCAAATCCTGCTCAAACCATTTTGAAGTATCCAAACCTGCTGGAAACTTTTCAGACAAGAGTTCATTTGCCATAAAAGCAATCCAGTTCAAACCCAGACCACTTTCAAAACAACTGCTCAAAACACAGTGGATACCGTTTTTTTGTGCATGTTCGATCCACATTTTTGTGTTGTTCCAACCACCCAAAATACCGGGCTTTAAAATCAAGGCCCTGATTCCGGATAACGATACGTGTTTGGCTGGGGCATCAGATTTTGGAGTTGGAGCATACCAAAGTGTTTCATCAAGAGCCAGGGGCATTCCAGTTTGTAGATGGAGTTGTTCCAGTTTGTTACTGTCAAGTAACGGTTCTTCGCAGTATTCAATATTAAAATCCTGCACCGCCTCTGCAAATTTTAAGGCATCCTCCCATTCCCAGGCTCGGTTTGCATCAAGGCGAAGTGCTATTTCATCACCCAGAATTTTTCGAGCAAGTCTGACTCGCTCAATGTCTTGCAGGATAGTTAATCGTCCAACTTTTAATTTTACCGCCTTGAATCCACCATTTCGAAGTTCTTCACATTCCATTTCAAGTACAGTTCCGGAACCAACCGCCAGACCATTCACTGGAAATATCTGTCCTGTAAAATCAATTTTTGAGGGTTTGGGATCATTCCCTGCCGTTTCTTTGAAACTATGAAACTTTGAAACATTGGGACTTTGAAACATGGTTCTTAGAGCCATGTCTAAACCAAAATTAACGGACCCAAAAAGAGCTGCAGAACAAGTGACTGGAAGGGAATTACCGGAAAGATAATCCCGGATTTGGTTTTCAGCCTCTGACAGAGTTTCCGGATGCATACCTGGGAGCGGAGCAATCTCTCCCTCACCATAATTGTCGCCAACTGAGGTGCCGTCATTTTCATCGTGAAGTCGAAGAATCAAACCGGTACGCCCATGCATTTCATGTCCAAGCAGGCACAGAGGTTCTGTTAATGGGAGAGAATAATGAAAAAGTTTCCAACGGCAAAGGCTCATTTTTATCCAATCCACCATCCCAGGGAAAAAAGAATTCCATAGATTAGGATGAGTTTACCGGTGGAGGCCAAAGTTATATTCAGTTCACTGCCTTTTACTCCGGAAATAATTTGACGAATTGAAGAGAAGCCTGGAATAATTATCAGTGCAGAAATACAAGCATACCAATGTGTTTCCGTCCAAAAAGCTAAAATGAAAGGAATCACTGCTGAAAACACAAGGGCTGCCAGATATTCTGCTCGAGCGAAGGTGGTGCCAAAACGGACAGCTAAGGTAAGTTTCCCAACTTTCTTATCCGTTGGTTCGTCACGTAAATTGTTAACGGCAAGGAGTGCTGTAGCTAATAGTCCGGGACCGAGTCCTGCAATAATAACTACCGGTGTAATTTCAAGTGTTTGCACATAAAAGGTTCCGCCTACTGCAACAGGACCAAAAAAAATTAGTACAAATAAATCTCCAAGACCCAAATAACCAAGCGGCCATGGCCCACCTGTGTATAGTATTCCTGAAGCAATTGAAAGTATCCCGATTATAACAATAGGCCAGCCGCCCCGAAAAACAAGATAAATTCCCACCAAAGTAGCCAGTCCAAAAACCATCACAAAATTCCAGAGCATTGTTTTTGGTCTGACTTGTCCTGATTGTGTCACACGGACGGGACCAAGACGTTCCTCGGTGTCTGCACCCTTGATATAGTCAAAATAATCGTTGGAAAAGTTCGTGCCGATTTGAATCAGCAGTGCACCCAAAAGTGCTGCCAAGGCCGCAAGTGTATGTCCCTTTCCCTCTCCAAAAGCCATTGTGGTGCCGATCAATATTGGAGAAACGGCTGCACCCAAAGTTTTTGGACGAATTGCCGACAGCCAGACCCGTAAATAATTAGAAATGTTCACTACAAAATCTTATTTAAACAAATTAGCATGGACCCCGTTAAGAAAACCAGGGACAACTCATGGATAGCGGGTGAATTTGTTGAAATCCGGTTTGCGCTTTTCCAGGTAGGCATTTCGTCCTTCCTGTCCCTCTTCAGACATATAAAAAAGCATGGTTGCGTTTCCAGCCAATTCCTGTAAACCGGCTTGACCGTCACAGTCTGCATTAAGTGCCGACTTTAAACAGCGTAATGCCATCGGCGAATGCTGCAGCATTTCCCGTGACCACTGCAGTGTTTCTTCTTCAAGTTTTTCCAGGGGAACGACTGTGTTAACCATTCCCATTTCCAAAGCTTGCTGTGCAGTATATTGGCGGCATAAAAACCAGATTTCGCGGGCCTTTTTCTGTCCTACCATTCGAGCCAGATAGCTGGAACCATAACCTCCGTCGAAGGAACCGACCTTAGGTCCGGTTTGCCCAAAAATTGCGTTATCGGCTGCAATAGTCAAATCACACATCACATGCAAAACATGTCCGCCGCCAATGGCATATCCTGCAACCATTGCTACAACAGGTTTTGGACAGGTTCTGATTTCCCGCTGAAAATCTAAAACATTGAGACGCAGATGTCCGGTTTCGCTGTCTTCATAACCGGCAGAGCCGCGTATACGTTGATCACCTCCGGAACAAAAAGCTTTTTCACCTTCACCTGTTAAAATTATTACTCCGATTTTTGTGTCTTCCCGCGCGTCATTCAAGGCTGCACGCATTTCGCGGACTGTCAGTGGACGAAATGCATTACGAACTTCAGGACGGTTGATGGTTATTTTAGCAATACCTTCATTTGATTTTTCGAAATTTATGTCTGTGTAGCTGCCGCAAGATTTCCAATAATTATTATTCATTTTGCTCCATTCTTGATATAATCAGTTTCTCAAAATAAAAACTAATGTTAGCACACGTCTCTGTTCAAGACGATAAAAAACCCAGAAGAAGAATTTTTGGTAGGAAATGTTATGAAAAAGCTTGATTTCAAGTTATCTTTTAAGTTAAAATTACTGGTTATCATATAAATCACTTTATACTCTGAGAACAGGAAAATGTTTGCAATTATACGTACAGATGGAAAGCAGTACCGTGTAGCTCAAGGCGAAACTATTCGTTTGGCCCGGATTAGTGCAGAACCGGGAGATGCTTTTGAAACAGATCAGGTGCTGGCCATAGGAGGAGAAGAGAGTGAACTGAAATTTGGGAAACCGGTAATAGTTGGAGCAAAGGTTCAGGGCACAATACTGCAGCATGGAAAAGACCAAAAAGTTATCGTTTTTAAACGTAAGCGTCGAAAAACTTATCGCAGAAAATATGGTCACCGCCAGGCACACACACTGGTAAAAATTGATAAAATCAGTGCCAAGGCTCCTGCAGCCAAAAAATCAGTGCCGGAAGAAATAACTGCAGAAAAAGACACGGCTAATAAAACTCCAGCCAAAAAAGCTGCACCTGTAAAAGTTTCTGCTAAAAAGGCTGCACCTGTAAAAGCTGCTGCCAAAAAGGCTGCACCTAAAAAAACTACAGCTAAAAAAGCTGCTGACAAGTAACCTCTAGCCTGAAAAAAAACAATGGCACATAAAAAAGCTGGCGGCAGCAGTCGCAATGGACGTGACTCACAAGGACAAAGACGGGGAGTGAAAAAGTTTGGCGGAGAACTTGTTAAATCCGGAAACATTCTGGTACGTCAAGTTGGTTCTACTTTTCACGCAGGTCTGAATGTTGGTACCGGGAGAGATTTTACTTTGTTTTCAAAGGTCTCTGGACATGTCCAGTTCATTCAAAAAGGAAGCGGAAAACATAAGCGCAAATATATCAGCGTTATTGCGGACGATGCAGCAGTATCTGCTTCTGTTTGAGATATGGGCGCTAAACCCCGTTCACTTTCCGGAATAAAACCTACCGGTACTCCCCATTTAGGAAACTATCTGGGAATGATAAAACCGGCGATACAATTACAGAAAACGCACGAGACGTTTTACTTTATCGCCGATTATCATGCTCTTACCTCCACTCGTGATCCCGAGAAACTAAGGGAATACACAAACGATCTCACAGCCATTTTCGCAGCACTGGGCATGGACTTTGAGAATCACGCATTTTTTCGACAATCTGACATTCCGGAAGTTACTGAACTGACCTGGATCCTTTCCTGTATTACATCAAAGGGTATGATGGAACGGGCACATGCCTATAAGGATGCAGTATCCAAAGAGCAGGATGTCAGTATGGGGTTATTTTGTTATCCGGTTTTGATGGCTTGCGATATCCTGATTTATGACTCAAATTTTGTCCCGGTGGGTCAGGATCAGCGGCAGCATCTCGAAATTACGCGTGACCTTGCCATCCGTTTTAATCATCTTTATGGAGACGCCTTAGTTGTCCCCGAAGCAATCATTGCAGACGATGTTGCCACCATTCCAGGACTGGACGGAAGGAAAATGAGCAAATCCTATGGAAACATAATTCCTTTGTTTGCATCGGAAAAACAATTTCGCAAAGCTATTATGAAAATCACTACCGACTCAAAATCAGTGGATGAAGCTAAAGATCCAGAGGCGTGCAGTGTGTTTGCTCTTTTCAAGTGTTTTGCAGATAAAGCAGATCAGGAAGCCTTAGCCGAACGATACCGTGCAGGAGATATGGGCTATGGTGAAGCGAAACAGCTTTGCTTCGAGAAACTTAATGCTGAACTTCATGAACCACGTGAAATTTATCAGCAAATACGGAACGACCAGGCAAAGTTAGATGGTATCCTCGAATCCGGACGTGACAAAGCGCGCGTCATTGCCAGGCAAGTTACTGATCGTGTACGTAACAAAGTTGGTTTGTGATTTCTGCAAAAGCAACAAAAAAACTTGAATTCAACTGATTTTCACTGATTGCCGCGGATAATTATCTATGATTTTCCGTAAAAAGCTGAGTTACAAAACACTAATCTAAAACCACCATTCATCATATTGAAATGATTCCTGATATTCTTGCATCACGTTATGCCAGTCCTGAAATCACCTCAATCTGGTCTCCAGAAGGAAAAGTACGTCTTGAACGAGAATTCTGGATTGCAGTGATGAAGGCACAACGTAAATTGGGAGTTGATATACCTGAGACTGCGATTGCGGCGTATGAAAATGTCCGGGATAAAATTGACCTTGAAAGCATTTCGCAGCGTGAACAAAAACTGCGGCATGATGTAAAATCCAGAATTGAAGAATTTTGTGAATTGGCCGGATACGAGCACATTCACAAAGGGCTTACCAGTCGTGATTTAACGGATAATGTGGAACAACTGCAAATTCTCCGTTCTCTACGTTTAGTAAGAAGCAAAGCTGTGGCGGTATTGCATCAGTTGGCTGATTGGAGCTTACGCACCAAAGACATAATGCTCGTTGGACGCACCCACAATGTTCCTGCACAGCCGATAACTTTGGGCAAACGGCTGGCCATGTTCGGAGAGGAAATAATGTTCGGGCTTGGGCGGCTCGATCACCTGATTGAAAATTATCCTTTGCGCGGCTTGCAGGGAGCTGTTGGAACAAGACTTGATCAATTGGTTTTGATGAACGGAGATAAAAAAAAGGTGCAAGAGCTTGGTGAACAAGTACTGGAGCATTTAGATTGCAGTACGTCTTTCAATGCGGTGGGCCAGGTTTATCCGAGGAGTCTGGATGTAGAAACCGTGCGTGCGTTGATTGCACTCAGTTCCGGAATTTCGAGTTTTGCGAAGACTTTGCGTTTGATGGCAGGACAGGGTTTAGCCAGTGAGGGATTTCAGCAGGGACAGGTTGGCTCTTCCGCAATGCCCCATAAAATGAACGCCCGCACTTCAGAACGAATCAACGGTTTTCACCAAATACTAAACGGTTACGGCACGATGCTTTCCGGATTGAGCGGTGATCAGTGGAATGAGGGGGATGTTTCGTGTTCAGTAGTTCGGCGTGTGGCACTTCCCGGGGCTTTTTTCGCGTCTGACGGACAACTTGAAGCGGCCCTTACTGTGCTGAGCGAGATGGGATTTTTTGAAGCCGCGATTGCACAGGAACTGCAGCAGTATCTACCGTTTTTGGCCTCTACCACATTGCTGATGGAAGCAGTGCGCAAAGGTGGTGGACGAGAAAGTGTGCATGAGGCGATCAAGGAAAACGCGGTTGCCATCGCGGATGCCTTGAGGAACGGAGATCTTGGTGAAAATGATTTATCGCAGCGACTTGCAGATGATGAACGTGTTCCTTTGGATTTGCAGGAAATAGAAGCAGTGCTGAATGATCCAGAAAATTTTGCAGCTTTTGCGCTGGAACAAGCAGAGAACTTCGCTGCTCAAGTACGGAAATGGACTGAACGCTTTCCGGAAGCAAAAAAGCTGGTACCGCAAGTGTTGATTTGAGTTGGGAGAAGGAGCCGGCTTCGCGGCCCCTTTTAAATATGGAAAACTGCTGGTTACTCAGCAGATTCGTACTTCTTTAACTCAACTGATTTGATATGCTCCAGACGTAAACGTGAATAGACTTCAATTAAAAACGGTCGCAGTTCATTGATGTCTTCGTCATCAGAAAATTCCGTGAAAAACTGTTCGTATTGATCCAGTGCAGGAACAAGCAATCCGTTATCCTTCAATAGCCCTGCATAAAGGAATCCGCTTTCATCCATACTTTGAAACTCGTCTTTTTGCTTTTTGAACTTTGCGAGTTTCTTCCCGGATAACACTTTCAGGTTCGCAGCTTTAGCTGTGTAAGCCACAACGCCGCTTCCATCAAGAACTTCAACAAAATATTTTTGTTTTTTGCTGAAAGGTTTTATCCTGGTGCGAACAACCTCATCTCCTGTTGCCGGAACATCATAGACAGCAGAATCTGTCCAGGAATTGGTTTTGCGATCCTTTGCTCCCAAATGCAGGCGGTAGGCGTAATCGGCACCGGCAGTTTCCCAGGCCAGCTCAGAAAAATCTGCTGAAATGGTATTTGTCGCCAATTTGAGGTTAATCCCTCCTTTTTTAGCAGCACGCCGCACAGTAGTATATTTCTGAGTCTTTTTGAACTGCTTTGACAATCCTGACAATAAGCCGCCTCCAGCATCGGTTCCACCCAGGCTTCCCTCAAGTACTTCTAATCCTTTTTTGGTGAATTTGATTTTTGAATTGGCTGTAAGCAGAGTAGTTTCGTTTGTTTCTTGATTCAAAAACTTTATCGAACTGTCTGCACTGACCCTGACCAGATAATTGGCATAAACGAACTTGTTGCGCCGAACTTTTTTCCAGCGTTTCCCCTTTTTGCTGTATTCAATTTTGCCCTTAATATCAACCAGCATTCCCAGGGGAATTTTTTTGGCCAGTACCGGCTGCAAGGCAAAGGCAGAGAGAAAAAGGAATAAAGTGATTAATTTTATGAAACGCATATAACCTCCTGCGGTTGGGATTAAAGTGGTTTAACTCTATTTTGAGCTTAACACATTAACTATAAACAGACAACACCCTTTTAAGCTGATTCTTTTATTTACTTCAAGCAAGCTCAGGCTATGTCTTTTGTCTCCACAGTCTACAAGCTAAGATTCAACAACACAAACTTCTTTTTTTATCAACGGTAATTCTATGATAAATGTAAGCAATATACAAGTTTACTGATTTATTACTAGTTGTTACCCTCAATGAAAAAGTTTTTCAGATGCAAATTAATCCTAATTAATTTCACAGATTTGATGATCAGGCTATTGTTCAACTTTGTGTGACAATCTCTACAGGCATTCCGACCGACAGCTTTCCATTAATTGTTGCAATCAGATTCTGACCAAACTGTACGTTGCCGTTTTGTTTTCGATAGCCAGCCAGTGTACGCAGTGGTTCTTTTCCGGAAAATTTTCCAGTTTCCGGATCAACAGTAGTGAGTATACAACGTGAACATGATTTTACTATTTGAAATTCACATTCTCCAATTCTGATTTTTTTCCAGTTATCTTCTGCATAAGGCTCCGTGTTTTTCACAACCATATTTGGACGAAAACGTTTCATTGCTAAGGATTCCGGAAGACGGTTGTTAAGGTCACTTAAGGATGATTCAGAAATCAGCAGCAAAGGGAAACCATCTGAAAACGAAACCTGATTTTGTGCAGGCGCATAGTCCGGATCCACCGGACGATTGCTGTGATCAGGCATAAAAACAATTTTACAGCTTTTGCGCAAATACTCACTGATCCACAATCCGGATTGGGAATTGGCAGTCCAGGCCTCACAACGGTCACCCCAAATTTCAACTTCTTGAGATTCGCCTTTTGTGGGAAACAAAGGCAGACTTAACTCGGACATTCGCGGGGCGTTCAAAGTCAGCGTTTGACCGACAAGTTCTGTGTTTATCAAAGCCATGCTTGGGCAGGTTCTTTGTGTCATAAATTGTCCGGAATCATCCACTACCATCCAACGTCGGTCATGTGCCAATCCTCTTTGCTCCATAAAAGCGTTATCCAGAGAAATTCCACTTGCTGATTTTAGCGGGTAAATATTGAGTTGACTTAAAACCGGATTCGTCATTTTTCGATCCTTCTACTTAGATTCTCTGTGGAAACTAAAGCAAGAGGTATCGATGAGGAAATACCAGATGAAAATTTCCTGAACATTCTCTATTATCAAGATAAAACGGCAATACGATATATTCTTCATCCATAACAGAATCACGAAGAAACCCCAATTGTAAGATATGACGGCAACTGGCCACTTTTAATTTGTCGCTTTTTGGCCATAGTTCTAACAAACTGACAAAAAATTTGCGCAGCATTTCTCCAATTTCCAGATAAGTGATAGAATCTGCTTCACGTAAATCATTAAAAATATTTGCATGATTTCGAGAATTTTTTGTATGAACCAATGAAGCCAGTCCCTCACCGACGGTGCGGCTAAAATGCAAAATCCACACTGAGTTGGAATGTTTCATCTCAAACAGAGAAAAATAAGACCGTCCGGGAGACCAACTGCTCAAGTTGGCATAAGACAGGCATTGTTCAGTTTCAGAGGTAATTCTGAAGGCTCCGGGAAGGATTGTTTGAAGTTGGGCAGTTAGTGTATTTACCAGTCTCTGAACTAATAAATTCTCTTTAGACTCCGAGTACCTTTCGATTTGCTGTGAAAAACCTGCTCCGGGGAAGTTTTCGTCAGATGCCGGTTTTTCGATTTTGGGAACTTCAAATGTCTCCCGAATCATTTGTTGCAGTATTTCCTCTGACGTAATTTCTGTGACTGATGTTTGATTTAGCATTTTTTACTTTATAATTCCAAATCTGAAATGTCCCGGAAATCTCTTTCCAATTTCAGGATCAATTATACATCCAGATTCCGTTTGAGGCCAACACAATTTTTTTTAAAGAAAACTTCTGAGTTAATAGGATTGAATTTCCTGCTAATTTTTGAGAAAATCTAAGGAAAATGTTTAAAGACAGATTACGTATCAATTTAACAGAAAGAAAAAAAATTCGTGACATAACTTTGTCTGATTCAAAGTTCATGCAGAAGTCTCTTGGCATCATCATTATTTTATTATTTTGTTTTTCAGGCGGACTGTTTTTTGAACAAAATTTAGGGGCAGAAAGTCAGGGCCGTAAAATACAATCATATGTAAAAAATGGAACTGTTTTACAGGCCAGGATAAGGGAAGCACGTATTCTAGAACAAAAAAACAAGGGACGTAAAGTGAAGTATTATGTTTTGAAAAAATCTGTTTTGCAAGGCAGGAAAAGTATTGCAAAAATGTCTTCAAATAAAATGTTGGAAACCGGTCTGGTTACTTCTAAGATGGTTAAAAATAACCACTGGTTTGTGAAAAAGCCTTTTCAGCCGCGATATACAAAAGTCAATATTGTCAGTAAATATACTCCTCCGGAGGTAAATCCAGAAGAATCTGATAAAATAAGCCGCAAGGCACTACAGATGTCTAAAACACGAGCACGCATAACTGGACCAGTCAAGCCGGGCATTCTTTATTCTGAAGAATCAAGTCGTGGAGTATTGGAGATGACTAAAACACGTGCGCGCATAACTGGACCTGTTAAGCCGGACATTCTTTATTCTGAAGAATCAAGTCGTGGAGTATTGGAGATGACCAAAACACGAGCACGCATAACTGGACCTGTTAAGCCGGATATCATATACTCTAAGAAGGTAAGTCGTGAAGCAATGGAAATGACAATGACATTTAAGCGCTCCCAAAAAGCTGTAACTGCAAGAAAAGGTATCGTTTATACTGCCAAAATATTGAGAAAAATGAGTAAAAGGCCGACCATTGTTTATGCTCCATTTAAAAGTGAAAAAGCCGGTGAGAAGAAAAAAACCGATGTCGAAAAAAATTAAGTCAGTTCAACCCCTTGAAATTTCCCAGGAACTTTCCCCGTCAATTTAATTGTGGTGAAAACTTAAATAGTGTCTGAACGAAAATCTATCTACCCCAGTTTTTATCAGGGCTTCAGCAGTTTTTGAATAACCAGAGATTTAGTTGTCAATTTTAAGTTTTCTGCTAACAGAATGAAAAATCAGGCCAAAGAACTGTTAGCTGACTGCTGAAAGCTTTTTGTAAAATCCTCATTGCTGAAATCAAAAATAATTAACTGTTATTACAACATATTATCTTTTTCTTTCAAGCACTAATAATCAAAATAAGAAACAAATATGGCTTTTTTGCTAATAAAAGGTATTATCAAATTGTAGGATCCAAACACATCATTGACTGAGGTAAAACAATGACTTCAAAAAAAGTAAACGATTTAGATCCGCAGGAAACCCAGGAATGGGTAGAGGCTATGGAAGCAGTCGTTGAAAGAGACGGTTTTGAAAGGGCACAATTCCTCTTACGAGAATTGGCAGACCATGCGGTTTTGTCAGGAGCAGGCAGTCCTTATTCTGCTAATACACCGTATCTGAATACAATTCCACCGGAACTTGAAGTACGTTCTAAAGGAGATCAGGAACTGGAGCACAAGATTCGCTCAATTATCCGTTGGAATGCAGCGGTAATGGTCATGCGTGCAAATCGGGATTCATCTGACTTAGGAGGGCACATCGCCAGTTTTGCTTCTTCGGCTACACTGTATGATGTCGGTTTTAACCATTTTTGGCAGGCAGCAGGTAAAGATCATGGTGGTGATTTAGTATTTTTTCAGGGTCATTCAGCACCAGGAATATATGCTCGGGCCTTTGTGGAGGGCAGGCTGACGGAAGAGCAAATGGATAATTTCCGTCGTGAATCCGATGGTAAAGGTGTTCCTTCATATCCTCATCCATGGTTGATGAAAGACTTTTGGCAGTTTCCGACTGTTTCCATGGGACTGGGGCCAATCATGGCAATTTACCAGGCACGTTTCCTAAAATACCTTCACAACCGCGGTTTAGCAGACACTACCGGACGCAAAGTATGGGCTTTCCTGGGGGACGGTGAAACAGATGAACCGCAATCTCTGGGAGCAATCGGCCTGGCCTCCCGTGAAAATTTGGACAATCTTATTTTTGTTATTAACTGCAATTTGCAAGGACTAGATGGTCCAGTACGTGGAAACGGGAAAATAATACAGGAACTTGAAGGTGATTTCCGTGGTGCAGGTTGGAATGTGATAAAAGTTATCTGGGGTTCATACTGGGATCCTTTGCTGGCAAAAGACACTGAAGGTTTTCTGCGTAAACGTATGGATGAAGCAATTGACGGAGAATATCAGGCTTTTAAAGCAAAAGGTGGAGCATATACCCGAGCTCACTTTTTTGGTAAATACCCTGAATTGCTGGAGATGGTTTCTAATATGTCTGATGAGGACATTTGGAGACTGAACCGTGGTGGGCATGATCCTCACAAAATATACGCAGCATACCATTCTGCAGTAAGTCATACGGGACAGCCAACTGTAATTCTCGCAAAAACGGTAAAAGGTTACGGGATGGGAGGATCTGGTGAGGCAATCAACATCACTCATTCACAAAAGAAAATGAAAATGGACGATCTGAAAAGTTTTAGGGATCGTTTTCAGGTTCCAATTTCTGATAAAGAAGTGGAACAAATGTCGTTTTACAGGCCTCCTGATGATACTCCTGAATTGGAATATCTTAAACAGTGCCGCACTGCTCTTGGTGGCCACCTGCCCGCCCGTAGAACAAAAGGAGATTCTCTTGACATTCCCGCATTAACAATTTTCGAGCGATTATTACAGGAAACTGGAGAACGGGAAATATCCACAACTCAGGCACTTGTGCAGGCAATGACGTTATTGTGCAAAGATAAAAACATCGGCCAGCGGGTTGTTCCCATAGTGCCTGATGAAGCAAGAACATTTGGCATGGAGGGAATGTTTCGCCAAATCGGAATTTATGCGCACGAAGGACAAAAATACGAACCTGTCGATCGTGATCAATTAATGTATTACAAGGAGAATCAGAGCGGTCAATTATTGGAGGAGGGCATTACTGAAGACGGCGCCATGTCTTCCTGGATTGCTTCTGCGACGGCCTACAGCAATTCCGGAATGCAGATGATTCCATTTTATATTTTTTACTCGATGTTTGGATTTCAGCGGATTGGAGATTTAGTTTGGGCTGCTGGAGATATGCAGGCACGGGGATTTTTAATTGGCGCTACTTCTGGACGAACCACACTCAATGGTGAGGGTTTGCAACATGAAGATGGACACAGTCAAATCATGGCTGGAAATGTGCCCAACTGTGTTTCTTATGATCCGACTTTTTCTCATGAATTGATGGTGATTATGCAGAATGGAATGGAACGCATGTTTAAAAAACAGGAGAATGTTTTTTATTACATAACCACAATGAATGAAAATTATTCGCATCCGGGCTTAAGTAAAGGTCAGGAAAAAAACATTGTGAAAGGTATGTATTTGCTGCAAAAAGGTAAAAAGGGGAAAACGAGAGTACAATTGTTGGGTTCCGGATCAATTTTACGGGAAGCGATTGCTGCGGCAGATTTGCTGTCTGCAGATTTTAAGGTGGAGGCGGACATCTGGAGCTGTACCAGTTTCAATCAACTGAAGCGTGACGGCGATGATGTTTCACGCTGGAACATGCTGCATCCAGATAAAAAACCAAAAATGAGTCATGTTGAAAAATGTCTCTTAGACACAGACGGTCCTGTAGTTGCGGCAACAGATTATGTCAAACTTTTTGCCGACCAGATACGTGCATATGTACCTCGATCTTATTCTGTGCTTGGAACTGATGGATTTGGCAGAAGCGATTCACGTCAAGCCTTGAGAAAGCATTTTGAAGTAGACCGTTATTACATTGCAGTGGCATCGTTAAATGCTCTTATGGAAGATGGGAGTGTTTCATTCAAAACAGTAAATGCTGCCATCAAAAAATACGGAATTGACCCCAACAAAAATAATCCATTGATGTCCTGAGGAGAAATGTAATGAGTAAAATTAAAGACGTACTTGTTCCTGACATAGGTGAATTCGATGCAGTCGAAGTTATTGAAGTTCTGGTTAAATCGGGAGACGCCGTTTCTGTTGAAGATCCGCTGCTCACAATGGAAAGTGATAAGGCCTCAATGGATGTCCCTTCTCCGTTTAGCGGTACAGTAAAGACTGTAAAAATAAAAGCTGGAGACAAAGTTTCACAAAACGACCTGATCCTTACTTTAGTGGTAAAAGAACTTGAAACTGCAGTTACGGAAACTTCTGCTGAAACAGAAAATTCTGAAGCAACTGCACCGGAAACTAAGGATATTGTTTCCACAAGAAAATCTGAATCAACAAGCTCTGGAGCTGTTTCCAAAGAACCGGCACGGCGTCCACCGCCAATAGTGATGTCGGTTAACCAGAAATCATTTTTGCGTGCACATGCCAGTCCTTCGATTCGTAAATTTGCCCGCGAATTAGGTGTTGACCTGAGTCAGGTCCATGGTTCCGGCCGCAAAGAACGTATCACAAAAGAAGATGTTCAGGAATTTGTCAAGCAGGCTTTGGGAGGAACAGCTTCCGGAACTGCTGCTGCCGGATCAGGAATTCCGGCAATGCCTGAAATAGATTTCAGTAAATTTGGTCCTGTAGAAATTAAACCGCTTTCCAGAATACAGAAAAAAGCTGCTGTAAATTTGCATCGAGGATGGCTGAACTTACCAATCGTGACGCATCATGATGAGGCTGATATAACTGAACTCGAATATTTTCGAAAATCGCTCAAAGACGAAGCGGCAAAGCAGGGTGTGAAGGTAACTCCTCTTGTTTTTTTACTCAAAGCATGTGCTGTGGCAATTCGGAAGCATCCAAATTTCAACTCATCCTTGACTGCAGACAAGGAAAATTTGGTGTTGAAGAAATATCTTCACATTGGAGTGGCAGTGGATACTCCGGACGGCCTGGTGGTTCCTGTGATAAGGGATGTGGAACAGAAAGGTTTGCTGGAACTGGCCAAAGAACTGGGTGAAGTTAGTGAAAAAGCTCGAGCAAAAAAACTAAAAACCAACGACATACAGGGCGGTTGTTTCAGCATTTCCAGTTTAGGCGGAATTGGCGGAACAGCTTTTACACCTTTGGTGAATGCTCCGGAAGTTGCAATTCTCGGTGTAACGCGTTCGCGTATGATGCCTGTCTGGAACGGTAAAGAATTTTTGCCGCGCCTGATGCTGCCAATGGATTTGACTTATGATCACCGTGTGATTGATGGAGCACAGGCGGCTCGATTTATGGTAGACTTGTGCGAAATTTTGTCAGATATGCGGAGAATGTCGTTATGAGTCTCATTGAAGTAAAGGTTCCGGATATTGGTGATTTTGAAGATGTTGAAATTATTGAAGTAATTTGCAATGTAGACGATAAGGTTGCACTGGAGGATCCGCTGATTTCTGTGGAAAGCGACAAGGCAACCATGGATGTTCCCTCACCGGTTGCGGGAATAATCCGTGAAATAAAAGTTAAAGCAGGAGATAAAGTTTCTGAGGGCAGCCTGATTTTGAAATTGGAGACAAAGGAATACGCAAAAGTTAAAACCCAAAAATCTGAAAAAATCCCGCCATCCCAAAATTCTAAACCAGATTCTCAATCGAAGACACTCAAAACCGCAAAATCCTTTTCCGGAAAAGCAGATATGACATGCGATGTGCTCGTGCTAGGTTCCGGACCTGGAGGATACACCGCAGCTTTTCGTGCAGCGGATTTAGGTCAGGAAGTAATTTTGGTGGAACGCTACAATCGTATTGGTGGTGTGTGTTTGAATGTTGGCTGTATTCCGTCAAAGACACTGTTACATGCAGCAAAAGTCATTGACGAAGCTGAATCGATGAGTGCACACGGAGTATCTTTTGGAAAACCAAAAATTAATATTGACCAGTTGCGTGAGTGGAAAGACGGAATTGTAAACCAGTTAACCGGAGGTCTGAAGAGCATGGCCAAACAGCGCAAAGTGCAAATCATTACCGGCATGGGTGAGTTCATGGACCCTAACCATCTTTGCGTTACTGACGCTGATGCAAATAAAAATACAATTCATTTTGAAAATGCGATTATTGCAGCAGGTTCTCTGCCGGTGAAGCTCCCCTTTCTTCCGGAAGATTCACGTATTATAGATTCAACCGGTGCATTGGAGCTTACTGAAATTCCAGAGCATCTGCTGGTAATTGGAGGAGGTATTATAGGTCTGGAAATGGCTACTGTTTATCATGCTCTAGGTTCAAAAATAACCATTGTTGAAATGCTTGATGGCTTGATGGCCGGTGCAGACCGGGATTTAGTTCGCCCTTTTCAAAAAAGAATATCCAAACAGTATGAAAATATCTGGCTTGAAACACGGGTAACAAAGGTAGAAGCCCTCAAAAAAGGAATGAAAGTTTCTTTTGAAGGTAAAAATGCACCGGGTAAGCCTCAGATATTTGACTGCATTCTCAGTTCAGTAGGACGTACCCCAAATGGATTCCGGATTGGTGCAGAAAAAGCTGGGGTAGCAGTTGATGAGGTTGGATTTATTGCGACTGATTCGCAAATGCGTACAAACGTTTCTCATATTTTTGCGATTGGTGATATTGTAGGCCAGCCGATGCTGGCACATAAAGCGACACACGAAGCAAAAGTTGCTGCAGAAGTTATTTCAGGAATGAAAAGGCATTTTGATGCCCGGACGATTCCGTCTGTAGCATATACTGATCCGGAAGTTGCCTGGGCAGGTATTACTGAAGAAGAAGCAAAAAAGCAGGGCATTGCTTACGGAAAAGGAAATTTCCCCTGGGCTGCAAGTGGACGCAGTTTATCTTTGGGACGCAGTGAAGGCATGACTAAAGTCCTTTTTGAAGAAGACACAAACAGAGTCATTGGAGTAGGGATTGTCGGGCCAAATGCTGGAGATTTGATTGCAGAAGGTGCTCTGGCGATTGAGATGGGATGTGATGCAGAGGATCTAAGTTCAACGATTCATCCGCATCCGACACTTTCGGAAACAGTGGCCTTTGCGGCAGAGGCTTTTGAAGGAACAATCACTGATCTCTACCTTCCAAAAAAGAAAAAAAACAGCACATCATAGTGCAAGGCAGCAAAATATTTGTGGTTTAAAAAAGAACTCGACAGTCACGAGTTTTATCGTGTCATCCCGAACATGTGTGAGGGATCTTATACGATATTAGCACTTTATCAGATCTATCCCTTCGGCAGAGATGACATGCCGTAGTTAATAATATCAGTATATTACGAGGATTAATGTCTCACTGGAAAAATAACTGATTCAGAAAAAATATTTTTTTTATAAAAACACTTGACAATGTATTGAATATTGGCGAAGTTAGAGTACCCTATTTATTAATAGCACAATTCTAGATCAAGCAGTTCCACAGTAGACAATACCTTACCTACGTTGTTTTTATTAATCACTATATCCACTTTTTGTAATTGAAGTTGTTGCAAATACGTTGAAATTTATCATCCTTCCATTTAACTAAACACATCAGAAAATGGTCTCTAAGATTAAGGGATCCTATCATTGATTAACCTCCGACTAAACCTCACATGTCTAAAAACAGGCCTGAAAATGGCGACAGCAATAATTCAAAAACAAATTCAGATAATTCATCCAAGCCAAATACACTCAATTTAATTGAGTTGAAGAAAAAAGATATCAATTCACTGATTAAGATTGCACGTGAATATGATATCGAAAATGCAAACAGCATGAGGGGTCAGGAACTGCTCTTCGCGCTTTTGCAGGCCCAGACGAAACGCAAAGGGATAATTTACGGAGCAGGAGTTTTGGAAGCCCTTCCGGACGGGTTCGGATTCCTGAGAGCACCGGATTACAACTACCTCCCTGGACCAGACGATATTTATGTTTCACCTTCACAGATAAGGCGTTTTAATTTACGGACAGGCGATACAGTTGCAGGGCAAATCAGGCCGCCAAAAGAGAGCGAACGTTATTACGCTCTGCTTAAGGTCGAAGAAATTAATTTCCGTGACCCAAATAAAGCATTCGAAAAAATTCTTTTTGACAACCTCACTCCTCTCCATCCAAACGAACACCTCAATCTTGAACGAAAAGATAATGATTTGACCACAAGGGTCATTGACCTTGTTTCGCCAATTGGGAAAGGCCAGCGCGGAGTGATTGTTGCTCCGCCAAGAACCGGTAAAACAATGATTCTGCAGTCAATAGCAAACAGTATCACTGAAAATCATCCTGAAGTGGATTTGATTGTTTTGTTAATTGACGAACGACCTGAGGAAGTTACAGATATGCGTCGTTCCGTAAATGGAGAAGTGGTTGCCTCAACTTTTGATGAACCGGCAACGCGGCACGTACAGGTTTCTGAAATGGTTTTGGAAAAAGCAAAACGACTTGTTGAACATCAGCGTGACGTTGTAATTTTGCTGGACTCAATAACGAGGCTGGCACGGGCCTACAATACAGTCATTCCTCCAAGCGGAAAAATTCTTTCCGGAGGAGTTGATTCCAACGCACTTTTTAAACCTAAAAGATTTTTTGGTGCAGCCAGAAACATTGAAGAAGGCGGATCATTGACCATTATTGCGACCGCACTGATTGATACTGGCAGCAGGATGGACGAAGTGATTTTTGAGGAATTCAAAGGTACAGGTAATATGGAACTTGTACTTGATCGGAAACCTGTTGAAAAACGGATCTTTCCTGCAATCGATCTCAGCAAATCCGGAACACGCAAAGAGGAACTGCTTGTTGAAAAAGCAGACCTTGACCGTATTTGGGTCTTACGTAAAGTTCTCTCTCAATTGAATGTAGTTGAGGCTCTGGAATTTCTCATTGATAAAATGGAAAAGTTCAAAGAGAATGTGAACTTTCTCAATATGATGGATAAATAAAATTGAGAAAAGACAAACTGGAGGCAGAAAATACATTTTAACTTAAAGCTCAAACTTTAAAAAACTTAAATCGGAAAAACGAAAAATGAAATTAAATATTCACCCGGAGTATAAAGAAACCTCATTCCGCTGTGCCTGCGGAGCGACTTGGGAGACACAGTCTACAAAGGGCGGAGAAACAACAGTAGAAATTTGTTCAAACTGTCATCCGTTTTTTACTGGATCAGCACAAAATTTTGTTGATAGTGCAGGTCGAATTGAAAAGTTTAAACGTCGTTACAACCGGGCCTGACCCGAGATGCTGGAAAAACTTGCGGAAATAAATGAACGCTTCGAAAATCTGACGCACGAACTCGGACAACCCGACGTGACTCAGGATCAGGAGCGTTACCGGAAGTTGAGTCAGGAACATTCAGGTCTGCAGGAAATTGTTGAGTGTTATCACCGATATCTTGAAATCCAGCAAGAACTCGATGATAACCGCGAATTAGCAGACGCTGCAAATGAAGATCAGGAAATCCGTGAAATGGCCAGCCAGGAAATTCCGGAGCTCGGCCGACAGTTGGAAGAGTTGGAAAAGCAAATCCAACTTTTACTCCTTCCAAAAGATCCAGACGATTCCCGTAATATCATAATTGAAATTCGTGCAGGCACAGGTGGCGATGAAGCAGCTCTCTTTGCCCGGGACCTGTTTCAAATGTACGCACATTATGTTGAAGCACGTAAATGGAAATTGAAACTGCTCAACGAAAGCAAAAATGATCTTGGTGGTTTCAAGGAAATCACTTTTTCAATAGAGGGCAAAGATGTATTCAGCCGCTTGAAATTTGAGGGTGGTGTACATCGTGTACAGCGGGTTCCCAAAACTGAAACGCAGGGACGTATCCACACTTCTGCTGCAACTGTAGCGGTGTTGCCGGACGTAGATGATGTTGAGATTGAGATCAATCCCGGAGATTTACGGATTGATGTTTATCGATCATCTGGGCCGGGTGGACAGAGCGTGAACACCACTGATTCTGCAGTTCGGATTACCCATATTCCAACCGGACTGGTTGTCATTTGTCAAAATGAAAAATCCCAGTTAAAAAATAAAAACCAAGCCTTAAAGGTCCTGCGGGCAAGGCTCTATGAAAAGGAACTTGAAGCACAACAATCTGCAACCGCAGAACAACGCCGAGGCATGGTTGGAAGCGGTGACAGGAGCGAACGTATCCGGACCTATAATTTCCCCCAGGGTCGTCTTACTGATCATCGCATCAATCTCACTCTATACAAACTTGAAGAAATTTTGCTAGGCAAGCTGGAACAGGTGATTGACCCCTTGTTGTCTCACCATCAGGCAGAAATGCTCAAAGCATCTTGAGTATTTACCAGTTTACAGTATAAAGTTAAGCGCTTCTTTATAAGCTTGATTTGTTTGTAGATAAAACCCAAAACACATAACCATAATCCAATCCACTAAAATGGCTTTTGAAACCCTGCTTAGTCCACTGAAAGTCGGCAGCATTACCCTGAAAAACAGAGTTATGATGGGTTCAATGCATACCGGACTTGAAGAACATCCTGATGGTTCATCTCGTCTGGCGGCTTTTTATGCAGAAAGGGCCAGGGGAGGCGTGGGACTCATTGTAACCGGGGGCTTTGCGCCAAATGCAGCAGGTCGTGTTTTTGAAGAAGGTGCAGAATTAGTTTCGGAAGATCAATTGGATTTTCACCAACCGATTGTAGAGGCAGTTCATGAAAACGGTGGCAAAATAGTTTTGCAGATTTTACATACAGGGCGTTACGGGCTCCTGGAAAATTGCGTTGCGCCATCCCCAATAACTGCGCCAATCAACTTTTACCGTCCCAAAGAATTAACCCATGAAGAAATTTTACAAACCATAGAAGATTTTGTGCGTTGTGCAAAACTGGCACAAAAAGCCGGTTATGACGGCGTGGAAATAATGGGCTCTGAAGGCTATCTGATCAACCAGTTCATTGCCAAATGTACAAATCAACGCAGCGACGATTGGGGGGGTTCTTACGAAAACCGGATCAGGTTTCCACTCCGGATTGTGGAGCGGGTTCGGGAAGAATCCGGAGAAGATTTCTTGATTATATTCCGCCTTTCTTGTCTTGATTTAGTTGAAGACGGAAGCAGTTTTGAGGAAGTTGTTGAACTTGGACAGCGTGTAGAAGAGGCAGGAGCGTCGCTGATCAATACCGGAATCGGCTGGCATGAAGCACGGATTCCGACAATTGCCATGATGGTTCCCCGTGCAGCATTTGCCTGGCTAACAGGCAGGTTGCGTCCTCATCTTAATATTCCGATCGTGACTTCCAACCGCATAAACGATCCGTATGTGGCAGAGAGTCTCTTGCGAGACGGGCTGGCGGACATGGTCTCGATGGCCCGTCCATTTTTGGCTGATGAAAATTTTGTCAACAAAACTGCAGAGGGACGTCCGGAAGAAATCAACACCTGTATTGCCTGCAACCAGGCTTGTCTGGATCATATTTTTAAAATGGAAACAGCAACTTGTTTAGTTAATCCGCGTGCAGGACATGAAACCGAATTAAACTACGGAACTGCAAGCATTCCAAAATCTATTGCAGTGATTGGAGCAGGTCCAGCCGGAATGACGGCTGCCTACATTTCTGCCATGCGTGGACACCGGGTCACTTTGTTTGACCGGCGACCTGAACTTGGCGGTCAAATCAACTTAGCAGTGAAAATTCCCGGGAAACAGGAATTTTTTGAAACACTCCGCTTCTATCAAGTAATGCTGGAAAAGTATGGAGTGGAATTAAAGCTGGGGCAGACTGTTGATGCCGAAACTCTTAATTCAGGAACATTTGATCTTGTTGTGTTGGCAACCGGAGTAAAGCCTCGAGAATTGGAACTGGATGGAATCGATCATCCTAAAGTTCTGAGTTATCTGGATGTTTTAGACAAGGAACGAGTAGTTGGACAAAAAGTTGCTGTAATCGGAGCAGGAGGAATCGGTATTGACGTAGCGCATTATCTGACCGCGCAAACTCCTTTCTCGGGTGAAGTTCCGGAGTATTTACAGGGCTACGGGATTCTTGATTCGGAAAAAGCCTTGGCTCTCCGGAAACCTAAAAAACGTGAAGTTACGGTTTTACAGCGTTCTGCAGACAAAATAGGCAAACGGCTTGGAAAAACTACAGGCTGGGCACATATCCAAACTTTAAAATCACACGGTGTACAACTCCTTCCGGGTGCAACTTATCTTAAAATCGACGATTCCGGACTGCATGTGCGAGTTGCTTTGAAAAAAGGTGAAGAACCAAAAGATATTGTGTTTGAAGTGGACAATGTGATTGTTGCCGCAGGACAGGAGCCAAGACGGGAATTGGAAACTTCTTTACGCAAAGCTGGATTCGAGGTACACGTAATCGGCGGAGCCAAAGCTGCGCTCGGACTTGACGCAAAAACCGCAATCAGCGATGGTGCAGAATTGGCGGCAAAACTTTGAATTACAGTAAAGCATTTCGGCTGAAAGTTAGAGGTATTCAGATTTTATTCTTTTAAATTTGAAAAATGAGATCAACTAAAATAATACATATCGTTTCCTGTCATGCTGAGGGAGAAGTCGGTGATGTTATAGTGGGTGGAGTGAATCCACCGCCGGGAGACAGTATTTGGGAACAATCCCGCTGGATTGAGCAAGATCAGACTTTGCGCCGCTTCGTTTTGAATGAACCGCGGGGCGGAGTATTCAAACATGTAAATTTATTGGTTCCGCCTAAAAGTGAAAAAGCGGATTTCGGTTTCATTATCATGGAACCGGAACACACGCCTCCCATGTCCGGGTCAAATTCAATTTGTGTTGCCACAGTTTTGCTGGACAGTGGAATGATTCAGATGGAGGAACCTGAAACCTCTTTTTATCTCGAAGCTCCAGCAGGATTATTGCAGGTCAAAGCACAATGTGAAAACGGTAAGGCTGTGAGTATTGAAATTAAAAATGTAGCTTCGTTTGCGGACAAACTGGATGTAAAACTGGAGGTGTCCGGATTGGGAACTCTTACTGTGGACACCGCTTACGGGGGTGACAGTTTTGTGATTGTGGACGCAAAGTCACTGGGGTTTGAAATAATTCCGGATGAAGCCCGTGACCTTGCGGAAACTGGAGCCAAAATAACTGCTGCAGCCAATGAGCAAATAAAATTTCGACATCCAGTGCAGCAGGATTGGAACAAAATTTCTTTTTGCCAGTTTACGCTGCCTGTTGAAATTAAAGATGGAATTCTTAGCGGCCGAAACACGGTTGCTATTGATCCAGGGAAGTTGGACAGATCACCTTGCGGAACTGGTTGTTCTGCGAGAATGGCAGTAATGCATTCCAGGGGAGAAATGCAGGTGGGAGATCATTTTACTGCAACCTCAATTATTGACTCAAGGTTTGACTGCACAATCAGGGAAAGTACAAGTATTGGTGAAACGAAGGCGATTATTCCGACAATTCGCGGGCGGGGTTGGATAACAGGTACACATCAGTTAATGTGTGATCCGGAGGATCCATGGCCTTCTGGATATCGTCTGACAGATACATGGCCGAAACAGAAAATTAATAAATAGTATCAAAATTGCTGATTATCAATTCTCAAACAAAAACTTTCCGCTCCGAGCGGCTTTTACCTGCCACTCCTCTTCCTCTTCTTTCCACCAAACGGTTTGCTCCCGTGCTGATAATTGAGTTTTAACTTTTGCTGAGTTGAGCAATTGCAGCGGATTTTCGGCTGCCCAGCTTACGGCTTCTTTCAAAGGCATCTCATACCAGTTAATTACGTTACGCACACACTGATCCAGCGTTACAGCAGAACCTACGGG
>ERZ651768.475-NODE-475-length-30276-cov-5.485612_pt1 | contig 30276 bp, 19 predicted proteins | sample MGYA00514754_ERZ651768 | MGnify/ENA metagenome assembly ERZ651768
CCTTAAGGATCCAAATTATCTGTCTAAAATAATTAATAAAGGGAAGAGATTTAACGTTCAGAATCTAGACATTAATAGTGAATATTCTGATTTTGGGGGAATCCTTTTTGAAGACCAAATATATATAACATCAGCAAGAAATGATAAAAGGAAAAGATATGGATGGAATGATGAACCTTTCCTAGATATCTATAAATTTAATGTTGATGAAGGGTCTTACATAAATGAGGAAATTCTTGATAATGTAATAAATACAAAATACCATGAGGGTATTGTAGCATTTAGTCCTGATGGAGGTACTATGTATTTTACTAGAGAGAGCTTTTTTGATAAATCATTTTATAAGGACTCTCTTACCAATAATCAAATTGGGGTAATTCATCTCTATAAAGCTACCCGTTGTACTAAAAAACATATTACGTGGAAGGATAATGGAAAATGTCAATTCTCACATTCATGGAGTAATGTTACAAGTCTAGAAATTAATAGCGCCTATTATTCAATTAAAAATCCAACTGTTAGCTGTGATGGTGAATTAATTTACTTTTCATCTGATATGCCAGGTGGATATGGGAATTTTGATATATACAAAGGAGAACTTGACAGCCTAGGAAATGTTAATAATATAAAAAACCTAGGACAAAAAATTAATACTGAAGGTCAAGAGATGTTTCCATATGTTTGCTGTGACAAAATATTGTATTTTTCATCTGATGCGCATTTAGGTCTAGGAGGACTTGATGTATTTTATACAAAACAAATAGATGGGAAGTGGACTAATCCAAGAAATGTTGGGATTCCTGTTAATAGTAATGCAGATGATTTTGCGTTTATACTTACTGAAGAGTGTGAGGATGGATTTGTTTCATCAAATAGATCTGGTGGCAAAGGAAGTGATGATATTTATGCAGTAAAAAAATTATTACCCCTATGCGACATTCTATTTACTACTAATATTATGGACTCCAAAACAAAAGACCCAATATCATCAGCAACAACTTCAATTTCAGATAATACAGGAATTATTGATAATACTAAAATGACATCTGAAAAAGGATTGGCTGAATTTATGCTTGAATGCGAAGATGAAATCCAATTAATGGTTAGCAAAACAGGCTATGAAAGTAAAATGCTGGACTTGACGTTTTCTGATATTGATCCACCAGTTCTAGATGTATATTTAGATCCTATTGAAGAAATGATAGTAGAAGAGAAAATAATTCTAAATCCAATATATTTTGATTTTGATAAATCAAATATCACAAATAAAGCAGCATTTGAATTAGATAAACTTGTTGCTATAATGGAAAAATATCCCGATATGATTATTAGAGCAGAATCACACACAGATTCTCGTGGCCCAGCTGCATATAATAGAGGGCTTTCTGATAGAAGAGCCAAATCTACAGCTCAATATGTTATCTCCAAGGGAATAAGTGAAGAAAGAATAAGTGGAGTTGGAAAAGGTGAAGAAGAGCCTAGAATTGATTGTAGCCAAGGATGTTCTAAAGAAGAGCATGCTCAAAATAGAAGATCAGAATTTATAATAGTATCAAGGTAAATTGTAATTAAAAAGCCTCCATATGGAGGCTTTTTAATTTAATAAAATATTTCGTTATTATTCTCCCATGACATGAACATTATCTATCTCATAAGTTGCAGATCCTGAAGTTGTTGAAACATACTTAAAAGCAATATAAAGATTACCTCCTGTAACAGATGATAAATCTATATTTCCGGAATCTGTCCAAGAAGACCAACTATCTGTGTCTGTATCTAAGGTAACTGATAATTCTGTCCAATTTCCATCTGATGTTGGATCTCCTTCATTATAGTCTGTAGACATGTGTACAGAAAGAGCAGGGCCATTATATCTTACAACACTTTGAAAAGTTAAATTTGCAGTAGTTACACTACTAAGATCAATAACCTTAGTAATTAGCCAATCCTCATTAGGATTACTACCACCACTAAATCCTGACATTTTTGCACTTGGTGCTGGGTTCCCATAAGGAGTAGTCTCCCAGAGCTGTTCACCTTGAACATTTTTAACATGCCAATTGTTTAAGTTATTACCTGCAAAATTATCGTAAAATAAAGGGTCACATCTTGCAGAATTGAACATTGCATCATCTACAGAATTCAACATCATAACTCTCTCATCCCCATCATAGCTTCTGGTTACTACTGCAGACAATGTTCCACTTCCTTGAGTAGGCAATAAATTATCTTGAAAGCTAGCATATGCGCTAGTCTCAACTTTAATAGATCCAGAATCTACACAACTTTCTAAATCTCTTTGAGTATCATAATCATCATTTGGATTTACATATGTTAGTCCAGAAAGAGTGTTAGGAAATTGAGCATTCAGTGCACTTACAAAGATTCCTATATGCGAATCATTTATTTGGCTTAAATTTAAACTAAGAGGTACAATATCAGAAGTGTTAGAAGATCTTAAGATACAAGTTGTAGCCATATTTTCAGAAATTTCTTCAACCTCATCTCCATACTGATTAACACTTCCTCCAATAGTTGTAACACCATCACCAGAATTTGTTTCTCCAATATAAAGGTTTTGAAGTTTAATATAAACCTCTCTGCCAATATTAAATTGATTATACGAATCTACCTGATTCAAGACTACCTTAATCCCAGCAGTTGGGTTCTCAGGTTCATCTTGCATATAAAATTCTTTATAAAAATTTCCAGTCATATCAGATGACACTACATATCCCTTAACTACAATGTTTGATTCAATTAATGTTACTTCTCCATTAACAAAAAATGATTTTACTTGAGAAATAGTCATTAAGTCAACCTCTCCATTATTAATTTGGGTTAACAATTGAGTTAAATCCTGATTTTCCTCTAATCCAAGACTTTCTGGAATTGAAAAATCATCATCCTGAACACAGGAAAAATTAGTTGCCGTTAAAAAGGTTATTAAGATAATTGTTTTAATTAGTTTCATAATGTATCGTTTAAAATCTAAAATATAAGTTTAAAAAATAGTTGGTTCCTCTACCATACCAGTATTTAGGACCAAAAACACGTTTAGGATTATTTACATCCTCTAATAATTCATGATAATTTGCATTTCTGCCTTGCTCAAACCCGCCTGTTTTATATTCCTGGTTTAAAATATTATTAATGCTTGCAAAAAATCCAATATAGTAATCATCAATCTTCCATGATTTTCCACCAATGAGATTAACAACCATATAGTCATCAAATTTTTCCTGTCTTAATAAATTTCTAGCAATATTTGGATTATAATCTGAAAAAGGCAGTCCATCTTGTGCCAAATAAAAATTTTGACTTCTTGTAAGGGGGCTTACATCAACATATGTATTAGTGAAGAAATTTGTAGTTAATCCCATCCACCAATAATTAGGATCTCTATATTCAAATCCTACCGAATAAGCTCTTTGAGGTCCGCCAGCCAATTTATAGTTTTTCAAATTTGAGCTACCAATAGGAACAGTATTATTATCAGCCCCTAAATATAAATATGGATTATTCTCATATGTATATTGGCCTATTGAAGCAGCTCCTTTTAGTTTAACACTAGAGATGATTTGAGCTTCAATTCCTAATTCAAGTCCAAAATATTTTTTGTCAATTCCTTGAAGTATTTCTTGTATAAATTCTCTTGTATCCTCAAATCCAATTACTCCATCAGCATAATAAAATGATATTTCATTTGCATCTTTTATAGTTGTATAAAATCCCGTTAGTCTACCATTAATCACGGAAGATCTAAATATATAATTTGCATCAAATGCCATTATCTTTTCCTCGCTTATAGGATTATTATTTATTAATCCATTAGCATCACTTCCAACAACATTATGATTAGCTCTAGAGTTAGTAAAAGTATTCCTAATTGATGGTGCTTTTTGAAGGTATGCAGAGTTAAATTCAAAAATATGCTTTCCAGACATCTTATATGTTAGCCCCGTTTTTAATCCATATCCTGTAAAGCTTATTTTATCTCCCATACCAAGTGAATTCCCAGTATTTGCTTCATTGTCATATAGTCCTTCTCTTTGATATTGGGTGTTAGTATAGCTCCCTGCTACAAAAAAATCTAATTTATCATATTTAAATAATACTTTGCTATAAGCAGTCAATTCATCGGCATGTATAGTATAGTTGTATTTAAATATATCACCATTTCCCACTACTAAATTTGGATGTTGTAAATCATATTGTAGATTATCAAATGAGTCTACATTTAGATAGCCTGTATGGCTTCCAAACATATCGGTGATCTCTGCAAAATTATCTGAAATTAATTTCCTATAATTCAATGATGAGCTAAAAGAAATATTTTCATTAAAATCATTTGTATATATTGAATTTATGGTAATTTGTGTATCATCACTTCTGTCTTCATATAGAACATAAGCTGCATTTACATTGGCAATGTTGTTTGTAAGATTTGCATCATATATTCTATTCCAATCTATTTGGCCATTATTAACAAAATTTTCCTGTGCTAAATAAGCTCCTTCATAGTCTGGTCCATCGTCATCAGCTAAAAAATAACTCGGTAGCCCTTGATAATATGCAGGACTTGGGTTAGCTCCACCTCCATAATCTAAGCGACTATTCCCCAATTCTCCAAACTGAAAACCAAGATTAGTTTGAAGTGATGAACTCGTGTCAATTGTCCAATAATGATTAAAAATAACAATAGGCTCTACAACTCTTTTTACACGAGAGTTTCTTTTTCCTCCATCATGCCATCCCCAATATTCATTATATCTTGTATCCTGCAAATCATAAACTTCCTGAGTATTTGGAGATGATTTTCCCCTTCTATTAGGAGCATATATTGCTGCAAGATTAAAACTATGTTTATTATTTAATATTTTTTCTACAGAAACAAACAATGAATTTGAGTCATAGAATGATGCGTCTTTATATCCCTCATTTCCCCATCTTCTTCCCATTGAGATAGAATATGCCCATCCTTTATCATTCAAACCAGATGAGTATGTTGCCATCAATCTATTTGTATAACTCCTATTTGAAGAAGAATACGTAATTCTGCCTCCTTGAGAATATTCTGATGCTCTGATATTTATATTACTAGAACCTAAAATACCTGCAAAATTATATATAGAAGGGCTTATACCGTTAGAAAGTTCTTGATTTCTTAAGACATCATTCAACCCTCCCCAATTACTCCATTGAGGCCTTCCATTATACATCTTGTTCATATTAATTCCATTAATTAAAACATTAGCATTCTCTGAATCTAATCCTCTAACCTTAAAAAATGAAGGGCTAAACTCATATGCTGCCGTTCTATAAAATACATCCATAGAAGAATTTAATAATCCTGAAATATTATCAGATGCTGAAGTATCATCATTTAATTCATCATCGCTTAATGAAATACTAAATAAATCTTCTATAAGTTTATCCGAATTATCGGTATTTGTAGAATCAACAGATGTTTCTATATCAAGATAAGGGCTGTATGGATCGGATTGAGAAAATGAATTAATTGAATAAAGAAAAAAAGAAAGGCAAATAATCAAGTATTTATTCATTATATAAATTTTTATTTATAAGCTATTAATTTTATCCCTAAATTTAAGGCTTTATTTATTATAATTTTTATTCATATAATATTTTTTTAGAGATAAAATGAAAAATTACATATTAGGAATTTTATTAGCAACTATATCGCTTAATACAATTGCTCAAGAGAAAAGAAATTTTAAGATTCATACTATTGCATTCTACAATGTTGAAAATCTTTTTGATACAATAAATGATATCAATAAGAACGATGAGGCAAGTCCAATAATGGAGATAAAATTTAACAGGTCTGAAATATATAAGAAAAAAGTTAAAAATATGGCTCGCGTTATTGCAGATATTGGTGCTGATCTAATAAACAAATCTCCTTCAATAGTTGGATTATCTGAAGTAGAAAATAGAAATGTAATTGAAGATCTATTAAATAATGAACATTTATTAAATAAAAATTATGACATAGTTCACTACGATTCACCTGATGAAAGAGGTGTTGATGTAGGGCTTATTTATAATAAAAATGTATTTAAGATTAATTCTACTAAATCACATGAGCTAATAATCTATGATAATAAATCATCAAAAAGAAATTATACAAGAGATCAACTAGTTGTCAGTGGTTTATTGGATAATGAATTAATACATGTTATTGTAAACCATTGGCCCTCAAGATCAGGAGGTGAAGAAAGAAGTAGAGCGGGAAGAATGGCGGCAGCAGAGCTAAACAAAAAGATTATTGATTCCTTGCAAAACAAATATAAAAATGCGAAAATTATTACTATGGGTGACTTCAATGATGACCCACATGACGATAGTATGAAAAAGATATTGAATGCAAAAAAATATATTGAAGATGTTAAAACAAATGGCATATATAATCCAATGGAAGTAATTCTATCAGATCAAGGAATTGGATCTAATGCATATAGAGATGTATGGCAGCTGTTTGACCAAATACTAGTTACTGAGCCTTTTCTAAATAAAAAATATGACAGCTATCAATTCTATAAAGCTGGGATTTTTAATAAATCTTATCTTATTAATAAAGCTGGAAGATATAAGGGCTATCCCTTTAGGAGTTTTTCGTGGGGAAGTTTTACAGGGGGATATAGTGATCATCTTCCTCCATATATTTATTTGATAAAAGAAATTAAAGATTAATTCCAATAAAAAAGCCCACTTAAAGTGGGCTTTTTTATTTATATAATTAAGTTATTAAAACTTATATCTTAAACCAACATTCCAGGTTCTGCCCAAACCAAAGTATCCTTGATTTGCAACATTAACACCATTCCATGTTTCGTCTCCTGCTTCTGCAGCGATATTAGTTCTTAATTCATTTATATATACTCTATCAAAAAGATTATTGATATTAACTCTGACATTTAATGAACCTCCCTCATCTCCTACATACATCTTATATGACATTCCCCAATCAACTACATGGTAGCTAGGAACTTTTAGGTTTTCCTTTACAGCTCCTACATCAGCATACAGATTATCATAAAATCTTACGTCTGAGTCCATAGATAATCTTTCAGCTAATTGAACATCAATCCCCATTCCAGCAGTAAACTGAGCAGCGTCACCTACTTCACCTCCGTCTACATCACTACTAGAAGTACTAATTACGTTTTGATCCTCATCAGTAACTCTACTAAGAGCTTCACCTACATACTTCCAATCACCCATTGAAAGAAATCCAGTAAGTGTGTAAGGCACATCAGGCTGAGGTTTCCAATCAAAGTCAAATTCAATACCTTGATGTAATTGCTCTACACCTTCATTGGTTGTAAATGTAACAACATCATTTTGAACATTAAATGAAGTTACTACTCTATCTGCCCAATTTGTTCTATACGCATTAACATTAGCAGAGAAATTTGGGCTTGAATATGAATATCCAGCTTCAAGACCAAGTATTGTCTCATTTGAAGTTAATGGATTAACCTGATTAGTATAATTCAAGTAGATATTATCATGGTATGGCTGACGAGAGTAATATCCAGCATTAAAAAATATCTTTCCATTTTCTGCAAGATCCCATCCAACACCTGCTTTAGCATTATACCCAACGTTAGATACTTTTTCTGAATCAACACCATCTTCAATTCCACCTGGAAGTGCTCCAGTTGCTTGAGATGAAGTGCCATCAATTAATGTTTGATCAGCATATTGATAATGATCAAATCTTTGATGTGATTGATTAGAAACTGCTCCTTGAAAGAATGTTGAAAAATTATCAGAAGTATATTCTACCTGAGTAAAAATTCCTGCATATGAAATTCTCTCATCATTACTATAGGCAATTTTTTCATCCTGATTAAATTTAGCAAAAGTAGCATACCATGGATTAGCAGCCATATCTCTAGCTGTAATAACATTCTTATATGTTCCATAAGAACCATAGGTTTGATGATTATCGTTTTGATTTCTTAACCTAATATTCTCTTGCCATGTTTGTAGTCCATGGAAATTCTCTACAATTCTAAAGTGTTCTCCATAGTACGTTCTAAGGTCAGCACCTACATTAAATGTAAGATTATCACTAAATACTTTTTCATACTTCATAACCATTCCAACCCAGTTGTGCATATTCATAGATGCTCTAGTAATATATCCACCTTCTGCTGCATAGTTACCTCCAGCGCCAGAAGTAGATAAATTATAACCATAAATTGCGTCATAATCTAAATTACCACGATCATTTCTAATTCTTTGACCTCTTCCTCCAGTACCTCCACCATTACCTGTAGAAGCATATACTACTGTATTCAGGCTTGAAGAATCATCAATATCCCAATCCCAGTTTAAGTTAAATACTGGTTTGTGATAGAAATTTCTTCTTTCAGTCATGTATGTGTCTCCATACATTCCCCAGTTATTATTATATTTTCTTCCATACTCTAAATAGCTAGAAATACTTTTTCCAAAGTTTTGATCATGCCATTGTGGAGCACCAGTCATAAGAAAATTTAAACTGTGTTCGTCACTTACATCATATCCCACAGAAAGGAAATACGTTTGTCCTTGACCATAAGTTCCTTCATTGTAACCATCACCTTGCCAGTGACTCATTAAGAAACTAGTTGCCCATTTACCTTTTTTTCCAGTATCATAAGAATATGTGGCTTTTAGATAATTATCATTACCAACACCTGCATAAGCAAATCCTCCTTCTCTTTTGTCAGTTGACTTCATAACAAAGTTAACTGTACCACCAACAGAGGAGATAGCTAATTTAGAAGCTCCTAATCCTCTTTGGATTTGAACTACACTAGCAACATCATTCATTCCAGACCAGTTTGACCAATACATTTTACCATCTTCCATACCATTGATCGGTTGACCATTAAGCATGTAAGCTGTATTGTCTTGCTCAAATCCTCGAACTGCAATTCTTGTGTCACCAAAACCACCACCTTGACCTGAAACATATACAGAAGGGGTGTTAACAAGAGTCATTGTGATATCTTGTGCACCTATCTTTTTCTGAATGTCGCTTCCCTTAATCGTAGAAACAGCAACAGGAGTGTTTCTGTCTTCAGCAAGGTCAATAACCCCACCTCCAATTAAAACGACTTCCTCTAACTCTTGAAGGTCTAATGAATCATCATCGCCTTCCTGAGATACAATTGCCAAAGAAAAAAGAAGAACTAAGGCAACTAATAAATTTTGAGTAATTTTTTTCATAATTTATTTAAGTTTAGTTATTTATTTATGCAAAAATAGTAATTATTGATGAAATACCCATATTTTACTGTTAATTACTTATGAAAACAATTATTAACATATTTGCTCAAAATATAGCAATAATATTAATTATATGTTGAATTTGTAATAATTACAGGAAAGATTTATAAGGAAAATTTGATATTGTTTTTACTGTTTTATGAAAATTAAAGAAGAATTCTTGCGAAATATATCAATATTTGGCTGTATCGCTCTCTCTATCATATTTTTCAAATACACAAACAAACTCCATTGAATCATTCTTATCATTGATTACTCGATGAAATTTACCTTGTGGAATCAGCACTATATCAGTAGCTTTTACGTCAAATTCTTCCTCACCTAAAACCATTTTTCCTTCTCCTTTAGTAAAAAAATAAATTTCTTCTAGGTCGTCATGTAGGTGGCCTCTAGTAGATTGATTAGGTTTTAAAGTAGTCTTAGACAAAGTCATATGTTCAAGCAAATTATTATCTTCTAAAACATAAGTTTCATTGTCTTTAGTTATCTCCCCTCCAATTTCGTTTGTATTTACCTTCATTTCCTATATTATTTAATTTGGTCTAATTCATGTATCAAAGGTAAAATATAATCTTCATAATTGCTGTTTAATTTTTTAGGAACTGGTTTGCCGGGAGGCAATTTTTGTTTATATGGATCAACCTGTCTACTATTTTTCCAAAATCTGTAGCATACATGAGGCCCTGAAGTATTTCCTGTCATTCCAATTTTACCTATTACATCTCCCTGTTTGACATATTTCCCTTTTTGTATTCTTCCCTTTTTTTGCATGTGTAAATACTGGGTTGAATATCTGTTATTATGCTGAATTTTTACATAATAACCATTGCCTCTAGTATATGAAGATTTTACTACTCTTCCATCAGCAGTAGCCATTATTGGTGTTCCAACTGGAGCTGCGAAATCTGTTCCTTTGTGTGGTTTAACTCTATTCCCATAATATGCTATTCTTCTTTTTAAGTTATATCTGGAAGAAATATTGCTAAATCGAAGAGGTGATTTTAAGAAAGTCCTTTGTAAACTATTTCCTTTTTCATCATAAAATTCTGGAGTTTTTTTAAGAGAATCTGTTATAAAATAAAAGGCATATAATTCTTCTTGATTGTGTTCAAAATAAGCTGCATCTATACTTTTTATCCCTACTAGTATTGTATCTTCAATATATCTCTCATTATATATTATCTTAAATCTATCTCCCTGCTGCAATCTAGTAAAATCTATTGTCCAAGCATATATGTCAGATAATTGATTGATTAATTCCCAGGGTAATCCTTTTTGATCCATTGTTTCAGACAAACTACTATTGATACTTCCATATGTTGTTTTCCTGAGAATCTTAAAAGGTTTCTTCTTATTATAGGCAGTTATTGAATCGGAATTTGCAAAATCTATAACTACATAATCTACTTTATTAGGTTGATAAATAAAATACAATGGCCGATTTAAAGAATCCTTTTTAGATAATATGGTATATGGTTTGCCAGTAGTAAGCCACCTAATGTCAAATGAATCCTTTATCCCCTGAACAATTTTGTATATCTCGGGATATGATATTTTTTTTCTTATTAATATTTCTCCAAAACTATCTCCAGGTCTTATTGTATCACGAGATACATTATAGTTATTTAAATCAAATCCAAATTCAATATTTGGCTCAATTTCTTGACTACTATTAAAATCAAAAATACATGACTGAATTAATACAATCAATAATAAATATTTTAATAAGTATGATTTATCCATTACAAAAATTGTATTTCAAATGAATTATTTAAACCACTAAATGCTTCTAAATCCACTCTAATTGATCCCACTGCTAAATCTGCTTTAACTCTAATTGGAACTCTATTCTTATCGGCTGTCACCCATACTGTTAAACTCTCTTTCTTCTTAAATATTCTACCAGACTTAACATAAGGCTTTATTTTAAAACACTTAATCTTGCCAAAAGTAGTATTAATGACCTCGGTTAACAAATACTTCATCTTCATTTCATTATTCTGATAATCAAAAAACGTATTAATTGTAATTTCATTATTACTATCAATATCCCTAAAATTAAAATTTCTTCTCAAATAATATATAATAGAAATTAAATCATGAGAATTAGCGCTTATATGTTTTTCTGTTTTTTTGTTAGTTTTTATATTATGTATTATTGCTTTCTCCAGATTATGATCAAAATAAATTGATAGATTTTTTGTATAACCACCCTCATTAATACTTCTAATAAATTTGTAAGGACTAGTATCTTTTTTGTCAAAATAACTTTCATATCTATCATTGACTTTAAAAAACCAATTTATTGGGCCTACTGTTTTTCCAATAGCAACTACATGATAGAATTCCTTATTATCCAATGTGTCATTTGTTAGGACCATTGTAGCTTCTCCTGCCTTTAACCATCCACTATATGATATCCTGTATTTCAACCATTCACCTGATTTGAATGGCTTAAATTCTTGAGAATTAATTGTGTTAAAATTAATTATCAATAAGAAGAGAATTATCCTTTTAATGTTCATCAAAGACATTGAATAATGTTCAAAAATAATAAAATCGTAGTATTAAAATTATCTAGACTTATAATAATTATAAATTAATAATGCTCTTTTGTCCCCAATTATTTTTTTTAGATCCTTGATTTTTGCAGTAGATATATTTCTGTTGGATTTAAAATGTCTTAATAAATCTAAAATTGTTTTTTCTCCAACACCTTTAATCTGCTCTAGTTCATTTGTTAAAAAACTACTTCCCCTTTTATTTCTATGATGTTTTAAACTAAATCTATGAGCTTCATTTCTTAAATTCTGAATTAGCTTTAGAGTCTCTGATCTTTTATCTAAATATAATGGAATGGAGTCATTAGGAAAGTATATCTCTTCCAATCTTTTAGCAATTCCAATTAAAGCAATCTTCTTGTCCAATTTTAATTCAATTAATGCATTTAGTGCAGAAGATAATTGTCCCTTGCCCCCATCAATAATTGCCAATTCAGGTAGTGATTGCTTCTCTTTTAATAATCTAGAATACCTTCTATACACTATCTCTTGCATCATTGCAAAATCGTTAGGCCCAACAACTTCTTTTATATTAAAATGTCTATATTCTTTTTTATTAGGCTTAGCATTTTTAAAAACAACACATGCTGATGTAGCATTTGTTCCATGAAGATTTGAATTATCAAAACATTCTATATGATAGGGCTCTTTATTTAATTTTAAATCTATTTTTGCTTGATTTAATATCCTTTGGTAATGCGCCTCAGGATCTAATTGCTTCCTTTGTTGAAGTTGATTTATTCTAAAATGTTTAACATTTTTTAAAGACAAATCAACAATTTGTTTCTTATCACCAGTTTTTGGCAAACTTACTTTTATATTTTGGCCTAAATTAATTTTACAATTCGTATAAATCTCCTTTGATTCAGAATTGAATTTTGATCTTATCTCAAGAATTGCAAATTCTAATATTTCTTTATCATCTACCTCAAATTTCTTTTTTATTTCTGTATTATATGATCTAACTATAGAACCATAACAAATTTGTAAAAAATTAATATATGCATAATCCGTTTCAGAGTAAACTGTAAAAACATCAACATTATTTATTTTTGGATTAACTATAGTAGATTTAGACTGATAGTTCTCAAGTGCAATAAGTTTTTCTTTAATTTCTTGTGCCTTTTCATATTGCATATTCTTTGAATACTGCTGCATTTTTTTCTTCATTACATTTTTAAATTGGCTAAATTTTCCCTTAAGAATTTCTCTAGCCAAATCTATATTCTTCTTGTACTGAGTTTCTATTAATTTAGTTTCATTTGTTTTCTCTACACCTTCAATATTAAAGCCGAGAATTATTGAATGTCCATTTTTTTTAAATAATCTTAGAGATAGTTTGTTTTTTTTGTCATTAATTTTTTTTTCAGTTAGGTTATAGTTGCTTAACCTTATGGGAAATAAATTATTAATTAAATCAAGTAAAGTATTGATTGTTTTGATAGATGTATATGGGCCATAATATTCAGATCCATCATGAATTAATTTTCTTGTAATAAATAGTCGAGGGAATCTTTCGTTTTTTATACACATCCAAGGATATGATTTGCCATCCTTTAGTTGAATATTATACTTAGGTTTATATTTTTTTATTAGATTATTTTCTAATAACAACGCATCTGACTCAGTTTTAACAAGAATATGTTTTATAAAGGAGATATTAGAAATTAATTTATTTGTCTTTCCTGTATGGCTTTGCTTAGAAAAATATGAATTGACTCTTTTTTTTAAATTTTTTGCTTTTCCTATATAAATAATGTTATTTTTTGAATCAAAAAATTGGTAAACTCCCGGATTACTTGGAAGATTGTTAGAAATAATTTTTAAACTCTTAATATCCATAAAATTATAAGGATTATTAGAGAATACTGGCTATTTATTTTTGTATATTTTTAGCCTCAATACTCAAAGTTGCGTGCGGTACTAATTTAAGTCGTTTCTTGCTAATTAATTTACCTGTTACTCTACAAAGGCCATAAGTTTTATTTTCTATTCTAATCAATGCAGTTTTCAAATCTCTTATAAATTTCTCTTGTCTTAATGCAAGTTGTGAATTTGATTCTTTACTCATAACAGAACTTCCTTCATCAAAAGCCTTAAAGGTAGGGGCTGTATCTTCAGTGCCATTGTTATGATCATTCATATATGCGCTTTTTATTAACTCAAGGTCATGCTTTGCTCTTTCAATTTTACCTAAAATTAACTTCCTAAATATTCCCAAATCCTTATCTGAATATCTTGTGCTTAATACAGGTCCCATATTTTCATTCTTTAGTTATAAATATTTTTGTTTTAATCTTATCAAAATCTACTTCTGTTCCATTTTTTAAATTCTTTTTCAAATCAATAGAATTTGCTAATGTTTCAGATTTCATATAATCAATATTTTTTTCTACTGCTCTAGCAATTCTATCGTCATAAAGGATAACAATTTTAATTCTATCAGTAACTTCAAAATCAGATGCTTTTCTAATATTTTGTATTCTACTGATTAATTCCCTAGAAATTCCCTCATCAATTAAATCCTCATCTATAGTTATATCTAAGGCTACTGTAATGTTCCCCTCGTGCGCCACCAGCCATCCTTCAATATCATTTGAAAAGATTTCAAAATCCGAGACAGCGAATGTAACATTTTTTTTGTTAATTATTAAATCAATTTTAGATGTAGTTTCTAAATTTTGAATTTGTTCTGGTGTTAATTTTCCAACTATAGAAGCAATTTCTTTCATTTGGGTTCCAAATCGTGGACCTAAATTTTTAAAATTTGGTTTAACTTTTTTTATTAATAAATCAGATTGCCCCTCAATAAATTCAATTTTTTTAACATTAACCTCTCTTTTTATCAATTCTGAAACTGCAGAGATTTGCTTTTTTTGTTCATTGTTATTAACAGGAATCATTATTTTATTTAACGGCTGCCTTACTTTTATCTTTTCCTTAGCTCTTAAAGACAATGTAAGAGATGATATTCTTTGAGCATATTTTATCTTCTCTTCTAATTTTTTGTCTACTAGGGATGGCTTTACCTTAGGGAATAAATCCAAATGAACACTCTCTGCATTATTATTTAAAACATTTTTTGTCAAATCTTGATAAAGTCTGTCCATAAAAAATGGGGCAATTGGGGCAGAAAGTTTAGAAATATTCAATAAAACTGTATATAGAGTTTGATATGCAGATATTTTGTCTAACTCATATTCGCCTTTCCAAAATCTTCTTCTGCTCAATCTCACATACCAATTACTTAAATATTCAATAACAAATTCTGAAATTGCTCTTGCTGCTTTTGTTGGCTCATAATCACTGTATGAATCGTCAACTCTTTCAGTTAATGAGTTTAATTCAGATAAAATCCATCTATCTATTTCAGGTCTATCCTGATATGTAATTTTACTTTCCTTAAAAGCAAACCCGTCTATATTTGCATATAATGAAAAAAATGAATATGTATTATATAGGGTTCCTAAAAATTTTCGTTTAACCTCATCAACTCCGTCTATGTCAAATTTTAGATTATCCCAAGGATTTGAATTTGATATCATATACCATCTAGTTGCATCTGGGCCATAATCATTTAATGTTTTAAATGGATCAATTGCATTCCCCAATCTCTTAGACATTTTTTGCCCATTCTTGTCTAAAACAAGACCATTTGAAACAACATTTTTATATGCATTTGACTCAAAAACTAATGAACTAATTGCGTGAAGTGTATAGAACCATCCTCTAGTCTGATCCACGCCTTCGGCAATAAAATCAGCTGGGAAAAATTTATTTTTGTCAATTAAATCCTTGTTTTCAAAAGGATAATGCCATTGGGCATAGGGCATGCTCCCTGAATCAAACCAAACATCAATTAAATCAGTTTCTCTAAACATTTTTTCTCCAGTATTTGAAACTAAAACAATTTTATCTACTACATGTTTGTGTAAATCTATCTTATTGTAATTTTCCTCAGAATAATTTTCTGATTCAAAATCTGAAAAAATATCCTCAGACATAACGCCATGTTCAACAGATTTTTTTATTTCTTCCTTTAACTCTTTTGCCGAACCTATACATATTTCTTCAGAACCATTTTCAGTTCTCCAAATTGGCAATGGTATTCCCCAAAATCTGGATCTAGATAAATTCCAATCATTTACATTTTCCAACCATTTTCCAAATCTACCATCCCCTGTTGATTTTGGTTTCCAATTTATTGATCCATTTAACTTGACCATAGAATCACTAATCTTTGACATTTTAATAAACCAAGAATCAATTGGATAGTATAAGATTGGCTTGTCAGTCCTCCAACAATTAGGATAGCTATGCTTATATTTTTCAACTCTAAAAGCTCTGTTTTCCTTTTTTAATTTTATAGCAATTTCAATATCTACAGATTTTTCAGGAACTTTTTCAGAATCATAATATTCATTTTTTACATATTTCCCTGATAGTTCTTTCATTTCAGATATAAATCTTCCCTGCAAGTCAACTAGTGGAACTAAATCTCCATTTTTATCTTTTACTAACATAGGTGGAATCTGAGGCTTTGCTTGTTTAGCTACTAATGCATCATCTGCACCAAATGTTGGAGCTGTATGAACAATGCCTGTCCCATCACTTGTACTTACATAATCTCCATGGATAATTCTAAATGCATTTTCAGGATTTTCAGCAGGTAAAGCATATTTTAATAATTGTTCATATTTAATGTCTAAAAGATCTTTTCCAAGAAATTTATTTGATATAAAAAAAGGTATTTTCTTTGAATTAGATTCAAACCCTAATAACTCTGATTCATGGTTGATTTCAAAATAATTTCCTGAAAATAGCTTATGAATTAAATCTGTCGCTAATATTACTTGTATAGACTCGTATGTATATTGATTAAATGTTTTAATTAAAGTATATTCTATTTTAGAGCCAACTGTAAGTGCTGTATTGCTTGGCAATGTCCAAGGAGTAGTTGTCCAGGCTAATAAATAAATATCTTCTCCATTATTTAAAAAGTCTGGAAGATTGTCGTTAATAATTTTAAACTGAGCAGTTACAGAAGTATCCGTCATATCTTGATATGTCCCTGGCTGATTCAATTCATGAGAACTAATTGCTGTCCCAGCTTTAGGTGAATAAGGCTGAACTGTATAACCTTTATACATTAAGTCTTTATTATAAATCTGTTTTATTAACCACCATACAGTTTCCATGTATTTTGAATTATAAGTAATATATGGATCTTCCATGTCTACCCAATAACCCATTTTCTTAGTAAGGTCATTCCATATATCCGTATATTTCATTACGGCTTCTTTACATGAGTTATTGTAATCCTCAACGCTAATTTTATTGCCAATATCTTCCTTTGAAATACCAAGACTATTCTCTACGTCTAATTCAACTGGTAGCCCATGTGTATCCCATCCTGCTTTTCTTTTTACTTGATATCCCTTCATTGTTTTATACCTTAAAAAGATGTCTTTGATTGTTCTTGCTAAAACATGGTGAATACCTGGGAGCCCATTTGCTGATGGCGGCCCTTCATAAAAAATATAAGGAACTTTTCCCTCTGCATTAGAAACAGATTTTTTAAAAATATCATTCTTATCCCAATAAGACAGAATGTCTTGAGCTATATTGGATAAATCTAATTTTTTATATTCTGGAAAAATCATATTTTTTCTCTCGATTTTAAACTGTTTCTGAAAATAGTAAATTTAGTTAAACTTATCTAGTTTTATTCACTAAAGATTGTAAGAATTAATAACCATAGCTGTCAGCAATTGCATCTGCTCTTTGAAGTAGATATTCTTTTGTAATTCCTGCAATATCATCCATATTATAAGCAGATCTGTATATATGCATTGCTTTTTCAGGATTACCAGTTTCTTCATAAAATCGACCCATATAATAACTAGGAAGTATTGTCTCTCTATATTTATTTGTAGCTAATTTTGCTAAATCCTTAAAAAAATTAAATTTTTCTGTCTCATCTATATATTGTTCAACTGCAATGAAATCATTAATTGAAATTTCTTTAATAACTCCAAAGTGATCCTTTATTTTTTCATATTTTTCTTCTAGATATCTAACTGGTGAAGTTTTCAATTTTAAAATAATTGAATCATATTCTACTCTATTTATATCCTTATATATAGAAAACATATCCTCAATTGAATATGGTATGGTATATGCTGGCAAAGTATAATGAGAGGGTGTTTCTAGATTTTGAAATTTATAATGAATATTTTTATTATTTAACGAATCAAGTCTTTGATTGAAATCTAATACATCTTCTGAAATTGATTTATAATCTTCATTTGACGTGCTAAGATAATAGTATATATTATGTGAAGAAGATATTAAATATTGTGCTAAATATTTTTTCATTTGTTTGGTAAATTTTGGGCTAACAACTATATATCCATTCATTATTGGAACTTTTTTTATTATAAAGAAATTGATAAAGTTTGCAGTTCTTTCATGCCCTACGGCAACTCTAAACTTGGTTGTTCTATAATTCTTGTTTATATAAGGAATCAATTCCTGAGATACGAATTCAAAGAAATTTGCAGTAGACGATATAGGTGTAAAATTTATATTATCTATAACACTTGTGTCATTGTATCTTGAATCAATTTGATTTATTCCTACTACAATCGCTTCAGGAATATCACCCCAAAAGGACATGTAGTCTACATTCCCTGAAACTATCTCAAATAAATAATCTCCATCAAAAACAATAAATACTGGATAATGCTTTTTTTCATCCACATTATAGTCTCTTGGCAACTGTATTATAATTTCCCTTTCTGTATCTAATTTATCAGAATAAATCTTCTCATAAATATTATTGCTTCTTATACTGTCTGTCTCCTGAGAACAGAGTGTAAAAGATGAAATAAAAAATATAATTAATAATAATTTATGATTCATTTGATCTTTTTTTATTGTTTATAAAAGGTAATATAATTAATGATAATCCTCCAAAAATAATTATCATTAAGGTCTGAGAAGTCCACATAATCCAGCCAAAAGACAAACTTGATACTGAACTTATGCCAAACCAACTAAAGGAAATTTGGACGGCAAGTGGATAAGCTCCAATTCCTCCAGGGGTGAACATTATAGTTAAACTAGACAATATAAATGAAATTAAAATCATTGAGAATGATAAATCTGGCAACTCAATAACTGCTTTACTAGTTACATAAAACATAAGAATATACATAAGCCAAATAAATATGCTATGCATAATAAAAAGCCACTTATTCTCCAGTTTAAATATTATCATAAACCCTTCATATAGTCCCTTGAAAAAAGTTTGTATTTTAGAAATAATACGGAATGACTTACTGTTTTTTCTTGATAATAAAAATAAAATTCCACCTAATATAATAAATGAGAACATTATTAATTTAAGATTAATAAAACTACTTGCCTCATAAAGCTTTTCAGTAATAAGTTGATAATTAATAAATAGTCCAATTACTATTAGTATGCTAACACAGAGGACGTCTACTGCTCGTTCTGCAACAATAGTTCCAATGCCTTTTTCTAAAGGAATATCCTCATATTTATATACAATAGTTCCCCTTGCAATATCCCCAGCTCTTGGGAAAGTATAATTTATTAGATAAGCTGAAAAAATAGCCATCACACTATTTAAAAAACTGATTTTATAGCCTAGAGGTTCTAGTAAATATTTCCAACGGTATGACCTAGATAAATGACTTAACGCGCCCAATATAACTCCAAATATTACCCAACTATATTCTGCATTAGCAAATGATTCAATAATTGAATTAATATCATTTTCATTAAGAGTTGTAATAGAATAAAATATACAACCAATTCCTATTGATATAGGAATAATTAATTTTAGATATTTTATAAAATTTATTTTCAACTTTTAATTTAATGCAATATTGTCTATTAATCTAACTCCTTGTAATTTAACTGCTATGAATGCTCTGTATTGTTTGTTAATTGTTTTTTCCTTAACTGGAATTAAAGATTTTGATTCTGCGATAGTAAAATATTCTAATTCTATTTCAAGTATGTTATCAAAAAACTTATCTACATAAGTATAAATTTCTAGAAAACTCATTGAGTCAAAATTGATTCTAACATAATTAATGATCTCATACACCTTGCTTGCAATTTTTCTATTATGTTTGCTTAATTTTGTATTCCTAGAGCTTAAGGCTAAACCATCCTTTTCTCTTATGGTTTGACATCCAATAACATTAACTGGGATATTATTACCACTTACTAATTCCTGAATAATTCTTAACTGCTGAAAGTCTTTTTCTCCAAAATAGGCGTTTTTAGGCTTAATAATATTAAATAAGTGACTAACTATGGTAGCTACTCCATTAAAATGGCCTTTTCTATATCTTCCCTCCATAAATTTATCTAAGTCATAAAAATTAAATTTTTTAACAGATAAATTTTTATTATAAATGTTATTAATCTCGGGAGCAAAAATAATTATATCAGTTGAAATGCTGTCTAAATAATTACAATCTTTTGTTAAATTTTTAGGATATAAGTTCAGATCCTTTTTATCATTAAATTGAGTAGGATTTACAAAAATACTTACAATTGTATAATCATTTTCCTTTATTGATCTTTTAACTAATGAGGTATGACCTTTATGTAATGCTCCCATTGTAGGTACTAAACCAATTTTAAAATTATTTTTTCTAAGATTGTTTAATTTGACTATTAAATCTGATTTTTTCCTAAATAGGTTCATTTTAATAAAAATTTAACACCTTGTAAACTTAATACATTGCAATTAATCTGCATAATTTTTGTAATTTTGCTTCCTTTTACGGACCAGTTCAAACTTAAGGGATTATGAAAAACAAAAAGATTTTATATGTAACATCTGAAGTAATTCCTTATCTTCCAGAAACAGAGATCTCTTCTATGTCATTTGAAATCCCTCGGATGATAAATAAACAAGGTGGGCAAATTAGAATTTTCATGCCAAAATATGGTAGCATCAATGAAAGAAGGCATCAACTCCATGAAGTTATAAGGTTATCTGGTCTGAACCTTGTAATTAATGATCTTGATATGCCCTTAGTTATTAAAGTTGCTTCAATCCCTAAAGAAAGGATACAAGTGTATTTTATTGATAATGAAGATTACTTTAAAAGAAAGGCTACATTTAATGATGAAAATGGCAAACTATTTAAAGATAACGATGAGCGTGGAATATTTTTTGCCAAAGGAGTAATTGAAACAATAAAAAGGCTCAATTGGCCTCCAGATATTATACATGTCCATGGCTGGTTATCCTCATTTTTCCCTTTATATTTAAAAGAAGTGTATAAAGATGAGCCAATCTTTCAGAATAGTAAGATCATTACCTCTATATATGGCACAGGATTTGCTGGATCATTAAATAAAAAGTTGAAAGATAAAATTATATTTGATGAAATAGAAAAAAATAAAATTGCAGGGATAAAAACCCCTAACTATGTGAATCTTATGAAAATTGCAATAGATTTTTCAGATGCTTTAATAATAGGATCAGAAAATATTTCCAAAGAACTTCAAGATTACCTGAATAAATGTAAAAAACCTGTTTTAGGGTTTCAGTCTAAAGATTCATTTATAGAAAAATGTACAGAATTTTACAATAAATTGTTGAATTAAATCTACACTAAATGTTCAAATCATCAAATAGATTTTCTTTATATCTTGTAATTTGTTTAACGTTAATATTTGCTCAAGCATGTGAAAAAGATTTCACTAGTCTTGATTCAGATGTAATAAATTCTGATAATGCAATTAATTTTGAAACAAACTCAATTGAATATCCAATTGTCACGCATTCAAGGATTGTTGATCCTGTCCAATCAAATAATTTACCCTCATTTCTTCTAGGATATAATAATCATGCTATTTATGGTGAATCAACCTCTAGTTTTGTAGGACAAATGGTTCCAGATCAGTATTCGCCAGATTTTGGAGATAATACGGTTCTAGATTCAGTTATTTTGACAATACCTTATTTCAGCAGAGGGATAGAGACAAGTGATGAAGATGACATAACATATGAGCTTGATTCAGTGTATGGAGATTCTCCTATTAAGCTTTCTATATATAGAAATAATTTTTTCTTACGCTCATTTGATCCATATGGAGAATTTGATGATAGTCAAAAATATTATTCTAACGGTTCATTGTCAGATTTAGAATTAATCACTCAAGGGCAATTGGAAGGAGAATTACTATTTGAAATTAATGATTTTGTTCCAAGTGCAAATCAAATTAATTTAACTGAATTAGACACACTTGATGTTCCTTTTGTTTCACAAAAAATTGCTCCAGCCATAAGATTTAGATTAGACGCCCCAAATGATACTTATTGGCAAAATTTAATATTTGATAATGAGGACGATCCAGTATTACTCAATGAAAATAATTTTAAAGATTTTTTTAGAGGCTTATATATAAAGGTAGAAGGGATAAATCCCGAAGGCTCTATGATGTTACTAAATTTAGCATCCACTAATACAAATCTAACCATTCACTATACCTCTGACACGCCAATAACCGACGAAACGGATACGAGTAATGAAGATGACATAACATCATATCAAAATGATTATGTTATTAATTTTTCTGGAGTTCTTTTAAATATTTTTGATAATAATTTTTCAGTTGATGTGTCAAATTCTGATGAAGTTAATGGTGATGAAAACATATATCTAAAAGGAGGTGAAGGTTATATTGGACTCATTGATTTATTTAATGGAACAGTTGAAAATGAAGTAGGAGATCAAGTGGATGCATTTGATCATTTTAAAAGTTTCTTTTACGATGATATATCAGATTCTTCACTAAAATTAATTAATGAAGCATATATTGAGTTTTATGTAAATCAAGATCTGAATTTAGAGAATGAGCCTGATAGAATATACCTGTATAATTACGAACAAAATACAAGTTTGATAGATTATTTTATTGATCAATCAGTGAGCTCAACTACAATTAATGCAAAAATTAATCATCTAGAGCCTTTACAAAGAGTTGATGATGATCCTGAAGGTCAAGGAATAAAATATAAAATTAGAATAACTGAGCATTTAAATAATATTATCTTACTGGATTCAACAAATGCAAGATTAGGATTAGGAGCAATTAATGATACAGCCGCTACATCATTCTTTAGTATACTAAATGATGATGATGATCTTCAATTAGCTTCTGGAACAATTTTAAGTCACAAAGGAACGGTCCTGCATGGCAATCAAAGTCAACAAGAAGATAAGAGACCTAAAATTAAAATCTATTATACTGAACCAGAAGATTAGAAGTTATGGAGATTAGAATAGCTAATAATTTATAATTCATTTTATTTAGAAAAATTTAAATTTATAAAAAGGCCCTATGTGTGGAATTGTAGGATATTTAGGATCAAAAAATGCATACCCAATAATTTTAGAAGGGCTGAAAAGGCTTGAATATAGGGGCTATGATAGTGCAGGGATTTGTTTATATAATGGAAATAAATTAATTTCTAATAAGTCAAAAGGGAAAATAAGCAAATTAGAAAAGAGAATCTCTAAGCTTAAAACCTTTCATGGGAATATAGGAATAGGACATACAAGATGGGCAACTCATGGTGAGCCTAATGATAAAAACTCTCATCCTCATTCTTCAAACTCAAATGACATACATATTGTTCACAATGGAATAATAGAAAATTATTCAGCTGTAAAAGAGGAATTGATAAATAAAGGATTTCATTTTCATTCTGAAACTGATACAGAGGTGTTAGTTAATCTGATTGAATACATACAAATTAAAGAGAATGTCAAACTTGGTGAGGCAGTTCAATTAGCATTAAATCAAGTCATAGGAGCCTATTCAATTGCAGCTATTGATATTAAAAAGCCTGATGAAATAGTTGTTGCTAGACTAGGGAGTCCATTATGTATAGGTGTTGGTAAAGATGAGTATTTCATTGGAAGTGATGCTACTCCATTTTTAGATTATACGAAAAAAGCTATCTACCTAAAAGATGGAGAAATGGCTATAATTCGAAATCACAAACCAACTCAATATAGAAAAATAGCTGATGACTCTTTTACTAATCCAACAGTTGAAAAATTAGAAATTGATTTAGCTAAAATTCAAAAAAAGGGATTTGATCATTTTATGTTAAAAGAAATTTTTGAACAACCCTCGGCAGTTATTGATACACTTCGCGGTAGACTCAGATTAAAAAAAGGAATTATAAAAATGTCTGGTATTGATGATTTTATTGATAAATTTCTCTCAACAAATAAAATTACTATTGTCGCTTGTGGCACTTCATGGCATGCAGGATTAATTGCAGAATATATGTTTGAAAAAATTGCTAAAATTTCTGTTGAAGTCGAATATGCATCTGAATTTAGATACCGTAATCCTGTAATAGATAAGTCTGATATAGTTATTGCTATATCACAGTCTGGCGAGACTGCTGATACACTAGCTGCAATAAAACTAGCTAAAAAACAAGGTGCTTTTGTATATGGGATCTGCAACGTGGTTGGCTCTACAATTAGTAGAGAAGCAGATGCAGGATCATATACTCATGCAGGTCCAGAAATTGGAGTTGCTTCAACTAAGGCATTTATAACTCAAATAACTATTCTCTTTTTAATTGCTGTTAAATTAGGTAAAAGCAGAGGTGTTATTTCTTCAAAACAATTTCGTGAATACATTTATGAATTAAATTCTATAAAGAAAAAAATTACTAAAGTTCTTAGTTCTAATGATAAGATTAAAAAAATTGCCGCTAAAATAAAAAACTCTACTAATTGCTTATATCTAGGCAGGGGATATAATTTCCCAGTTGCATTGGAAGGTGCATTAAAGCTTAAAGAAATTTCTTATATACATGCTGAAGGATATCCTGCTGCTGAAATGAAGCATGGTCCAATTGCACTAATTGATAAAAATATGCCTTCAATAATTATTGCAACAAATAAACTTTACTATGATAAAATTTTAAGTAATGTTCAAGAAATTAAATCAAGAAAAGGCAAAATAATTGCAGTAGTATTTGAAGGTGATAAGGAAATTTCTAAGATTGCTGATTACACAATTGAAGTGCCTGAGACAATTCCGGCATTAACTCCATTTGTTACCACAATTCCACTACAATTATTGTCATATCACATAGCTGTTAAGCTAGGCAGAAATGTAGATCAACCTAGAAATCTTGCAAAATCAGTAACTGTAGAATAATATCGTTCCTATAAATGAAAACCTTTCATTTTTTTCTTATATGGATTTTTGGATTTTTTGTATTGTTATCTTTCGACTTATTTATGGAAGGTATTGTTTTTGAATGGTTAGAATGGAATGAAACGACAAAAAATGATTGGTTTTTCGTTTTATGGTGGGGAGTAGTAGTGGTTTGGTTTTTATATGGAACATATACATTATATCTAAGATTTAATAAAAATAGATAATAATATCATCTTGGATTTTCATTAGATTTTTAATAAAAATCTGTCCATTATCATATATTTAAAGTGTTTGTTAAATTATAGCATATTTGTAGATAACATATTATATGATTATATTGTATCATCAAAAATTAAACTAATAACTAAATTATGAGAACAATTCTTAAAATTTTTATGATGTTGTTTTGTGTATTTTCTTATGCACAAACCACTGTAACTGGTAGTGTTACTGACAGCAATAGCCAACCTCTTTCGGGAGCAACGGTTGTAATAGTTGGTTCTTCTACAGGAGTAGTTGCAGATTTCGACGGAAATTATTCTATCACTTCAGACATGGATACTCCTTTTACTCTACAAGCTAGTAGTGTTGGATTTCAAGCTATGTCAGCAGAAGTAAATTCTTCATCAACGGTTAACTTCGTTCTTGAAGACAATACTGCACTTGATGCAGTTGTAGTTTCTGCATCAAGAACACCTCAAAGAATTTTTGAGTCTCCGGTTACTATTGAGAGATTCGGAACAAAAGACATAGCAACTACTGCTTCTGCAGATTTTTATGATGGATTAGAAAATTTAAAAGGTGTAGATATAAATGTTAACAGTTTAACATTTAAAGCAATTAACACAAGAGGATTTGCAACTTTTGCAAATACAAGATTTGTGCAATTAGTTGATGGAATGGATAATTCTGCTCCTGCATTGAATTTCCCACTTGGTAACTTACTAGGTATGACGGAAACTGATGTATTGAGCGTTGAAATTATTCCTGGATCATCATCAGCACTTTATGGTGCAAATGCATTTAACGGGATACTACTTATGGAAAGTAAGAATCCTTTTGATCACCAAGGAGTTAGTGGTCAGTACAAGCATGGTATTACATCTCAAGATGCTGCTGGAGATAATGAATTTAGAGATCTTCAAGTAAGATGGGGTCATAAATTCAGCGATAAAGTAGCAATGAAAGTTAATTTCGCTTACTTACGCGGAGTCGATTGGATAGCTGATAGTACTCTTGATAAATTAGGAAGAGTTGATGAGAATGGAGCATTACTTACAAGAGATGCTTATGATCATGATGGAATTAACATTTATGGAGATGAAGTTTCTACTAATATTAACACTGTTGCTGGAATAATGGAAGGAATGGGATTACTTCCAGCAGGAGCTTCTGCTTTAGTGCCTTCAGTAAGTGTAAGTAGAACTGGATATAGAGAAGTAGATTTAACAGATCACGTAGCAAGAAGCAAAAAAGCTGATTGGGGTCTATATTGGAGGCCAAATGCTGATGATCTTCAAATTACATATATAGGAAAAATTGGAACTGGTGAAACAGTTTATCAAGGAACAAACAGATATGGAATAGAAAACTTCATTATGACTCAGCATAAATTAAATGTTAAAGATGATAACTTCTCTTTTACAGCATATATGACTGAAGATAATGCAGGAGATTCTTATGACATGAACTTTACTGCAATTAATATAAATAGAATATGGAAAGATGATTTAACTTGGTTTGCAACATATGTTGGTGGAATTGTTCAGGGACAACTTGGTGGATTAACAATGGATAGTGCACATGCACTGGCAAGAAGTGCTGCTGATGCAGGGCGTTTTGAACCAGGATCTCAAGCTTATTTAGACGCTTTTGAGACTGTAACTAATGACCCTGATATTACAACTGGATCAAAATTCAAGGATAATTCTAAAGTCTATAACGCTGACTTTAACTATAATTTTGGTCATATGTGGGATTGGGCAGAAGTTCAAGTAGGAGGTTCATATAGAGAGTATGCATTAAATTCTTCTGGAACAATATATACTGATTATGATGGACCAATACATTATGGCGATATGGGTGTCTATACTCAGATAGTAAAAAATATGGCAGATGACAGATTCACGGTAACAGCAGCAGCTAGATACGATAAAGCAGAATTTTCTGATGGAGCGGTAACTCCAAGGGTAGCTTTTGCATATACTGCTGGTAAAGATAGAAATCACAACGTTAGACTATCATTTCAAACAGGATATAGAAATCCAACTACTCAAGACTTGTTTATTGGTTTTGATGTTGGACGTGCAAGGCTGATTGGTTCTGCACCTGATAATCCAGCAAGATATGTTAGAGATTATTCAGTAAGTGCTGCAGGTCAAGCACTTGGTGTTCCAGCAACAGTTACTTTAACAGGTGAAAATGCATTTAATAATTCGTTTTCTATGAATTCAGTTTTAGCAATGGCGGCAACAGGGAACCCTGGATTATTACAGGCCTCTGGAGTTGAATATGTTAAGCCTGAGCAAATGCAATCAATTGAATTTGGATGGAGAGCAAAATTATCAAACACATTTACAATTGATGCTAATATTTATAAAAATGCATATCAAGATTTCATAAGTACTCAAGTAGTAATTTCACCATATTATGGACAAGTTGGAGATAACGGATTATCTATTTTAGCAATTGCAAATGGTGACTTTGAAACCTATAGTGCTTATACAAATGCTGATGCTGAAGTAGAATCTTGGGGAGCAACTGTTGGTATAAGAACTAAGATTTTTAAAGATTATGATCTTTCAGCAAACTATACTAAATCAGTCTTAGAATTTGATCAGGAAGCATACCCAGATTTTGCTACTAACTGGAATACTCCAGAAGATAAATGGAAAGTTCAATTTGGAAATACAAATGTTTTTGAAAATGTTGGATTTAATGTTGCTTGGAGATGGTTTACTGACTTTTATTGGGAATCAACATTTGGAAACGGAGATGTTCCTGCTACTCATGTAATTGATGCGCAGATAAATTTCACTATTCCAAAGTGGAAATCAGTAATAAAAATTGGTGGTGCTAATATTGGTGGAGAAGAATACTTTACCGCATTTGGTTCAGGATTTATTGGTACACAATATTACGTCTCTTGGACTGCTAATAACTTATAATTAAATAATAATTAAACTAATAAAAATTATGAAACTTAAATATTTATTTCTCTCATTCGTTTTAATTGCCTTTACAGGTTGTGACGCGGATTTAGATTCAATGGAGGGTATGCCTGTATTTCTTGACATAGACTCTGGAGATGCAGATTTTGAAAGATATGTTGCCGTAGGAGCATCTGTAACAGCTGGATATACCGATAATGCTTTATTTCAAGCTGGTCAAATGAACTCATATCCTAACATTATGGCTAGTGTTATGGCCCACGCAGACGGTGGTGTATTTACTCAGCCTTACACTAATGATAATGTTGGAGGATTATTATTGTTTGGAAATCAAATTGCAGGACCAAGATTATTTTTTAATGGTGCTGGTCCAGCTCCAGTTAGTGGGACTCCTACAACTGAAGTTTCAGACATCATGGCTGGTCCTTATAGTAATTTAGGTGTTCCAGGTGCTCAGGCGCTTCATTTACTTGCTCCTGGATTCGGAAGTATGGCCGCGATGATGGTTGGTCAGGCTAATCCTTATTATGTAAGAATGGCTTCTAGTGATGGCGCTTCGGTAATTGGAGATGCCCTTATGCAAGCTCCTACATTTGTTTCAGTATTTTCAGGTGGTAATGATGCCTTAGGTTTTGCCGTTTCTGGAGGAACAAGTGCATTAACAGATCCTGCAGCCTTTGACTTTGCTTTTGGGACGACTATGGCTATGTTAGCTTCATCAGGTGCTGATGGACTTGTTATGAATATTCCTGATGTTACTTCAATCGCATATTTAAATACAGTGCCTTATAATTCAATACCGCTCGATGCAGGTACAGCTCAAATGCTGAATGGTGGTTTTGCGGCTTACAATGGTGGGTTACAAGTGTTTGCGGCGATGGGAATGATTAGTGCATCCGAAGCTGCTGCTAGAACAATTGTTTTTGCTGCGGGTCAGAATGCTGTTACTATAGAGGATGATGACTTAACTGATTTATCTTTTTTCGGAGTACCTAGCTATAGAATGGCAACTGCTAATGATAAAGTTGTATTAACAGCGGCAACATTCCTAGGAACAACTGTTGGAGGTAATCCAACTCTAATAAATGGAGTGAGTGTCCCTCTTGCTAATAATTGGGTTCTTACTGCAAGTGAAGTTGCGGAAGCACAAGCTGCTGTAAATTCCTTTAATGCTACAATTCAAGGTGTAGCATCACAATACGGATGGGCGTTTTGGGATGCATATGCAGTTTTAAATCAAGTAGTTGGCCCAGGTCTTCCAATGGATGATTTTGTACTGACAGGTGATTTAGTAATGGGAGGATTATTTTCACTTGATGGAGTTCATCCAACTGCAAGAGGAAATGCTGTAATAGCTAAGTTAATGCTAGAGGCAATTGATGCTCATTACGGATCTAATCTTTCGGATGTTCATTTAGATATTGGTGATTACCCAACAAATTATCCTGATGGATTATAACCTTTTAAAAAAACATAACTAAAACCTAAAAAAACCTGAATGAAAATTCAGGTTTTTTTATTCACAAAAGTTAATTTTTTTTATAAAAAAAATTATCTTTGCATGATTAAACTTTTTTAATTTTTTAAACACAAGATCCCAATATGATTTCCGGTAAAGTTTCACAAATAGTCGGCCCCGTAATTGATGTTGAATTTGATACAGAAAAAGGGCTTCCAAAAATTTATGATTCATTAGAAATTAAAAAGCCTGACGGTACAATATTAGTGCTTGAAGTTCAATCTCATATTGGAGAAAACATTGTGAGAACCATAGCTATGGACTCCTCGGATGGATTAAGCAGAGGAACTGTTGCAAAAGCAACTGGAAGCCCAATTAAAATGCCTGTTGGAAAAGAAATAAATGGAAGACTCTTTAATGTTATTGGAGACTCAATTGATGGTCTTGGTGATTTGCCTAAAACTGGAGATGATGGGCTAGCTATACATAGGAAAGTTCCAAAATTTGAAGATTTATCAACCTCCAC
>ERZ651768.476-NODE-476-length-30263-cov-5.012754_pt1 | contig 30263 bp, 26 predicted proteins | sample MGYA00514754_ERZ651768 | MGnify/ENA metagenome assembly ERZ651768
CAGATTGGGCACGCTGGCCGAAGGGCCAGTGCTGCGAGACCGTGGAACGGCGCACGACCACTCCCGGAGGACGGAATCGAATTACCTTGGGAGCGAATCGGCCCGAGCCCCGTGCCTGAACAGGAAGGATATCCTGCACCACGGTGCATGACCCATCACGACGTGCTCGAAGTGGTGAATGCGTTCTCCCTCGCGGCGAAGAGGGCGTTAGACGCAGGTTTTGACACTGTAGAGATCCACGGAGCACACGGTTATCTTATCCATTCTTTCTTCTCGCCAATCTCAAACCTCCGTAACGATGAGTACGGAGGGGATCTCCATCGAAGGATGACCTTTCCGTTGATGGTGACCGAGGCGGTACGCACAGTTTGGCCAGATGACATGCCAGTCTTTTATAGGGTATCTGCCGTTGACAATCTTCCCGGGGGAATATCTATAGAAGATACGGTAGCGCTCGCGAAAGAGTTGAAGACGCGGGGCGTGGATGTCGTGGATTGCTCATCCGGCGGAATGTCAGCACCCGCTACACTTTCTACAGAAAAATTATCAAGAGGTTATCAGGTTCCGTACGCAGAGAAGATCAAGTCCGATGCGAAAATCAAGACCATGGCAGTTGGCCTCATCATTGAACCCGAACAAGCAGAACAAATATTGAATAGGCAACAAGCCGACCTTATTGCGCTTGCTCGAGAGATGATATCCGACCCAAACTGGGCCTACCATGCGGCTCTTCGATTAGCGCACGACAATCCGCACGATATCCTGCCCGATTCTTATTCTTTTTACCTACAACGTCGGTCCGATATTTTGAAGAGCCTATAGGCAAGCCAACTAACGAAGGTAGCTTGCACCATTCACGTCTAGCGTTGCACCGGTTAAATGCCGACACTTTCCGGTCGACAAAAAAGTAGCAAGATTTGCCAGATCGGATGGTGGAATCCATTCCTTCATCGCTAACGTAGCTGTAACGACCTCTTCACCGCCCGCCGCCGCCGCGAATTTCTCCGACATCCGAGTTCGTACAACCCCTGGTGCTATGCTGTAGGCCAGAATATTGTCTTTCGCATAGTGTCGGGCAATCGTCTTGGTTGCGTTCATCAATGCTGCCTTGGATGCGGAGTAAGTAATCAGAGCTGGCGTCCCGGGACCTCGATGGGCTACCCAGCTTGACATTGAAATAAAGATCCCCCCTCCTCTTTCCAGGTAATGCGGCACCGCGCGTCGCATGAGGCTGCATGGCGCCGTAACATTGACCGCCAGGGTTTCTTCCCACGTTTCGTTCCACACGCTATCTGAATCATCAATTCCGTCCGTAAACCGGATAGTCGCAGCATTATTGATTAGAACATCGATGCCGCCACGCCAATCGACCGCCCTTTGCCAGAGGCTCTCTACCTCCTCCGTATTCCTGAAATCCGCCTGAAGAGATTTAATATTCCCGTTTTCGGCTGATGCTAATACAGCCTGAATACCGGCAAAATCAGAGCAGTAGTGAGCGACTACGCTAGCCTTCGCGGCTGTAAGACTCTTCACAATGGCTGCACCAATACCTTTCGACGCGCCAGTAACCAGTATCGTTTTGTTCGACAGGTCGTCCACTCTATTTTCTGTATTCTTTCTATCGTCAGCAGAATCTATAGTTGACATGATATAGCACGGGGATTCGACTTCCAAGCGCAATGGTTAAAGCGGGGTGATTTGCATCCACGCCGTGCTGGGCAAATCCCGGTTGGATTTCATCGAGATATTCGGTCGTTCTCGTTCGCGACATTGTTCTCTCCCAACTGTCATTTGAGACAACAATTGGGCAAAAAAAATCGACGTCTTGAACAAAGTCTTCAGGAGGCGACTATGCTGATTTACCCAATAAACAAACTAATCTGACATAATGTGTATCCAATATTCTTGACAACTCCGCTCATTTCACGAAGACGGAACAACATTATCGTGCGTGTACCTTTAGTCGATAAAAACGAAATCCCGGGGCAGATCGAGATTGAATTCGAAGGGCGACCACTGGTCGCCCTTTCCGGAGAAAGTGTCGCTGCAACTCTTGCAGCTAATGGCATCCTTGATCTACGAACATCTCCGACTGGAACCTCGAGGGGTATCTTCTGTGGGATGGGTGTATGTCACGACTGCTTGGTGGAAATCGACGGTCAACAGAATCAACGAGCCTGCATGATTAAAGTAGATCGTCCAATGAAGGTGTATCGGCAACAGTTTCCCGGTCGACTACCTCCCGATAACAACAGTAATCGAGAGAAACAAGCCGGTTTCCCACAAATCGAAACTCCGGAACTGTTGGTCGTTGGCGGCGGTATTGGGGGCATGTCGGCCGCAGCAGTTGCTGCCGAGTCGGGTACAGGTGTGATTCTCCTCGATGAGCGGTCACAGCTCGGGGGTCAGTTCTGTAAGCAGCCGACGTCTGTTCATGCCCTCTCAAAGGAAGCTGTTAGCGATGTGCAGGTCACAATGGGCAGAAAACTGATCGAACGTATTACGAATGCTGGCGTCGAGCTCATCACAGAGATGCAGGTGTGGGCGGGCTTTCCCCAGCGAGATGTTCTGGCAGTGTCTAATGGCCATACCCGCTTTTTCCGTCCTGATCGACTTATTGTTGCAACGGGAGCATACGAACGAGGATTGCCGCTTCCTGGATGGACCTTGCCCGGAGTCATGACCACTGGCGCTGCCCAGACACTATTACGCTCCTACCGAGTTATTCCAGGCGAGAGAATCCTTATTGCGGGCAATGGGCCGTTCAATATGCAGGTCGCGCTAGAACTTGCAAAGGCTGGGGCTACAATTGTTGCAGTTGTTGAATCATCTCTTCGGCCAGGGTTGCGGTCTTTAGCAGCCCTATATGATATGTATCGCGGGTCTCGTCAATTACTGTTCGATGGTGTGCGGTACACCCGAGACCTAAAACGAAGGAGGATTCCGCTCCTATACGGTCATAATTTGGTATCAGTCGAACAGATTGACGGCGGCCTGCAAGCTCAGTTGGCATCATCCACAAATGGAATTCGCCAATCATCTAGCTCCTTTGATGCTGATGTCGTCTGCATGGGTTACGGTTTTCTTCCCTCAAACGTACTTCTTCGAACACTCGGATGTAGTCATCACTATGATCAATTTCATAAACAACTAGTAGTCGAGCGGTCTGCCAACTTCGAAACTTCAGTATCCAGGGTTTATGCCGTTGGGGATTGTGCGGGTCTCGGCGGCGCCTATGCTGCACGAGAAGAAGGTGTTATTGCGGGGCTCCATGCTACTGAATCACTAGGACATCATCCGAAAGAAAATCTTCTTAAAGAAAAAATTACCTCAACAATCAAACTCATCCAGCACCAACGGTTTCAGTCTGGACTTTGGCGTCTATTTTCAGCACTTAAACCAAATGCTGACTTGGCTGGGCCAGAAACTGAGGTTTGCCGGTGCGAATCAGTAACGTTGGGCCAAATCCAGGACGCGATTCAGTCTGGATGTGTTTCGATCGCTGAAGTTAAACAACGCACCCGCGCGGGTATGGGCCGGTGTCAAGGAAGATACTGTGCGCCACTACTCGCAGATCTGCTCACCGATATATCTGGATGTCCGGTCGATGAAGAGAGTTTTTTTGCGCCACGCGTACCCATTGTCCCGGTACGGATCGGAGATATTACCGAACTTCCGGAATCCTAGTGGTTTGGCAATTTACTGCCCCCAGAATGGGTCCAACATTAGCCTCGTCAATTTCACCCAAGATGCTGATGCGCTATACCATGCTCATGTGAACGATGCCCACACACTGTTAATCGGTCGGTCAATGTAGTCGCTGCTCGCCATGTAAGTGGCAATTTGAGGGATCTTTGCGAACACCTCGATGAACGTCCAAAGACTCACACGATGGATGTTTGTAACTGACCCAGGCACCATAATACTAACCTGCCAGATAAGCTCGTAGAGAATAAAATCAACCAGTGAAATTCGGGAACCCACAAAGTGGGTGTGAATTCCACGATTAGACAGATAATTCTCAAATCCATCGAGGTATCGTGGCACCGCAGTCGATGTGAACTCATTAAAAGCTGCCTGGTACTCAGGACCTAGTGTATAAACCGTATTAATGATCGAGTTACGAAAATCGTACGCCTCATCCTGCAAGATATCGATCCAGATTTGATCCGACTCTGTATCGCCGTAGTAGTCGAAGCGCCGCGCTAAATAGCGCATCACCGCATTACTTTGCGTCAGCTGAACTTCAGCCGGACCATTTGAGTCGATGAGGTACGGGAGATTCGGAAACGGCATCGATAATGTTCCTTTGTGAATCGCCCAGTCGTGTGACCCGTCGGCGAGGATGCTGCCATCCTGATTAATGCCGAAACGAACCTCTGAAAACACTACCTCGGCGTGCGCTAGCAGGAAACGTATTGGTTGTCCCAATCCTCTAATCGCCCAATAACCAAGCTCGAACTCTGCGCCGGCCTGGTCAACTCTCTGTACCATACCCTCATTTCACCATGTTATTGATCGTTAATCTTTAACATCATTGCCAGTGTAGATCTAATTGTTAGCGTTGCAGTGATTTCCAATTTCTTAAGCGCCCCCGCTTAATCAAGTCAAATGGAGAATTCGTAACGATCGCAATACTTGTCAGTGGTGACATTTCCAAGCCCTATGTTGAATGGAAATAAGCATTCGATGCACATGAGTCCGAAAATACCGCGGCCCGGCTTGAGGTGATTTACGTGAGGCTGGGGAAATTACTGCCAGAACCCCATTAGCACCGTATCTTTATCTGCCTATTCCGCATATTTAGGCCCAACGACTGCTAACCAGGTCGCGGTTACTTCACCATTGTTGTCATATTCAGAAAGCTCCACGCTGTCCCAGCCTTGAATTCTCCCAATTAGGCGTCGTAACCCATAGTCTACCCCTTCGTATCTTCTCTACTTTTCTTAACGTATTAGCGCTAACACCTGCAACATTTAGAGATACTAATATCGACTATTTTTTGTCCACTACAATGCTCATCGATCTTCCATTCGCTATTCGAACTTCACCTGCTTCAAAAGGATCAATATCTTCAAGGCAGGCAATGTTAATTCCATATCCTATCGGTACACTTCGCTTCTTGTGATGGGTATAGATTCCGCAAATACTGCAAAACCAGTGCTTTGCAATCTTGGTATTCCACTGATAAGCCGTCAACTTGTTTTCACCCCGAAGAATTCTTATATCGGTTGCGTCAATGTCCGCCATGATAATCCCCTTTCGACGACACAATGAACAATTACAACGCCGCAGATTCTTTAAACCATCCTTTATCGTAACCTCAAATTCAACCTCGCCACAATGACAGGTACCTCTCTTCACTTCGATCATCGGCTATTCTCCAGCTTGCATGCCTAATCAATTACGTTGAGGGGTTGGGATAAATGATCGGCATTGTCCAATTGATGAGGACAAGTTTTTTACACCGCGCGCCGATTATTCCAGTACGAATTGGAGATATTGTCGGCTTTCCGGAGCACTAATGGGTTGATGTTATATCCTGCTAGAAAAACTGGGTATAAAAATTAAAGGGGGCTGTCACAAGACAGCCCCCTTCCCTGACTAATTTAATAACTGTTAAATCTCTAGAATCAACTACTTATAAAATGTCGGCTCAATAATAGCAGCGTACATCGCGTCAATTGTTCCTTTAGCCGTATAGTACCTAATCCAGTTGTTCAAATATTGCAGCCATCGGTAATCACCTGGTCGAACTGCCCAAGTACCAAACGCATCTGAAAAAGGCGTACCAGGATTAAGAACTCTTACTTTGCCTGGATTGTTGGCTACGAATGGTAGAGCAAGATATTCTTCTAACACCACACCATCTGCACGATTAGAGGCTACTTCCATCATCGCTTCTTGTTGCTGTAAGCCAACGACTTCGGCGTTCGGAAATTTTGATTGCGCTAGGTTCTCAGCTGTAGACCCCAGAAGTGCAGTGATCTTCATGCCTTCCTTATTTAGATCACCTATTACTACGTGCGCGCTATCTTTCTGAACGACTATTACCTGGGAATAGGGAACATACCCGTCTGTAAACTCAAGTGACAATGCTCGTTCCGGAGTATTCACCAATCCCACACTCAGCATATCAACCTTTCCAGCAAGGAGTGCAGGTATCAGACCGGGGAAATCCATGTCAACCACTTCCAATTTGACATGCATATCATTAGCCAACATTTTCATGAGTTCAACATCGTAGCCGGCAGGCTCCCCACTCTCATCTCGATACATCTGCGGAGGGTATTGGAGTGTACTGCCGATCTTGATTGTTCCACGATCGATGATCTCATCCAGTAGTGAATCTCCCGCGACAGCCTGCAAAGGCGCAAACAATACAAAAGGTAATGCAACAGCCAATAGCTTAGTTACAAACTTTTTCCACATGATTTGATCCTCCTTTGAAACAGTGAGTCAGTTTGCGAACCGTCCTACCTTCTTATCAATCTGACCAAGGTTCGCTCGTTAATACTAGCACAGTGACACGTTTGCGCAACGCTGTACCACTATCAATTTGAACTATAACTCGATCCTCTCGACCGACCTAACTCACTTCACTCGGGCATAGCGTAACACTTTTGTTCACTACAACAAATTAATCACATTCGCGAAACATACTCTTTTGCTTTTGGATCACTTCATGCGATCTTCCGTGAGTTTTGCAAGCTGCGAAAGTCCTATCGCCAAAGCGACGTAGATTAAGGCAGCGACTGTATAAAACTCGAACGGTCGAAATGTGTTTGAAGTAGCAATTTGCGACTGCCTCATAAGTTCGTTCACTCCGATTACTGAAACCAGGGCTGAATCCTTTATCATTGATACACCCTGGTTTGCTGTTGGTGGAATAACGATCTTGAATGCCTGAGGGGCAATTATCTTGATAAAGGTTCGCGCAGGGGAATAACCCAAAGAATAAGCAGCCTCCCACTGTCCCTTTGGCACCGCCTGGATACCCGATCGATAGATCTCTGCCAAGTAGCCAGCGTGCTGCATGGTAAGACAAATAATGCCCGCCATGATCGGTTGGAAATTAATGCCAGTGGCCATAGCAAGCCCGTAATAAAACCAAATGATAAAAACAAGAAGTGGAATTGCCCTAAAAAACTCGATATACGCTCGCCCGAAAAGCGCGAGGGGTAGCGATTTTGAGATTCGAAGTAAGGCCACTAACAAACCAGTGGTCAAGGCAAAAAACATAGCTACGATCGATATATACAACGTCAGGCCGAGACCTTTGGCAATCCATGTCCAGTAGTTACTAATAACTTCCCAATGAAATTCATATCCCATATGTGTGTTCCTGTGAACGCTAAATGCGCAACGATTTGGGTTGCCTATTGGATTTCAATGGAGTCACAACACGTAACTGATGTACTCATTCTGCCCTGAGCACTGTAGGTAAATGAGACGAAAATTGGTGCCATGATCGCTCCATCAGTGAGAAATAATCTGGCTAAGAAATTTTCGTGTCCGCTCTTCCCGAGGATCGCTAAAAAACTCTCCAGGCGGGCGACCTTCAATGACTTGACCTTCATCCATCATAACCATCCAATCCGCTACTTCCCGCGCAAAACCCATTTCATGACTTACTACGATCATCGTCATTCCGTCACTGGCTAGATTTCGCATCACATCTAACACTTCTTTAATCATCTCCGGGTCCAAAGCAGAAGTCGGCTCATCAAACATCATAAGTTTGGGGTTCATAGCAAGACCCCGAGCGATTGCGACTCTCTGTTGCTGCCCGCCAGACAATGAAGAGGGCATCTCGTTTTCTTTCTCCAGGATACCGACACGATCAAGTAGAGTGCGCGCCAAATCCTTCGCCTCTTGCTTATTTATCTTGCGGATATCCACGGGTGCAAGTGCGACGTTTTCCAATACAGTCTTATGGGGGAAAAGGTTAAATTGCTGAAATACCATTCCCGTTTCAGTTCTGAGCTTCCTTAATTGCTTTTTTTCTTTTACCGAGATTCCGTCAACAATGATATCCCCCGAATTAATCGGCTCAAGACCGTTGATACAACGGAGCATCGTGCTTTTACCACAACCACTGGGGCCACAAATCACTACGACCTGGCCATTTCGTATTTCCATAGAAATGCCCCGGATGACTTGTAAACTACCGAAGCTTTTGTGCACATCCTTAATTTGGACAATCGGGTCAAAACTTGATCCAGCGTCTTCTGCTCTTACATCTATCAAAAATAGTCTCCTACTTATCGATCGGGCGGGAAAATACCCACTTCTGTTTAAATAAAGAGATCAACAAACATGACTAACATCATATCGTCAAGGATCGATTAATTCACAATCGCGATTTGTTTGTCAATTATTATTACCGATCCTACTTATTGAGCCGCTCTTTTATCATCCTGATTACTTATGCGCACAGGATTGAGTTTGACTTTCAGCTTATCAGATCGGTTAGTCCGAGCTGCCTAAAACTATTGTCATAATTCAGCAGCAGTCAACAACACGCTTAAGAAAGAAGAAATAAATAGTCGAGTTAGCTAGGCTGAAGCTTCTTATAGAGATTCGCAAACCAACATTACTTTGCCAGTTTTCCCCGGTTGGCGCGAAGCGATCACTGCGTCTCGGACCTTTTCCATAGGAAAAATTGTGCCGATAGCCGGCAAGACTATTTTCCGAGTAGAAAGAAAACGCCAGATCTCGTCTAGATGACTTTGCTTGGTGTCATCAGAAGTCGTTCTTAGCCAGGTTTCTTGGATTGACCATCCTTTAACCGATTTGTTATCCCTGCAAAGATCACTAACAATATCTACCGGGACCCTTGAATTTCCGGAAAGTGCACCATAAAAATAGATGACCCCGCCCGGGTCGAGCATTTCGAGACAAAAACGTCCTACATCACCAGAAACAGCATCAATTGCAAACTTTATGGGGGCGTTACCGAGTTCTTTCCGTATTTCTTCTTTTAGAAATTCCGCGGAGCCTGAAAAGCCATCATGTACATACACAGTACCGATATCATATGTCTCTATCAGTTCACTCGCCGTTTCCTTTCGACGTACAAGATTTACCGTTTGAAAGTCAAAAATTTTACCCAACTGAATCATTACTCTACCAACCACAGACCCGGCTGCTGTCTGTAAGAGCACATCGCCAGGGCCGAGCTTCATTTCTCTAACCATCGCCAAGGGTGTGAGCACGTTCACAAATATCTGCGCCGCAACATCGTCTTCAATGTCATCTGGAACTGGAATCAAAGCTTCGGAAGGAAGAACTGCGTAATCACGCCATATTCCCAGCCAAGTTTTCCAGTTACCGAAGATATGCGTAGCGCTCACATGGACACGCTGCCCCGGCGAAAATCGTTTTCGCAAATCAGCACCCACTTTTTCAACTACGCCAAGCCCCTCGAAGCCACCAATTGCTGGCAGCTCAATGCCATTGACTAATCCGCTTGCACAGCCTAGATCGCACGGGTGGACCATCGAACACTTGATTCTGACTAGCACCTCACCTGAGCCTACCTGCTGTGGAATAGATACAGTGGATAACTCGAAAACATCTTCTGGATTACTTTCGCTAAACTGCGAATACGTAATCTCACGTCCAGTTGCCATAGTTCAACCGTTTATTGATATTGATATTGATAAAGTGATCGAATGAAATAGAACGATATGGAATTTTCAATACTGCCTATAAATCTCAGTTACATGATACAACGTAAACGAATCGTGTAAGAATCTGCGATATAAAGAAGCTAGGGGGAAACCAATGAATCGGGTCGGAGGTGTCGCTCATTCTGTCATCCCAGAAGTAGAGATTGTTGTTATCGGTGGCGGTGTTGTCGGCACCTGTCTTGCTGCCTTTCTTGCAGAAGGAGGCGCCGAGGTTGCATGCGTTGATGACGGTCACCATTCCGGTAGTACTGCAAATGCAGGTAGTTTGCACGTACAGATGCAAAGCCGGAATATCAGACTCTCTCCACATTTGATACCTGATCTGGAACAAGCGCTACCAATGTACCCGAGAGCAGTAGAGGCATGGAAAGAACTCGCTGTTCACCTGGATACGGACATTGAGCTCAAGGTTGAAGGCGGCCTGATGATTGCAGAAAACACCGAGCAGTTAGAATTTCTCAGTCAAAAATGTGCTCGCGAACGACAATTGGGTCTCAATGTTGAGATGTTGAACCGCGCTCAAATCGAACGAATCGCGCCCTACCTTGCGACGTCAGTCGTTGGGGCTGAGTTCTGTGCAAACGAAGGGAAAGTCAATCCCCTGTTGGCTAATTCAGCGATCAAACAATTGGCTCGAAATTCCGGCGTTCGATTTTTCAGAAATTTGAGGATCGACAATATCGAGATCCGCGGTAACGATGTTCGCCTCCACACCCAGGAGGGCAGTATCGGTGCGTCTCGAATAGCCATTGCTGCGGGTTCGGGAGCTGGACGCCTGGCGGAACATCTTGGTATTCACATTCCAACACTCGCTGAACCACTGCACATGAACGTAACAGAACCAACAACCAGTATGATCCCCCATCTCGTCCAACATGCGGAACACTCCATAACAATGAAGCAGTTAGCAGTTGGGAACATTATCATCGGCGGTGGCTGGCCAGCCGAGTTTTCTGGGCCCAACGATCATCCGACAGTAAGAATGAAAAGTCTGATCGGTAATTTACTCCTCGCTAGGAACATTGTGCCGGCAATCAATAGCCTTCGCCTAATACGGACTTGGGCGGGTGTAAATTCAATTACTGATGGTCGATCCGTTCTGGGCCCCGCGGAAGGTCTGGGGCAGGTCTTTTTTGCTCTACCGGGTGATGCCGGTTACACCCTTGGCCCGCTCTGTGCCCGTCTGGTCGCGGATACTATGCAAAATCGAGTACCGGAGTTATCGATTGAAGAGTACTCGCCCATGCGATTTACAAAAGATTACGAGAGGATGAATAAGGAAGCACTCTGAACGTTCTCTATGTTTCCGATTGTTTGAACCAATACGGTGTACTATCTAGTTGACAAATTCCCGGACAGTAGGAGGACGGTGATGAATAGAGAGAGTATAGATTGGCGCGGTCCGATGGTGGCGGTGATCACCCCCTTTGACCGAGACGGAAACATTGATGAAGCGAATTTCTCCAGTAACGTCCGGAGAATGTTTGATAACCGAGCAACGGGTATCGTCGTTGGCGGCTGCACAGGAGAATTCTGGGCACTTTCGCATGATGAACGGTGCCATCTGTTCCAGCTGGGTGTTAAGTCCGCGGAAGGCCGCGGTACGGTTATTGTCGGCACCGGTGCAGTCACGGTTGAGGAAACAATTCAGCTTACATCAGAGGCCGAACGAACAGGGTGTAACGGGGCTCTTATTCTTCCTCCCTATTTTGTAAAACTGACCGAAGACCAAATATTTCATCATTACGAAAATATTTCTGCTGCTGCTAATATCCCGATCATGCTGTATAACATTCCGGGTAACGCAGTAAACGCTATTACTCCTGCACTTGCAGCGCGATTAGCAGATCTGGATCGAGTGGTTGCTATTAAAGAGAGCTCTGGAGACTGGAATAACTTCTACGCAACACTGGTCATGGTGAAGGACAATATCCGAGTGTTCTGTGGCCCATCTTCACTATACGGCGCTCCAGCAGTATCCTTAGGTGCAGACGGAACAATCGACTGTTTCCCCAACATATGGGCGCCAGGGGGAATGGATCTCTATTACTCAACTCTCGAAGGGCGTACTGCCGAGTCCCAGAATCTGCAGGCCACTGGACAGAAACTAACCGAACTATTTACCAGTGGAGGGCGTTCCCTCTACCCAGCAACGAAAGCGGCCATGGATCTGCTGGGATATTTCGGAGGAAACCCACGCTCTCCGCTCATGCCACTTAAGGGCCAAGTACTAAAGGAGCTACAAAATGGCCTCGTGACACTAGGAATACTGAATGAAGAACAAAAACCCATGCCGAAATAAATTAATTGGAGAAACATCGTGAATGATACGACCCAACAAACAGCGGGGGTGCATTCAGCACCTACACTTGAGCCAAAGTCGTACCAAGTAAATTTTGGTGAATTCATCGGTATTGGCGAAAATGGCAATCTTTGGGTTGAAGACTGTGATGTAAAAGAACTGGCCGAACAATTTGGATCACCGTTATTTATTGTCAGCGAGTCACAGTTTCGCTATTGCTATCGTCAGTTTCGAGATGCTTTTAAGAGCCGTTACCCGGCTGAAGTAGAAATTCTATTTGCAAACAAATCGAATAACAGCCTCGCCCTTCGTCATATCATGAATCAAGAAGGTGCAGGGGGTGACTGCTTCGGTGTGAACGAGATGTATATTGCGCTTCTTGCAGGAACGAACCCCAAGACACTAGCCCTGAACGGTTCTAACAAACAAACCGAAGAACTTGAAATGGCTATAGCGAATGGACTTTGCATCAACATTGATGCAATGGACGAGCTTGATCGTATTGATAAGATCTGTAAACGCTTAGGTCGAGATGCTGATATTGGCATCCGGCTTGCTCTTGATCTTGACCCGTTGGCCGATAAAACTGGGGTTGCTATGCATGGACCAGGAACACTAAAGGAACAAAGCGATAGCACTAAATGGGGGATGACGAGAGAACAAACAGTCGATATTGTAAATCGAGCGCTTAAGATGCCCCACATGCACCTTAAGGAAACGCACTTTCACCTCAGTCGTATGACAAACGAGGTTGAACCTTTTGCAGTAATGGCGCGAGAGATGATCACTTGGTCTGGCTACATCAAGGAGCACACAGAATGGGTGCCACCCTGTATTGATATTGGCGGCGGCTGGACCTTTGGAAAGTCGTACGGAACAGGCCCCAATAGCCAGATTGACGACAGTTCTGCTCCAAGTGTTGACGATTATGCTGAAAATATATGTCATGCAATTGAGGATGAAGCAAAAAAACTTGGGCTTCCAATTCCAAAGCTGCGTATTGAACCAGGTCGTATCCTTTCTGGCCCAATTGGCGTTGCAGTCGGTACAGTTGGTGCCGTGAAGCAAAATAGTATTAAGAAGTGGGTAAACCTTGACCTTTCTACAAATCACTTATCATGGGCGGCAATCCTTGACTGGTATTACCACGCCGTCGCGGTCGAAGACACTGGTCGAGAGCCAACGGAGGTAGTTGATCTAGTTGGACCACTGTGTAATTCCGACGAGCTGGGTAAGCACCGGAAAATGCCGCCGTTAACCCGTGGGGATTACGTAGCATTTTTGGATGCCGGCGGATACGTGGAATCGCAAGCGGCGCGGTACAACGCACAATGTCTTCCAGCAACGATATTAATCTGTGGGGATACCGCGGAGATTACAACAGAGCGGGAACAACTCCGGGATGTTTCCGGGCGCTTTAGAGTACCTCCACGACTGCTGGAGGCCTCGTTCGCCTAGATCATCTAGTGGATACAATAAACGTTGTTGTCTATCGGATTTTTCTGATTAACCCCTCGTAGTGGCCGTATTTATCTTCTAATTATGCTAAACCGATGACGATAGAATCGCTTCTCAAACCAGACGATCGCGTCATTATGATATCGGGGGCCTCGAGAGGTATTGGAGCGGCAATCGCTAAACATCTTGTTGCCGAGGGCTACCAATTGTCGCTCGGAGTTCGATCCCCTGAGAAAGTCACCGAATTACTCGATAAAAAATATCAAGAAAGATTTACCGTCTCACGCTTCGAGGCAACGGATCCCGAAACTTCAATTCGATGGATAGAAGAAACAAATCGAGCTTTTGGACGGATAGATGGCCTGGTAAACAATGCGGGTATTCTTCGCGAAGTCAATTTTGAGACTGGCGACGAAAAAGATCTCGATGAAATGTGGGCTGTTAATGTCAAGGCCCCATTTCGTCTCATCAAGCTTTGCCTGCCATATCTACGAAAATCGGGTAACGGACGCATTGTCAATATTGCATCTACAGATGGGAAAAGATATCGAGAATCGGTATCAGTTGGCTACACCATGGTAAAACACGCGCTGATGGCGGTGAGTCATGCGGCGCGATTCGCTGGATGGGAAGACGGTGTGCGAGTTACTGCCCTTTGCCCTGGTGCTGTCAATACCGATCTGATCGGAAACATTCCAGGCGTTACGCCGGTTAGCGAACGACTGCCTCCTGAAGTTGTAGCCTCAATGGTCTCGATGCTCTTGAGTCTGCCGAATACAGCTTCGGTGTCAGAAATGCCTATCAATACCCGACTGGAGTCTTCGCTGTAACAAACGCGATCAGCTTGAGGCACCAAATCTCGTGGGCTAAGTTACGCAAGACCTGCATCAATCGGGAAAATCTGCCCCGTAATTCCAGAAGAATTATCGCTAGCAAGAAAAAGAGCAGTTTTCGCCACTTCGTCTTCTGTTGCCATCCGACCAAGCGCAGTTTCAGATTCGTGCTGCCGCAAGGCCATTTGCACTGGCAGTCCACCCTGCTCAGCGCGGGTAGCGATCCGAGCCAGCAGAGCGTCCGTGGCGATTGGCCCAGGGCCAAGAGCATTTACCCGAATATTGTACGATCCGAGATCCTGAGCAGACGCTCGAACAATACCCAGTACTGCATGCTTAGTCGATGTATAAAGCGTCATCCCGGAATGACCACGCCTGGAGTTGAGCGACCCCATTAGAATCATCGATCCACCCTTATTTTTCATTAATGGCACCGCGTGCTTCATGGTGATTACTACACCACGAACATTTACAGCAAATACTTCATCCCACTGCGACATATCCAATGCCTCTACTTTACGCCAGGGCGGTACTAGACCAGCATTCGCGACTACGATATCAAGCCGGCCAAAATGGTGTCTAATTTTCTCAACGGCTTTCGACAGGTCAGCCTCCAAGGACACGTTGCCTTGGTGGAATACCCAGTTCTCTGGAAGGCTGTCGCTACCCGCAACTGTATCGAAACCGAGGCCCTTAGCCCCGGATGCATCAAGGAAAGCTAATATGCGCTTTCCCAAACCATGAGAGGAACCGGTGACAAGCGCAATCTTGTTCTCCAATATCATACTCATGGCCTAAATATACACGCACTCCTTAAAGATCTATCTCTCAATTCCCCGGGGGTCTCAATTTCGCTTCAATACGTTTACTGCATTGCCGACTTGAGTGAACTGCACAAATGGGAATCTCCCATTTAGTCAACATTCTACGCACATTCTTTGACGTGATATGATGTCTCAACAGTAGAATTGGGTCCTCACCGAGGACTCGAAGCTAGTATTCTTTATACCATACGCTGAACCACATAAGTTTCCTCGGCTATCAGTGCTATTCAAATTTAACAAAATATTGATGGCTGCTTGTACAACTTAACAATAATAGATACCGATAGGCGCAAAGCATGAGATTAGCCATCGATATCGGTGGGACATTCACAGACGCCGTTGCGATCACTGATGATGGTCGTGTCTTCACAGCAAAGTCCTCCACAACACCCAGCAATTTGGCAGATGGTGTGATCAATGCCATCCGCGCTCTAGACATTACGCTAGAACACGTAACATCGTTTATTCACGGAACCACTGCCGGCCTCAACGCCCTGCTCGAACGTCGAGGAGCTAACGTAGCGCTGTTAACGACCAAAGGTTTCCGTGACGTCTATGCGATAGGGCGCGCGAACCGCCCAGAATTGCACAACGCCCGCTATAAGCGGCCCATGCCCCTCGTGCAACGACCCGATATTTATGAAGTCAATGAACGAAAAGCAGCAGACGGCTCTGTTCTCCAGCCCATTCGAATTGAGGAGCTCGTATCGCTTTGTAAAAATTCTTTGGCAAATAGCTATGAAGCCATTGCCGTTTGTTTGCTCCACTCGTACATAGACCCCACCCACGAACGGGAAGTCCGCAACATACTGACTGAAGAACTCGATGGAGTTCCGATTGTTCTATCGAGCGACGTTGCACCAGAATGGCGAGAATATGAACGCACATCAACAACCGTCGTATCTGCATACGTTGCTCCTATCATCGGAGAATACCTGTTAGAACTTGAACAACGTTTGAAGACAGAAGGTATCCGATCGCCGGTTTTGGTGATGCAATCGAATGGTGGCGTGGTGACCGCTGACGTTGCAAAGCGGCTTCCTGTCCAAACACTTCTATCAGGACCTGTTGGGGGCACCACTGCTGGTGTAGCAATCAATCATACTCTGGAGAGCGCCAATCGGGACGGCTTGATCTGTATCGACATGGGCGGTACCTCGTTCGATGTAAGCATGGTGGTGAATGAAGAAGCCCAAGTCGAACTTGAATCGTCAATCGATGGACACGATCTTCTTTTTCCATCAGTCGGGATACACACCGTCGGCGCGGGAGGAGGCAGCGTCGCTGAGGTAGTAGCAGGTGGGTTACGAGTCGGACCACGTTCTGCCGGAGCAGTTCCTGGCCCTGCATGTTATGGACGTGGCGGAACTGAGCCCACCGTGACCGACGCCAACCTGCTTCTAGGACGTCTCTCGATAAACGCCCGTCTTTGCGGCGACCTTGAATTAGATTCAGGTAAAGCGAAGCAAGCCGTAACTGCTGTTGGTCAGAAAATACATATGGAAACCACAGCTCTTTCGGAAGGCATCGTTAAGATTGCTGATGGTAATATGGCCAATGCGATTCGCGAACTTACAGTATTTAGAGGCCTCGATCCGCGTGATTATGCTTTGATGGCGTTTGGGGGTGCAGGACCTCTGCACGCTGTAGCGCTTGCAGAAGAACTCGAGATTTCGACTGTAGTTGTTCCAGCCCACGCCGGCGTCCTTTCTGCGTGGGGCATGCTCCAAGCCGATTATCGAGTAGACCTCTCAGCTTCACACTCCGGCCTTCTCGGTTCTTTAGACCCGATTCTATTGCACTCGCTATCAGAAAAGTTAAGCAATGACGCCAAAACAACACTATCAATAGAAAAAACGGGTGTTTCCAGTCACGAAGTCAGTTTGGCCGCAGATCTTCGTTACCTTGGACAAGAATATACGCTGACTATTTCTATCGCTAACTTCGAAGAAGGCTGGCAGGAGGCGTTAAAGAAGAACTTCGACGACGCGTATTTGATTCGATTTGGGCACTGTAACGAAGAAGAAACAGTCGAAATGGTAAATTTGCGGGTTACACTGCTGGGCTATATTCAACGTATGGATCACGAATCGGCCAAGGCAACACAGAATTCCTCACCAATCTCGCGCGAGCAATCGTGGTCCGGTAACGATTGGGTTGACACACCAGTGTACCGACGGGATTCACTCTCTTCCGATGCCCCGATAGATGGTCCGTCGATGGTTTTAGAACCAGATGCGACCACATATATTCCTCATGGCTGGCAATTGCGACTGCACGAGCGAGGGCACTTGCTCATTACAAAATCTGAGAATAGTGAACGATGAATGATTCTGGCCGATTTGACTTAGCTACAGATGAACTGACTGTAGTAGATCCCATCACTATCGAAGTAATTCGAAATAGTTTCTCGTCTATCGCGGCACAGATGAACCAGAACTTAGCTCGATCTGCATATACTCCGATCATCTATGAGATGAAGGATTGCTCGGTAGCAATTTTTGATCGCCATATTCAATTAGTTGGGCAGTCATCAGGGCTCCCGGTTTTTCTTGGAACACTTGGCCCAGCAGTAGAAGCTGTTGTGAGAGTATTTAATACCGACGATATGAGCCCAGGTGATGTTTATCTCTTAAACGATAGTTACATTGTTGGTAGTCACTTGAACGACGTATCCGTATTGTCGCCCATATTTCTTGAAGACGAACTTATTGGGTTCGGAGCGACGAAGGCGCATTGGATGGACGTCGGTGCCATGAATCCAAGTGCAGCAACAAATTCAACAGAGATTTACCAAGAAGGGTATCGACTCGGCCCTACCCGCGTATTTCAAGCTGGTACACCCGATCGAAACATCGTGGACTTCTTAACACGAAATTCCCGCCTGCCAAAAGCGATCTGGGGTGATCTGCAGGCGCAGATTGCAGCATGCCGTACTGGCGAACGTGAAATGCAAAAATTGTATCGCCGTTTTGGTATCGAGACGATCGATTCCGCAAGTAACGAGGTTTTTATGCAGAGCGAAGTTGCCGAACGAACTGCCGTCTCCCGCCTACCTGATGGACAATGGACCGCTCGAGGTGCTCTTGACTCCTGGGGTCCGGGTGGAGAACCGGTGCCCGTTGTGACAACAGTAACCATCGCCGGTGACGAGATGCACGTTGATCTTACCGGCTCTAGCGAACAGACGCCAGGCTGCTTGAACTGCGGCCTGCAGCAAACCATCGCCGGCGTACGCCTCGCATATAAGTTCGTAATTGAACCAATGCAACCGGTCACTGCTGGATCGTTTCGAAATTTAAAGATTACTGTCCCGGAACGATCCGTGTTTGACGCGCGTGAGCCAGCTGCCTGCCAGCACTACTATCCCCATATTGGACTAATGATTGATCTATTTCTGAACGCTCTTTCCAATGCTGCGCCTGAAGCTGTTATTGCCGGCCAACCAGGCGATGCCATGAATATTATGTTTACGGGCCAACATCCAACATCTAAAGAACTTTTCGTGTCTGGCGAAGCAACAGGCGTTGGGTGGGGCGCATTTGATGGTGGAGATGGAGCGAATGGGATGATTACTTACGGTGGAGGCGATCTGAAAAATTTTCCTGTTGAAGTCATGGAATACCGTTTTCCACTAAGAATCCACGAGTACGGATTACGCCCTGATTCCGGTGGCACTGGGCGTTGGCGAGGCGGACTCGGCCTGATTAGACGTTACGAGACATTGACGGACACGAGACTCTCTACTTGGTTTGAACGCACACAAACGCCCGGGCGTGGCCTTTTCAACGGCGGTGATGGAAAACCAGCGGAGGTCACCGTGAATGATGGTAAAGACTCCTGGACTGCCCTCAAATGTGGCAACGTACTCATACCCAAAGGCACCATGATCACAGTCGCTACCGGTGGTGGTGGTGGGTTCGGGCCATCCAATGAACGATCAGCCCAAGCCATTGAAGAAGATTTAGCGCAGGGTTATACCAGTTGACACGCTACTCGTCGCTACTATTACCCAATTCGAATCACTAACAAAGGCAATACCACATTTTCTATCAATTCCATTCTAGCAAGTATGCTTCAAGCCGAATTTTTCAGTTTTTGAAAACACTCTTTTCCCTAAGCAAGTAACTCAAAAGGTACACGATCATGACTGGTCCGAAAATTCTTGTACTAAATCCCAGTGGAACTGACATCTACGACGAAGTAACACGTGAAGTAGCAATACCCGCGGTCGCATCAGACACCGAAGTGGTCATTCGAAACCTCGAGGGCCATGTTCCACGAACCGCCTTCCTTCCTGCGCCATCAGTGCTCCTAAATGCCCTACTCACAGCTGTCGTTGAAGCAGAAAAGGATGGATTCGACGCAGTAGTAATCGCTTGCTGCGATGACCCGGGGCTGCTGGATGCAAAGGAATTGGTTTCGATTCCGGTAACTGGGCCGATGGAAGCTGCCGTGCACACTGCTGCGCCCTTAGGTCGGTTAGCAGTTATTGCGCCAAGAATTGAATCCGGTGAAAACGAGAATCTCCCTGCTAATTCCAACTGGGTCCGCCGACGAATTCATCAGTATGGTATGGATCACAACTTTGCCGGAGTGAGACACGCCCCTTGCCCGCATCCATCACAAAGTGAGACAGAGCGACTGCTTGATCAAGATATAAACCAGCTCTGCGATTTAGTGCGTGGCGGAATGGCTAATGCCCTGAAAGATACTGGCATAAAACAGTCACAACTTGCCTGCGAAGAAGATGACGCCGACGTATTGTTTTTTGCGTGTACGATCTGGAGCGGCCTCCTGGACCCTGTGCAAGAAAATGTCCCGGCCCGAGTTCTCGATCCTGTAGCCACACCGGTCCGATTTGCCGAGATGCTCGCTAGAAATTGCATTAATCCCTGACACGCTACCGGACTTGATGCCTTTTGTAACTCATATTTGACAAAAGATGGAAATCCTTTGAATAATGCAGATAAATCAGTAGAAGAAGGGGAAATTTTTCTGACCGCTTTCGATATTGATATCTGCTGACTTTACTGAATCCATAACTAACTAATGATGCATTAGGAGGGAAATCATGCGATCTAAATTGTCGACAATGTTCATTGCGCTCGTGGCAATAGTGGCATTTCAAACGCCAGCACAAGCGCGTGATCTAGTAGTTGGAATCGGCGGCGACATTGAAACGTTTGATGTCTGCTGCGCAAACTTTATCCAGTCACATCACGCACTGTATGCCGTGTACGAACCGCCCGTAATTTACCCAACGATCGAAGTCGCGGGCGGAGCCTTAGTAGGAGATCCCGCGGGTGTAGTCGGAACGATTTTCGAGTCGTGGGAATCATCCGATGATGGACTAGCGTATACGATCAAAATCCGTAAGGGATTGACACTGCAAAACGGAACTCCAATTAACGCGGAGCTGGTTCGTTACACCATAGACAGAAATCTGAACACACCGGGCGGAGGGGCATGGTTGCTTAAGAACATTGCGTTTGTCACAAAACCGCCCGAAGTCATTGATGACTATACGATTCGATTGGTGGGTGATGCAGCGAGCCCGATGATCATGAGTCAGTTCTACATGACCAGCTCTGCGATGCTTGATCCGGCTATTGTTCAAGAGCATGCCACTGATGACGATCCGTGGGCTAACACATGGATGCAGCGAAACGTGTCGGGCGGCAGTGGTCCTTACAAAATTGTCAGCCACATACCAGATCAAGAAATAGTTTTTGAGGCTTGGGCTGGATACCATGCGGGCAAAGCGCCGATCGACCGAATGGTATGGAAAATCATTCCGTCTCCCGCCCAACGGGCATTGCTGCTCCGCAACGGTGATATCGACATTGCTGAAGGATTAGGCGAAGAAGAAATGAAGTCTTTAGACGGAGCGGATGGTGTTCAAATCGTCAAAGCTCCGTCTGGAAACCAAGTCTATTATGGAATGAACAACTCTATTGCACCTTTTGATAATGTTCTTGTGCGTCGAGCGGTATCCTATGCAATCAACTACGATGACATACTGCAGAATGTGTACAACGGAGATGCGGGTCGACTTTGGGGCCCACTTTCTGAGACCTCAGGTATGTCACTTGGCGAAAGTGCGGGATATAAGCAAGATGTAAACAAAGCGAAAGAGCTTTTAGCTTCCAGTGGCTATGATGGCGAGACAGTCACGATCTCAATAGACTCATCCAAAGCTGATCGCGAATTGATCGCGGTAAGGGTTCAGGCAGCTCTGCGCGCTATCGGTATGGATGCTGAAATCGAGCGCGTGACTCCGGCTGTTTATTCTGAAAGAAAGGTGGCTAAACAGCTGCAATCGACCGTAGATTCAATGCTGGCATGGATTGATGATCCTAACTACTCTCTCTCGCTGGTACTTCAGTGTGGTGTTTATGGAAACTACATGGACTACTGCAATGAGGAAGTTGACCAGATCATTAAAGATGGCTGGGGAGAGTCAGACGCGGGCAAACGTAGAGCGATGTTCAACCGCGCTCAAGAGTTGATCATTGCAGATGCGCCGTGGGCTTTCCTGGCACAACCCGACTTTAAGTTGGCAATGAGCTCAGATCTTGGCGGATATGTACACTACGCCAATGAGATACCCAGGTATCACAATTATTATTGGAAGTAGAGGATAATTCCTCAGTAGTATTTGCATTGTAATAATTAGCGGGCATCATCTTCTGGTGGTGCCCGCTAAGTTTTTAGCCGAAGAATTTTATGCGAATCTTGGCATACATAGGTCAGCGGCTAGTCCTTTTGATTGTCGCACTGTTAGGTGTCTCGATCATCACCTTTGTGGTAACACGAGTCCTGCCAGGCAACCCTGCCTATTTAATTGTTGGTGTTCAGGCAGATTACTCCACTGTCGCAGCAGTTATCGAAAGACTTGGGCTCGATCGACCGATCCCTGAACAATATTTTTTATACATGAAGCAACTGTTCGTTGGAGATTTAGGTTCCAGCTGGCGGACGGGTAACCCGGTAACGTTTGATCTAGCCTCACGATGGCCGGCGACCATAGAATTAGCAACGATAGCGATGTTGCTGGCGATCTCTTGGGCTATCCCACTCGGTTTAATTTCTGCTCTTCGACGACGCTCTCTTACAGATCGATTAGCAAAAATTCTTTCTGGCCTCGGTGTATCGATACCTGAATTTTGGCTTGCTACTCTTCTCATCCTAGTCTTTTTTGCAATCTTCCATATCGCGCCAGCGCCTATGGGTCGCATAAATCGAGTATCTCCGCCAGATATCATCACTGGCATGTACCTGATCGATTCTCTACTTACTGGAAATATTGCGGCATTTAGTGCAGCTGGCAAACAGATCATTCTACCCGCTGCTACCTTGGCGTTTGTCATTGGAGCTCCGCTACTTAGAGTGACACGCGCGTTCATGAGTGAAGTTCTTGAGTCTCAATATATTCGTTCTGCTAGGGCTATGGGGATACCCAAACGGGCATTAATTTTTCGGCACGCATTGCCCAACGTACTACTTCCGGTCACAACGATGATTGCCGTTCTGTACGGGTACTTGCTGGGTGGAACTGTCCTTGTCGAGTACGTATTTGCATGGCCAGGCATGGGCAAGTATGCGATCGACTCAATCAATTCATCTGATTATGCGCCGGTGATGGCCGTTGTTTTGCTAAGCGCTCTTAGCTACCTCATCGTGTATCTCCTGACTGATTTGCTACATTTTTTTATTGATCCCAGGACTCGATAATTGTGTTTCAAGATCAGATAAGTTCAGAGTTTTCTGAGAATATTGTTATTAAACTGCGATTTTGGCTTCGCCAAATCCTGCAGACCCCATGTTATCTAGCATTATCTTTAATTTTCTTGATAGCCTTGATTGGACCATGGTTTGTAGGTGACCCACTCGCCCTCAGTGCTGGACCACGCCTCACCGGGCCCACTCCAACCTCGCCATTTGGTACTGATCAATATGGTATGGATATACTGTCAAGGATAGTCAACGGCGCTCGAATTGATCTTTTTGCCGCATTATCAGCAGCATCGCTGGCAGCTGCAGTTGGTATGCCGCTTGGGGCATTCGCCGCTTATCGAGGTGGTGTCTGGGACCAAGTTATGCTGCGCACCTCTGAATCCTTCCAAGCATTTCCAGTTCTGATTCTCGCCATGGGAGCAATAGCAGCCCTTGGCTCTAGCATGCTCAATATGATCTTGGTGATAGCGCTTGTGAATGTGCCGGTCTATATAAGATTGACTCGCAGTGCGGTCATGCCATTAAGAGAGAAAGACTTTGTTCTTGCTGCCCGATGCGCTGGACTAACAGATTGGAAGATATTAAGGCGACATATTTTGCCAAATGTCGCCCCCGTAGTACTCGCACAGTTTTCAGTCAATTGCGCCTGGGCGATTCAAATTCTAGCCGCACTTAGTTTTGTAGGTCTTGGCGTCAAGCTGCCGACTCCCGAGTGGGGTGCAATGGTGCGTGGTGGCTCTGACTATATCCTTTACGGCCAGTGGTGGGTGTCGGTATTCCCAGGTCTCGCGATACTGCTCACTGTCCTTACGCTAAATCAAGTTGCAGATCGAATCGGGCAAAGTAGAAAGTAAAGTGCTCAGACTTTGCGAGCTTGTACGGAAATAATATGGATAACACCGCGCCCTTACTTCAAATAGATGATCTTTCGGCCTATATCAAGAATGAAGATCAGATACTTTTTCCCTTGCAAGGCGTCTCCTTTTCAATTGGCCGAAACACCCGAATGGCGCTCGTTGGTGAATCAGGATCGGGGAAAAGTCTAACAGCAGCGGCTATCCTTGGAATGCTCCCCCCGGGCAGCCAGGTGACGCGTGGAAATATTATTATGGGAGATCGTAATCTTGTTTCACTCCCCGAAAAACTCCTTCAGAAAATTCGCGGCAAAGAAATTTCAATCGTCTTCCAAAATCCTGGGGCGTCATTGAATCCAGTTCGAACTGTAGGTAGTCAGATTGCCGAAATACTTCGGGTTCACGAAAAACTCAGCCGACAAAAGAGCAACCAGAAAGCTATCGAAATGCTCGAGTCTCTCGGAATCCCAGATCCAGATAAGAGGGGGAAAGATTACCCTCATCAATATTCCGGCGGTATGGCCCAACGTGCTGCGCTCGCAATGGCGATGGCGTGCCGACCAGCCTTGCTGATTGCAGATGAACCTACTAGCGGGTTGGACGCGACTCTCCAACAGCAGGTGCTAGATCTATTAACTAGCCAGATCCAAGAACAGAAATCGTCTATGCTTCTGATTACTCATGATATGAGCGTAGTCGGGTCAACATGTGAACAAGTTGCGGTAATGTATGGCGGTCGAATTATGGAGGTCGGACCGACAGAACTGGTTCTTCGCCATCCGATCAACCCCTATACTCAAAAATTAGTTGATGCTTTTAGTCGTTCCAAAGATGGAAAAATGACATCGATTCCTGGCACGGTTGGCCCGCCTATATCCGAATCAAAGGGATGTCCGTTTGCTGAACGTTGTGACAAAGCAGATCAAGACTGCCGAACACATCTCCCGCAGCTGCTGCATAAACAAGATCGAATGGTTGCCTGCATTAAAACATGATCGAGCCTGCAACAAATCATATAGGTTCTCCTCTTCTTCAAGTTAGGGGACTAATAAAGGAATTCGAGATTCGTGACGCAGCCCTGCGTAGTCGAACAGTCCGTGCCGTGGATGGCGTCGATTTTGCAGTGCAACACCGAGAAACGTTTGCCATCGTTGGAGAATCCGGTTCAGGAAAATCTACCATTGGCCGTGTACTTTTGGGTCTCGTTGAAAAATCAGGTGGAGAAATAATATTCGATAAAGACTCACTCGAGATAAAAAATAGAGAACAATTTCGATCCGTTCGCAGAAGACTTCAAATTGTTTTTCAAGATCCAATCGCTGCCTTTGATCCCCGTATTTCAATCGGCAAGAGTTTGATGGAATTTCTTGAACTGCGAGATGACCTCGAGCCAAAACATCGCCGCACAAAAGTTGAGGAGCTTATCGCTGAAGTTGGACTAGACCCAGAGATGGCAAAGCGACTGCCATCTCAAACAAGCGGTGGGCAATTACAACGACTTAGCATCGCCCGAGCGTTAGCTAGTGAACCCGATCTTATATTTCTGGATGAGCCCACCTCGGCCCTCGATGTATCTATTCGAGGACAAATCGTAAATCTACTGCTCGAAAGGCAGCAACAACGTGGAGTTAGTTACTTGCTGGTCGCCCACGATCTTCGCGTAGTCGCGGTTATGGCAGATCGAGTGGCCGTTATGTATCTTGGGCAATTTGTTGAAATTAGTGATAAACATCAGCTGTTTAACAGCCCCTTGCACCCCTATACTCGCGGTCTTATGGAAGCCGCCCATCTTGATGATCTCGGGCTGCAAGAAACGAATCAAGGCTTTCGGCTTCGCGGCGAGCTTAGCGAGAAAGATGCAAAATCTTCTGGATGCAGGCTAGCGCCTCGCTGTCCGTTTGCAGAATCACGGTGCAACGATGCTCAGAATCTTATAGAACTTAGACCTGGACAATGGGTGCGTTGTTGGAAAGCGCTCGAGATAGAGCAAGAATCGAGTACTAATCTAGATGCTCCTACGGGAAACAATTAGTTTTTCGGCTGACTGAACTACAAGAAGTATTTAAGAGCTAATTCATGTTTATTATATTTACTTTCAACTTCACGAAACTTTTACTATGAAAAAAATAAAAATCGGTGCTTACATGCCCAGCGCTGGACATTTCCCAGCTGAACACGGTGTTCCAGAAATGGCGACACGACTTGAGCAGGCAGGTTTTTCATCATTATGGGTGTCGGATCATGTTGTTATGCCTTCCCAGATTCAAGCCGCTTACCCTTTCGCAAAAGACAAAAAAGCGACTTGGAGAACCGATATTCCGTGGTATGACGCCATGATAATCCTGGCAATGGTCGCAACTGTGACTAAGCACGTGGAGCTCGGAACCGCAGTCCTAGTGCTACCTCTTCGTCACCCTGTAATATTTGCAAAACAAGCAGCTACAATCGACGCGCTTAGCGGCGGACGTCTTACTCTCGGAGTTGGTGCGGGTTGGCTATCTGATGAGTTCGAGGCACTAGAGGTGCCATTTGAAACCCGGGGGAAAAGACTTGAGGAATGGATCGCTCTTGCTAGAAACATCTGGACCGGAACGCCAAAGGCGTTCAAAGGTGCTCATTACGATCTCCCACCAAATTTGATGACTTATCCAAAACCGACTCACACGATACCCTTCTTAATTGGTGGTCATAGCCCGCCAGCCCTTAAACGAGCAGGCACCCTGTGCAATGGATGGCTACCCCAGCAATCAGCCCACTCAATCGACCCGGCTGCACTAGAGGAGCCTATCAGCATGATGAGAAGCGCAGCTATTACCGCCGGTAATGATCCAGACAATTACCGAGTCGTACTTCGCATCAACCAATCCGCTGATAAAACAGGTGTAGTGGCTGAAAATCTCGATGCACTGGGTGCGGTAGGGGTAGATGACATCGTAGTGGATGTCGACTGGTCTGTGGCCGACGGACCAGAGAGTGCTGCATCAATACTTATGGATTAGCATTTCCGAAGCAGCAGTAATTTTGATTGCCGACTATTAATTAACTTAAACCGATATCCCAACATCGATCTTACCTCGACGCGTCAAGCTTTCTATCAGTAGACTACACTTTTTTTAGTCCAGGCTCGACGCATACTGAGCATGATCAAGTCGAACTGGCTTGTTCATATCTCGCCCGAATATTCTTGATATCATCTAGATTTGATGGTGTAGGATAGGCTCGTTTGCTCTGTGCTAAGCCTAGCCTAACTAATGACTCCGCCATCATGACTGACGCTTGAACCGGACTGATAACCGGCACACAAAGTTTCTCACGTAGATATTGGATGCACTCAATATCGCCATATCCTATAAGAGCATCGGCTCCATCCTGCTCAATCGCCTGCCGACCCAATACCAGCATCTCTTCCGATAGCCCTACTTTTTTTGATGCAAAATCAAGCGGTGACGCCGTGATCTTCCGAACCGATACCAGCTTCTCCTGAAATCCATACTTTCTGGCCAAGTCTTCCAATATCCCCTTGCTTTCAGGTGAACCACCTATGAATGAAAACCGCCGCCCAACAAGCGACGCGTAATGCATCGATGCTTCAGCCTCTCCGACTACAGGTATGTTCAATGCTTCTTTGGCCTCAGAGACACCAGGTTCATCTAAACAACCCATCACCACTGCATCATAACCAGCATTTTCTGCCTTGATCGCTTCCTCAACCTGCAACATCGCTACCAAACCCACATGGTAAGCAGAATTTATTTCTTTAATTGGTGCTCCGGGAAGATCAACTTCGGTTATTTCGACCTGAGGCATTTCTAATGATGCCAAAAGACCACGCTGAATTTGTCCCCATTCTTCCTTCCCGTCCCGCACTGGAAGAATTTTATAGAGTCGAATTTTCTCCTTTATCATAATCCGGCAATTCTGATAAGACGCATAGAAGAATTCTCTCGAAAATTATTCCCAATAATTATGATGGCAAATCTTATTTTGCCCCAGATATTTTTCTTAAGGCGAAATAACTATTGCTCAAGAACAGATTTACAACTCCAGGCTCTTTCTCAATTGATATCCGGGACTGAGCCCTGATTGGGATCTGAATAGTCTTCTATTTTAGTCACCTTCCCATCCTCGCAATACACACGAATCATTGCGTGAGTTTCCATTCCTGCGCCAGTTGATCGGTAGACGCCGCGAAAAACACACTGCTGAATATACCCACCCTCAACTGGGAAAATTTCACAGTCATCTATAGAAAAATTAGATATCTCATCCGCTACCCATCGTGCGGACATTAGGCTTTGGTCACGAGTACGTGAGATCTGATCGTAATTGTGCCAAACCGTAATATCGTCACCATATAAACGCTCAATCGACTCTATATCGCCCATCTCGAACGCCGATCGGAGATCACTAGCAAGTTGGATGATGTCCTCATCTGTCATTCAGACACCACTTCGCCCGGTAAACAGCCACCATGCTCTTGATGATCATGGGCACAACCGTCTCCACCAGTATCTAGGCTAGCGGAAGCACTATCAATAGTCACAAAGTCGTCGGAATAATCATTTAGCTTTCGACCTCCATCCTCTGTAACCACGATAATGTCTTCAATTCTCGCTCCGACACGGCCAGGCCAAAAAATTGAAGGCTCAATAGTGAATGTCATACCCGCTTCAAGTACTGTTTCGTCTTCTTCAGAAATAAATGGATACTCATGCACATCGAGGCCAATACAATGCCCGGTGCGATGGCGAAACTTGTCACCATATCCGGCATCGTCTATCACCTTTCTCGTCGCCCTATCAACATCTCTGGCGAGCACACCGGGCTTTACAGCGGACAGGCCAGCTGCCGCTGATTCGATCACGATGTCATACACTTCTTCGAGTTCGCTACCAGACTTGCCGACAGCAAGTGTCCGTCCAAAATCTGAGCAATAACCACCTATGATCGCCCCAAAGTCAAATAGGAGCGAACTTCCGCCACTAATAACTGAGCTACGTTCCCGATCATTTGCACCACGGTCAGTTGATGGGCCCATTGCCCACACTGCTGTGTCAAATGAGACACCACGTGAACCATCACGATGAAGTAAATGATCTAGCTCCTCAGAAAGCTCTCTCTCGGTAACGCCTCCTGCCACATGCTTAGTAATCTCACCCATAGACATGTCAGCGACCCGACAAGCATCCACGATTAGGTCAATTTCCTCGGCCGATTTAACACGCCGCATAGGATTAGTAAGTGGGGTAGCATTTCGAATTTCTGCGACCGTAGATTTAGCAATATGAAGTACAGCGTCGGCCCGAGTTCTTTCTTCTACAGCAATTGCGCTAATTGGCCCAAAATCCTTCAGTACCTTCTCAAAGATAGCAGCACCATCATCGGTTTCATTTACAATAATCGGATCCCCTCTTGCACCAGCTGGCATATCAAACTCTGCAACCATTCTAGGAATCACGAAAATCGGGGCATGATTTGGACGGAAGAACGCACCAGAAATCCAACCATGGGTATACGAGATATTGCCAAATGTCGATTTTCGTCTTTGCGTTCCGGTCAAATATTCAAGATCGCCTGAGGGAGGACAAAAGAATACATCCACCCCCTGCTCCTCCATTCGCCGACCAAGTTCCGCTTGGCGTCTGTCATACACTTCATCTGGAAAAATGTTCATCAATGCTCCCTAATAAGTTGACAAAGAATTAAATATTTTAGCGAGATTCTAAACACAATGTATCTTAGGATTGACGAAAAAGTATACTCTTTGTTATTGAATTCTCAAACTAAATCCTGCTACAGAAGGGAGATGAAATTATGGTCAAAGTCGTCTGGTTTCTGAAGAAGGCCGATCATCTTTCGATGGATGAATTCCGTCGATGGTGGCTCGGTGATCATGCGCTAGCGGTCGTCGAAAAACAGGGTTCGATGCTTGCCCGCTACATCGTTAACATCCGCACTGATACTGACGACCTGCCGGGTGCTGCAACCACACCGTTCGAGTGGGATGGTATGGCTGAGGAGTGGTTTGAGAGCGAAGAAGCGGCTGGTCAGGCATTTACACTACCGTCCGCAGCCGACACACGTCACGACGTCATGAACCACGTCAGTAAGCTGTCCCGTCTTGTTGTAACAGAGCACAGTATTCTTGACCGACTTAGGTCTACCTCATAGTAGAACTCCATTAGAGTTTATCGCTAATACTCTGCTGGGTCCCTCGACACTCCGTCGGCTGGTGGATCCTTCCACTGAAAACTGGGATCGATGTCAAACTCCAATATGGAGTCCCTTTTGATTCAAATCAGTGTGCCGAAAATGTGCCGTAAAGGAGTCCATTCCAGTCCATTTAAGGCACATTCGGTCACAGTTGCGCGGGATCGGTGTGCGTAAGTGGTTGAATTACCAAGGCCCTAGGAATGGACCAGTGGACTCATAATCCATTGGTCGAAGGTTCGAGCCCTTCCGGGCCCGCCAATTTCTACTTATTATTGATGTCTGTTCCCGGCTCAAGGGCATAGAGCAAATTCAGCATGTCCGTAACCGCGGAGCTGATGTCCCGC